>JAABUT010000249.1_pt1 | contig 99683 bp, 98 predicted proteins | sample 5559281 | NCBI WGS metagenome assembly JAABUT01 (sample SAMN10711880, study PRJNA513359) | rock metagenome | isolation source: Antarctica rocks | place: Antarctica: Victoria Land, Ricker Hills nord | collected 2016-01-04 | reverse complement strand
AGTACTAGGGTGGCCATGGAACTACTGTACGGAATACCCCCGACAGAATCCATAAGCTGCGGTAGCGTTAATAGGCAAACACCTTTCGCTATGGCTTTGTCGTTGCGGCTTGCCTAGATGCAGCTACTGAGATACCTTACCTACTCGTACTGCTGTGGTACATTACGGTATTGCGGCGTTCTTCAACCTTCATTTGTGTGTGTTGGTATTTCGACCGTATTTTCATGCGATCAATTGAGACAGACTTCTTCAAGTGATATACTATATAGATTATACCGCCCGAAGCATCAATGCTTAAACCTGCACCTATCAAATATTCAGACTTTGGGTCGTAGTCGACAGACAACTCGAGAATCGAGAAAATGTCAGTAAAGTAGACAGCCAACAGCTTTTGTTGAAACTCCTCGTCTTCGTTAGATCATTGAGAGAAGCTAGAGCGGTGGACATATTGAAAATCACGAGTCGGTAAGGCATAGGTTGCCTACACGATGACGAGGTGGTTAGAGCAAGTCTACCGCTTGTTTCCAAGTTCAGGGTTGACATGACGGGAATTGTGAATTGTATATTGTGATCGTTTGACTTCAAATACTTGCCAAATAAATCCGTGGATGAGGCTGTACCAGACTTCCCATAGAGATCCTTCAGCTTTAGGAATCTGACATCTGTTGATTTTGTTCCGCATTTTTTGCGGCATTGAGCATCCTCAAACAGAGTGCAGTACTAATCTCCCCTTGCAAGTCATGGCCTCCCGACTGAAGAAGATATTGCACCGCAAGAGCCAAAATCTCCAACCCGACTCATTACAAGGTGAAAATATGTCTACAGGAGGACCCAGCGACCCAGCACTTCGTGCCACTCCCTACGATGCTACAGCACCTGGAGGTTTGCCAGAAACGGGTGCTTATCCAATTAGAGCAGACGGAAGCTCCACTGCAGTGCAGGGAAATGTACATTCCAGCTACAACAGAGGTCACCAGGGTGCGCGCAATGATTCGACATATCCAACATCGACTTCCAGTCAACCTACGGCACCGCAAGAACCCCTTCATTCAACTGTGGACCCAAGAATCGATCGTTCATATCCCCGTTCCTCCAGTAATGCTCCATCCAGCACCTTCCCGGTGAGGGATCGTCCTAGAGGACGGGATTTGGCAGCAGAAACACCTCTTGCGCAAGAGTTCTCAGGATTGAGTCTCGGTGACGGTGATGGTCAGTGACGGTTCAGGTGTCTTTCATGTATGTAAACTGACTAGTGTGTAGCCCGAGCAACCCAAACTCCGCCTCGAAGGAGCTTTCAGGCACCTGGTAATTTGGATGGATTATATTCTGAGCAACATGCCACCGATCAAACCTCATCTACTGGGGTGTATGGACAGGACAGCTCGCCACACACATCATACAATACCACTTCCACTGGAGCTTACACTCCCGCTCGTGATACAAGACAACGCCCGAGCAATGAATTCCAAGACGATCCGGACTTGAGAAGGCGGACTTCTATTCCGAGGAAGCAAGTTGGAAGCTCTCCAAAGGCACCTTATTCTGATAACGCTTCCCCTACTGCGCCAACTGCGTTTTCAGGTCACGATCCGCGAACCAGTGTTGAGAAGCCATTACCCTCAGCTCCTGCTTCCAATTACAACTCTTACCAACCTGGAAGAAGGGAAGACCTAATCCACCCTCCAAGCGTTCTTGATAGATCCAGACCAATATCAAGAAATACAGGAGGAGGAGGAGGAGGAGCATATGCCGCCGAAGACATAGTTCAGCGAGCGCAACACGACTCTGCTGATACTGAAGTCATTGAGAGAATTGCACCTGGTCAGTCTCACCGACGCCCAACGAGTATTCTTTTCCTGAAGCTAATGCTGTGTTCAGCCGTTGTGCACGAAAATTTCCAAAATCAAGTTCACCATATTCGGGAGGAGGTGATCACACGTGAGATACACGATCATGACATCTACCACCGAATTCTGCCTGTGGTTGACGTCGAAGTGCTTCCACCGCGCCATTTCCTGCCAGTGGAAGGGGGCGGGCTTGTGGAGGTCAGTGCATCAGAAGTGCCTGGTCGAGGGAAAAATTGGGTGATTGCGGAAACAGCCTCTAAGATACCTTCTGACCAAGCTGCGCCCATGGTCCCCACCCGTTTCTCTGCGCGTGAATTCTATGGGACTGAAGGCGACACGAAAAGATACGAGACGCCTGAAGGAACTGAAAAAACCGAGCAGACCTGGATCCACCCGCCTGAATTGGAAACCGGAGGCCGTGACAGTGACCAGACGTGGCCAATGGTATTTGGCGATGCAGCACCAGGCAAACATCGTCGAGGACCTTCGTCTGGGACACCACAGAATACCAAGGGTCACAGAAAAAGCTCGTCTAAGAGCTCGATGCCTCTGGCCGGTGCTGATCAACCAGGTCGTGCTAAATAGTGAACTTCCGCCGGGTAATCCATGTGTTTTTGCATTCGTGCTTCTACAAGCGAATTTCAGCGCCCACATTCTCGGTTGTACAGCATTACTTTCTGAGCGTTCAAGCGACAAAAGTCATTGTAACAGGGCGTTTGGTTGGGCATGGTGCGGCATGATGTTCCATTCTCTCTCAGACTTATTTAGCCAAAAAGGAGCATGTCGCCAACGTGTACAGCATCGACCGGTTTTCATTAATGTACCTGTAGCATCATCTTGACCCCGCTGGCATTGCAACAAGCAAGCCCGACCATTCGGTAAACGGTCTTGGATCCTGAATGTGCTGATATTACTACGAGATACAAACTTGGTACATAGGCCTTTTAAGGACATGAGAACTCCAGTATTCCTATATAATATCTACTAGGCTTCATCGTAATCTCTGATTCTCATTAGGTGACGATGGGTACTTTCGCTCTGACGAGACAATCCATACTTTTCGAGCCAAGAGGCATCTTCGGCGAGATGGTGCCTTTTCAGGTCATGTCCGGGTATCAGCCAAGGTGGGGTGGTCAGCAAGTCGAAACAGGCGGCCACAGTTTCAACATCTCCTGTGGTAAGGTATGATGGCGTCTAAAACAATTGCCGATTGGATCTCATCTTCCGAAGATGAAGCTGCTCCAGTGAAGACTGGTAATCATGGCACCTTTGATTTGAAGGACCCATGACTTCTCCAGCCTTTGAGGCAACCACGAGTGTTTCTGATATCCTACCAAGCCTTACTGAACGATCATGATAGAGGGTGTAGAAAAGATAGGGTAGATGGCAAGAATCCATCGGCGCAGCAAACCGAACAACCGCAGTGGAGGAGGCCTGGAGACCCCATGTAATGGAACGAGGCTCGCTGTGGCATGTGTGAGTGGGTCGGTCATCATGGATGAAGTACCTTAATGGCCGGGACGCCTTGAAGGAGATGTTGGGTTTCAGCCAGAAGGGGGAGGATTGTCACGATACGGTTGTGCAATCACAAACCCACCCTTGTTTGTGCATGTACTTACGGAAGTACTATTCTAAGTGTATACAGTACCTTACCGCGCTTACCTAGTACCTACCTATCGTCGGCCAAGTTCCGTGAGACCGTGAGATTCCCGTTACCTTCCTCGTCAGTAGCGTAAGTTCGTAACACACCTGCAGGGGGTGGTTTCGGCAGCGTTGGAGTTAATCGGGTCTTCTCATTGGCTCCCTTCCCGCCTTGTGCTTTGTAGAATAAGTGTAATTGTTCCTCGTCCCGAATTCCGCCCCTTGATAATATGTACCAGTACGGAATACTTCGTTCTACATATGCATCCTGAAGCCCCTGGACCCTATCGAAGAGAGTGGAAAGAGTATTCCGTAACCCACCCCGAAATCTGATCTGTCGGGCCTCTCGGCGTCGGGTTGACGCCATGTACCGTACGGAGTATGAGACAATAGTCGAGACCCCCTAGCCCAGCTTGGGTCTTGGCAATTGGTCCTTGACTGGATGCTTCCAATCTGACAGCTGTTGCCCTGGCTTTCCCCAACAACACTCGACCTGACTTGCGACTACTTCTTCTTCTTCTTCTTCTTCTTCTTCTTCTTTGTCTCATCTTCTTCGTTCTTTATGCCCTGCTTTGCTGACTACCGACTTCGCCGCGTGTCTGATTCAAACAATAACAATAATAACAGCATGAACAATTCACTCTTTTAATCTTTGTTCACTTCCTGCAAAGTAAACAAATACAACAGCCAGGCCTGTTCGTTTCACAGACACTCTTTAACTTGCTAATCTTCAATCCTTTCATTCACCAACCTGAAGCTTCACTTGATTCCATTCTCTGCTGATCCAACAGTCACTTGACGTGGTCTGCTACAAATACCCACCATAACCCTGTCAGCGTGATTCGGCTTCTGCAGCATGCACTACCCAGCGAGCTTGTTGCTCGCCATCGCTCTCTTGTTCGCCGCAGCTTCTACAGCTCCGATAGAACCACAAGCTACAGCTCCGACACAACTACAAGGCCGGTCCTTCAAAATCCAACGGCAGCGCCGGGATCTAGGTGGTGTTCCCGATGGCGGGGCGGCTTTGGACAAAGCATACCGGAAATATGGGTGGACAACCGTTGATAAGACGGCCGTCATCGATGTGGCACCAATTGCTGGCACTAAACAGTTGAGCGCCGCAACTGGACAACAGGAGACTGGCAGCGTCTCGGCTGCTCAACCGGCCCAAGGTGACGCCGAATTCTTGTCTCCCGTCACCATTGGGGGGCAGCAATTCAGCATGGACTTTGACACTGGCTCTTCGGATCTGTGGATCTTCAACACCAAACTGCCTGCCGCCGTGCTTAGTGCTCGAAAACGACCCAATGTTTACGATCCTTCCAAATCCACGACTTTCAAGAGCGTACCAGGCGCTGCTTTTGCCATCCACTACGGCGACAAGTCCAAGGCAAGTGGCGAAGTTGGCGTCGACACCATTAACATCGGAGGTGCAACAGTCCCGGCCCAAGCCATTGAACTGGCTACATCAGTGACCGATGGCTTTATCCAAGACGCCAATGCCGACGGACTCCTCGGCCTCGGGTTCTCCAACATCAACACCATCACCATGAATGGACAGAGACAACCACAGCCAACCTTCTTCGACAACGTGATGCCCACCCTCCAAGAGCCAGTCTTCACTGCCAACCTCAAACACTCCACCGTAGGCGCCTACGAGTTTGGCACGGTCGATAGCACGCAATTCACCGGCACTGTCCAATTCACACCAATCGATAAATCCCAAGGCTTCTGGCAATTTACCTCCAACAGCTTCGCGGTCGGCAGCGGCCAAGTCCAAAGCAACCCCCAAGCTCACCCGGCAATCGCCGACACCGGAACTACTCTCCTGCTGCTCGACGATTTCGCTGTCCAAGGCTACTATTCCGCCGTCCCAGGCCACGTTTTCGACCAAACCCAGAGAAGCCACAACTTCCCCTGCGATACCAAGCTCCCTGATTTCCACATCGGACTTGGCGACAGCTACATGGGTACGATCCCTGGTCTGCTGCTCAACTTTGCGCCTGCGTCGGGGGGCAATAACATGTGCCAGGGGGCCATTCAGTCCAATGATGGGAACCCTCTGCAGATTCTCGGAGATATCATGTTCAAAGCGCAATTCGTCGTTTTTGACGGCGGGAATACGCGTATTGGGTTTGCACCGCATGCTACGGGGAATTAGACGGTGGAATTCTTAAAGGCATCCAGCGAGCGATTCTTCCCAATATGCTTAGAAGTGCTAGATTACTAGATTAATAATCGCTTTGCACGCTGATAGGCGTGAGGCGACAGTGGCAATCTGAACAACATCCTAAAACCCTTTATGAATATTTTTCTTGCGGCTTGGCCAAAGATACTCTGCGGCTGTGGAATTAATTCCAGTTTCTCGGTCTTGGTGCATCCATTGTGCTATCATGAAATTCGATTTCTTTAATCCTCAACAAGCAGTTCCCTCGTCCCTTTCTTTTCTCTGCAGTTTTGTAAAATCCTACCAAAAGACCACCTTTCTTCCCCTCCCAACAGCTCCACTCCACCCCCTTGACCAATTCTTTAACCAAGACATCTACCGTCCTTTCTCACACCATCTCCATGTCTTTCCGAAGCACGCTGCCGTTTCCCCTACCCGGTCAGGTCCAGCATCCTGCTTCTCATTGAGTCGGTGGTAATTTTCTTTCTCCACCTCTATCACACTGTCCGTAATTCCACCAAAGCTAAAACCTCCGTCACGAAAAAGTTCCTGCTTTCCGTCTGTGCTATCTCGGTGCTTTACCGAAGCCAGTTCAAACGAGGTGGCTCGCATCTGTCCTAATGAGATGATAAAATGGACATGTTCTGGGAGAAGGCTAGCTTTCATTTTCAAGACCCCGAAGAAATCGACTCCTTGGACAAGTTCTGTGCTCTCTGTTCCCGGAGAACTTCGGTCCTGGAAGATATCAAGGAAATGGCTGGAGAATTGGTCGTTGAATACAAACCCGCATTTCTGCAGGCCTTTTTAAATCAAAGAATTATCTGTTTCAATTCAGAGCCAGCTTCCATAGTTCTTTCTCCTGAGGACTGACAGCTATGGAAATCATCGCTGATGTCATTGCTCGTGACGGTCCCATATCCTTTGTTTAGGGCTCGAAACATGTCGAGTCCGATGTTGGAGACTGGGCTTTCTGGATGGATGTCGGCTTTGCCGATGAAAGAAACTGATTTTCAGCGCTACACAATTCTTAGAGGGAGGATTCTGCTTCCATAGGATAAGTCAACTCTTCAGGTGCTTGTTTCCCAGGTTGAAATTCTTGGCTTTTCACATGAAAGGGATGGTTGAGATATTGGAGGGTGTGCTTGGCAAGTGTGGTGGACATTTCACATGCGGCGAATAGGCAACGGATGTGACGATAAACTTTCTTATATTCAAGCCTACCGGCAGTCAATTGGAGCAAGAATGCAAGAAAGAATGAGCGTTGGCATAGCGCCCAGCTGTACTGAAGGTTGGGACGTAAGTTGACATCCTTTGTATTTCCGTTATCATTCCTCTTCAGAAATACTGAGTATACAATTTCTTAGGCTTCACCCTAATGGATAACGAACATAAACCACATTAAGCCAGTGTCCTACTTTCCCTACTGATAAGGTGTCTTGATATATTATTTACATTTCTTATCTCCTTTTTGTGCAGAACTTCTACTGATTTGCCGACCTTAACGTCGCCGCCGCGGCCGGCACCACTTCATCCTTTGGTAAAATATCCGGCACGGGCCCCACAGGCGTAATACTAAACGGGTTGATCTGCTTGTGACTCTTCGTATAGTGCTTCTTTATATGTTCAAACTGTGTCGTCTTCCCAAACGCGGGTACGTCCCAATAGAGCTTCCTCAACCAATCATGCAGCTTCGGATACCCACTCCTGATGTCTCTGATATTGCACTTGAAGTGCTGGACGTAGACAGGGTCGAAGCGTACGATCGTGGTGTAGAGACGGATATCGGCTTCGGTGATGTTGGAGCCAAAGTAGTATGGCGAGGCGTGGGAGGCGAGGTGGGCTTCGGCGCGGTCTAAGGAGCGGAAGAGGGGTTCAACAGCTTTCTCGTAGGCCTCTTGGGTTCTGGAGGGCTGATCAGCTATATTGACTGAAGAAGAGGCGGTAAAGGGAACACAAGGGCGGTTTACGTGGCAAAGCCGGACTTGTAAACGCCATTATTGATGTCGTTGTATGTCCATTCATTGGTGTCTTCGATCTGCTTTCTTAAGTTTTCGGGGAAAAGGTCGACCTTGGCGTACTTCTCCGGGATGATGTCGTCGAATTCGGTGCAGAACATGCGTATGATCTCGCTTGACTGCGCGTACAACCTGTCAGAACTCAAGCTGGAAATCTCGACCTGGTTTCTGCGGGGATGCAAAACGACGTACTTCATTGCTGACAATCTTTCCCTGCTTCACGTCATATAATGTCGGGACAGTAAAGCGCCCTTTATATTCCGGGTCGACCTTGAAATATATTTCTCGAAGATGGGTAAAGTCCTTGTGTATGGGATCAGGGGTTGCATTGTCGCCAGGAATATTCTCATCAGGTTTGACAAAGCGCCAGCCTGTTCCAGACATCAACGATCATGACAGTTTGGGCCAATTGGACCGATAAAAGGGCGAGCTACCTTCTGCTAGCATTTCCCAGTGGACTGAAGTGTAAGGAATGATGTCCTCTAGGCACTTGAGCTTGCGGACGATCAGTGTCCGGTGAGCTAAAACCAACGTTAGCAGTGCCTTTCGTCAATACATTGCACGACAGTTCTGACCCCATGGGCAAGCGTGGGACACATAGAGGTGGTACCTCCCCTTCTCTGCGGGAAATTCGGAGCCTGGTTTCTTTGATATCGAATTTCGGAATTGGGATTGACCTCTTTTGAACTCCCCCGTCTTGTCAGCCCAGTTGGTGATTTTCTCTTCGTTGCCTGTCTATTGACCATTCTCTATTAGACATCGGAAGTTGAAGGTTATCAGTACATCTTACCGCCATAGTAAATGCGGAGGTGTAGGCTCGGGAGTGATGAGAAACACGAAGATGGCTGTTGATCAGACGGATTCTAGAAATATAAATGTTCATAGGAGAATAGGAGGTTGAAATGTCTGTAGTGGGGTGGAATGGGGGAAGTAACGCCCGCCTTATGTCATCGCTACACAGGTTTCTAGCGGTGCTTGGCATCTTACGACCGAATCAGAAGGACCAGGACGAACCAATGTGTAAGCAACTAGAAGAGAATGCAATCCTTTTGGTGAAGATGCTGTATATTTTACTTTGGCGGAAGAGTAGAAAGAGTACAGTCGGGGAGGCCGCGCTATGCTCCACCGACATCGATCTAAACGTTGTCTAATACGACTGTACCTCCTGAAGCCCCGTGAACGCCTTTACCCTCGACCGAGAAGCATTAAAAAATCTCCTATTTGCGCAGCTTCAGCATGACATACGGAACCTCTACATCTTCCTCTGTCTGGTCCTCGACGGTCATCTCGAAGATGACGTTTTTCTGGTGGCCCGGAATTGGTTTCTTACTGATCGTCTCCACAAGCTCACTGAGTCTAGCGCAACGGTTGTTAGTAAGAATGCCTTTGAACGACCAAGGTTGACTTACTTGAGGCCCAATCTGTCCTTGAGCTTGCTTGGCGGATAGAAGCTCGCATACAGCAGGCTAACACCCGAGCTTAGCATCATGATGTCCAGTCCTTGCTCTTTGAAATGATCCAAGAATTGCTGTAGAGTGATATCCGCCACCTCAAACCGATCCCAAAGCTTGTCGATTGTGACCTCACCATTTGTACCCATATATTTCCCCTTTGGACTGGCAATCGGTTCACTAAACCCGAAAAACGGAAGAGCTAGGTTGATAAACCCATTTTTGTATTGCTCGAGGTCAGTCTTGCCGTCAACGATTTTGTACATTTCCAAAACAACCAAGCCAGTAACTAACGCAGTGGTTGTGGCAATGGCTGGGATAATCTTTCCCGCAATGAACTTTGTCTTGTGTCGATCAGCTTCAGGAATGGCATAGTTCTCAGCTCTCAAGTTGCTTGCCGCAGTAATGAAGTCGATGTGGTGATTCGAATCGTCATCCTTTTCGAATTCAACAGGCTCGAGCTTGAAGCCTGGTAGAGATTTTGGCGGAGGTAGTTGTGAAACTATTTGCTCAAGCTCGCTGTTGTCATCAAAGTTAGATCTATTGGCTTGGGCGTTTGGGTCCGGGTCATTGTCGTCAGCCTGAATCTTTACAGCAGGGTTTGGAGAGAATTCTGGAATGATCATATTGTCCATGACTTTGATGTACTGATCCTTCTCGATCGTACTAGGTCCCTTTATTCCGTAATTATAGGCGTGCAGGTTGGCGCCCGCGATGACGAAGCCAATGTGGGCAGGGTTAGCAGCATTGAATTTTAGGGGTTTAGGGGCTCGCTTAGGTCCAGACCAGAACGGTGCACCGCTTGCGGTTGTCGAGTCCTTAGGGAAGTTGTATAAGAGCTGCTGAATAGCGTTGTTGTACTCTTTTTCAAACTGCATCCTGGCCCAGACTATGCAATCGTCGAAGCTCAGCGGCTTTTCTGTAACAAGGTAATCCCGGATGCTCTCTAGTGTTGGTACCTCATTGCCAGATTGCTTCAGCGTCTGCTCAACGTAGTTTGGCTGACTCAAATATAAATTCGCTGTCTCTGGGGGCCCAACAAAATATTGATGGAATTTCTCTTTCGCCCATGCAATGGTGTGCTCAATCTTGTTCGGGAAGCTGCGCAGCGTGCACTGAGGGAATGACTGCTCTGGGGGATCTTGAGAGCTCGAGTACGACTCGGTAAGATTTGGCAAGACAACCTGTGTGTTGCCCTTGGTACCGAGTGTTCCGCTGTCAAGTAAGGGCTTGCGGAAAAAGACACATCGGCGGTCAACGTATTGTCTTGCATCCACGTTGTCAAGAGCATTGGTGACCTGGTCAAGACCTTCCCAGAAATTTTCGTTGAATATGTGTTCGGTATCCGGACCAACCCTATCCGGAAGCGAGACTATCTTCCCTTCGAGATCTGGATTCATTGCTATGACAGCTGAAGCGGCGCATACGCTCTTTAGTTGACCCACATCCTTAGGACGAAATAAGAATTGCCGATTCAGGTTGCTCTTCTCGATCTGATCCATGTCCGTGATGGTTATTTTGCCGTTCTTGCCTGTCCCAAGACCGATCATTGCCCAATTCTTGAGCATTTCGCAGCCAATAGCGCCAGCACCAACAAGGAATTGATTGACGCTAGCAAGCTTCTTTTGATATTCCTTTCCGAAGACAGCAATCTGCCCGTCGTATCGGGTGTGCAGTGGCTTGCACTGCTCCTCGGACCGCTTGGCAGAGGTGGGTAGTGATTCCAGAGAGTCAAAGTAGAGCCACTGCACAATTGGATGGAATTTGCCAGAAACAGACTTCAGAACCTCTTGAGCGGCCAGTCCACCAAAGAAAGCTGCCATAGGAGCAAGATCCCCACGTGCTTGATAACTCAGTTCTCGTATCAACTTATCATCAAGCTCAACCGTCTCTTCTCCTTCCTTGGCTACAGCATGAGCATATTTGATGACTTCTGCGGCATCTTCATCGTTGTAAGGACGTGGCATATCGCCATTGTGATGGTTCGCAAACTCATGCAGTGCTTGAAAACCAAGGTGTAACTGCTGTGGTCGGTCGAATTTTGCAAAATCAGACATGAGAAGCTCCGGCTTCTTTAATTGCTCGCTTAGGGGCTGGAAGCTGATTGTTTTAGGCATCTTGACCTGTGTGTAGATGCCACCTCTTTGGTATTGGCCTAAATTTGATACTTCTCCAATCGAGAATGTATAAGGCCCTCTGACCTCAACCATGTGTGGCTCCGAATCGTTGAGCCCCTCCATGCCTTGCACTTCCTTGAAAGTCACAAAATTCCCATCTTCCAAACCGTGCCTCGTCTCATCAAGAGCGGAGACTAGGCCATCAGAGGTTATTCCAGCAACTATGCCGCTGAGTGGAGTCTCGCCCGTAGGGTCTGCTATGGCAAAGTCCTTCCCGAAATCTGTGAATATAGTACCAAAAAGCCCAAAGGTATCCACAATGACAACAAAGATTCCGTTCTTGTGGCAATATTCAGAAATAGTGAGCTGATCTTTCAAGGGAGTGCTGGTCAGCACTACAACTTGATACTGATTCAGCTGGCTAAGATCTGTCGTAAGACTTTTCGATGGGTGTTCGGACACAGGCGTGTATGCGTTCAGCTCTGCTACTCTTGGGACCGTGACTGAAGCCCGAGGCTTGCCAACATCCTCGGGGTGTAGGAAGAATTGCGAAGAAAGATCCGCAATGGCGGCTGGCGCTGGATCGAAAAGGGTCAAAGATTTCACCCCGGCAAGGGCAATGTTCTTGGCTGTTTGTGAGCATCTTAGCAGGTGTAGCAATAACGACAGGAACGCTCAGTACGGACCTATTTCTACGCCGAGTCCCTTGAGACCTGCTATCAGGACATGGGAAGCACTCATTCGCTTCATAGCTTCATGGCCGAGGACGTAGAGCTGCCGGCTATATAGTGACTCGTCGATATCTCCGTTTTTGAGCTGCCCTACATCCATGGAAGGGCCATCAATCTCCATCTTGTTATCCTACGAACCGAAGAGATCTTTAGTAAATGCCACGTTCTAATGTATACGCAGTTGAGAGGCTTTTGACGATGGCTGAGGGAATCACGGTAAGGGAGATGCCAGGTTTGAGATGTGCTAGTGGCTCTCCTTTAAGAAAAAGCTGCTTTCGTAGCCTTCCGTCGGAGAGAAATTGGAAACTCACCGTCATGATCTTCTTCTTCTCTGGGCGGATATGCTCGTCAGAGTCAGAAGCTTTCCTCTTACCCAGATTGGCCACCTCCGGTATGTCTGCGTGGGAGTGAATGGTGGATGACTGAGCAAATGCTTGCACGAGGCAAGCCTATGATGATGCGTAAAGTAAGGGTTTAGTACAGTGTATCATGTAAGACAGGAATTAACTCGTCCGGCAGCGGATCCTCTGACGGGAAAAAGGGTTGCTTGGTATAAGTAAAGACTTGGTGTTTGTATAGTTGTTCAGAAATCGTCAAAGCATCAAGTGGACTTCTATGTACTTCTAAACAATGATTAGTCAAACTGTGCAGTGGCTTCCATGGTACTGAAATGCATGTCAGAAGCCGATGGCGGCAGGCACGGACGCGATCTTTGATCGGCAGTAGGGATCAGCTTGACGAGGCCCTCGCCGATCTGGCCATACCTTTAAGGTACAGCTCCTCCGGTACAGCCATATCGCCTGTCAAAGAGGTATCTCTGCGCAATGTCGATGAACATAATAGCAGGTTTACTTGCCTACAGGTGGTACTCTGCAATGCCAGGCCTACGGTAGATGGATTTACCAAAGGTCCTCTAACGCGAGCTCTGGTACACTGCATCTAAAAGTTTCGGACATCGATCCACTTAGAAGAAGAGCAAGAATTCGAGGTAGCCCATCGCAAAGTCTGTCTAGGGCAATCATAGGAGCTATGTTCCTGCTCGTCACAGCGCTGCTACTGCTTGCAGGCAACTTCTTACACACACCCGGTCAAGCTGTCGGGGCAGCCAAGCCTGGCAATCAGGATGCACTAGGGTCTGGTATTGATCCAGAGAAATACAAACAAGCTTGTCCAGACTACCTCCACTACTCAGTGGTTGCACAGTACGTCCGAGGGATCAATTCCGCTCAGCGCCTCTTGATGACGCTGATTAGTCCTCCAGCCGGCCTCTGAGCCAAGGCCCTCTAGCCTTGCCATACCAGCGTCCATCTCCTCATTGTCGAACATTCTCTTCTCCCCTAGTAGAAAAAGTCATCCAAGATGTTACATCACGCATGGAAGATAAGGACCTTGCTCGGATCTTCGAAAATGCCTTCCCAAACACCCTCGACACGACAATTAGGTGGCACGTCGATGGGAGTACTAAGAGATCTACCAAGAAGTATTCGAAAATCTCACACAACGAGGGGCATTGGGAAGGTGTACAAAGCTTCATTGTCACGGGCGATATCAACGCAGAATGGTTGAGGGATTCTACGAATCAATTAAAGCAGTATCAACCTCTAGTGAAGAAAGAGAAGAAGCTAGAGACCCTTCTCCTAGGTGCCATCAATACCCAAGTTGAGTACGTGATCGAATCTCCTTATTGCAATGCCTTCCAGCCACCGCCGCCAAGTCGTCTACCAGCCGTGGCCAATGGACAGGATGATATGGTGCATCCAGTCTATGAACAGTCAAGGGTATTTGAATGCAAGTGGGAACTGGACTCGCTGGCTCATTTTCTTGCTTTGGGGAACCAATTTCATGAAAGCTCCGGCTCGAAAGATTTCCTGACTCCCAGATGGTTCACCGCTATAGACACCGTCTTGGAGGTTCTAGATCAGCAATCTAGACCGACTTTCAACTCCACAGGGAAATACGAAAGGAATGAATACATGTTCAGACGAAAGACAGTCTCAGGGACAGAAACCTTGAGTCTTGGAGGAATCGGCAATCCTCTTGCCGATGGCATAGGCCTTATTCGAAGTGCATTCCGACCAAGCGATGATACAACCATCTTCGGCTTCCTAATCCCCTCAAACGCGATGATGGCCGTCGAGCTGAAGCGGACAGCCGACCTAGTGAGATCGGCCGGCAAAGAAGACCTCGCCAAAACGCTGCTCGGGTGGTCCGAGGGCATTAAGAAGGGCATCTGGGAACACGGAATGGTTCACCACAAGAAATATGGCGACGTTTTTGCCTTTGAAGTAGATGGCTATGGATCATCTGTCATGATGGACGACGCCAATTCACCTTCATTGCTGGGGCTTCCATTGATGGGTTTTATTGATGTGAATCATAAGGTATATCAAAATACCCGAAAGATGATACTAGAGAAGTCGGGGAACCCGTATTATCTAAAAGGTAAGGGATTCTCTGGCATTGGAGGCCCACATATTGGGGTGCAGTATGCGTGGCCTATGAGCAGACTGGTGCAGGCAATGACGAGTGATGATGATGATGAGATTGACAATGCTCTAAAAGCGGTGCGAGATTCGAGTAGACTCGGGCTTGTGCATGAGAGTATCAATGTGGATCGTGTGGCTGATTATACTCGTAAATCTTCGAGACCTATCAATGCATACCTGACTGCTGATTATGACATAGGGCCTTGGTTTGCGTGGGCGAATTCTGTCTTTGCTCAGACAATTCTCGATGTGGCGGCAAGGAAGCCTCATCTGCTCTTTGGGAAGGGGGCTGCGCCTTATACGATATAATCGTTCTCTCGAACATCTCTTCGACTGCGTTTGGCGAGCATCTGCTTCTGGAGTTAAGATCATACTCCTATAGATGAGCCTCACTTAAATACCAGATATATGCTGAAGAGGGTTAAATAGCGCTCAATATGCTATCTTTCTTTTTTACAATGATAGCATCTGAATGTCTTTACCAACGGACTCTACGGACCCAATCTCTCAATCCTCCACCCCCCCGCCCCTTTTTCGTCCCGCGTATACCTAAAACGATCATGCAACCTACTCTCCCTCCCCTGCCAAAACTCCGCCATCTCCGGCACGACCCTCAGCCCCCCCCAAAACTCCGGCACCGGTATTTCTTCCTTCCCCTCAAACCTCCTCTCCACATCCTGAACCCTCCTTTCCAGCACCTCCCGGCCTCCTTCCTCCTCCGGCAACACCTTACTCTGCTCGCTGGCCCACGCCCCAATCCTACTCCCCCTTGCCCTCAAATCATAATACGCCTGGCTCTCCTCCTTTGTCAGCCTCTCCACCCGCCCCTCAACCCTGACTTGCCGCTCCAACTCATGCCACCAAAACGCCAAACTCGCCTGCGGATTGCTGCGCACGTCCGCGGCTTTCCGACTCGTGCCCCAGTTGCTGTAGATGACAAAACCCCGCTCGTCCAGTTCCTTGAGGTAGACGAAGCGCGAGGAGACGGAGCCGGACGGGAGGGAGGCGGTGGAGAGGCAGACGGTTTCGGGTTGGTGGACGCGGGCGGATTGGGCGTGGGTGAACCAGGTGTGGAATTGGGTGAAGGGGGAGGGGTCGAGCTGGGAGCGGTCTAGGGAGCCTTTTGTGTACTGGTCGGCTTGTTTGCTGGAGGGGTCGGAGGTTGGGGCGACTGTTGGGGGAGGGGGGGTTAGTGAGGGGGGAGGGGAAGAGGAGGGGGGGGGGTCAAGTGAGCCTACATATGAGTTTGGAAGATTGGGCGGAGGCCATTCGGTTTACTTGGAGGAGTCGGAGGGGTGATAGGCGCATGAGAGTAAAAGGACACCGCCAGTTGGTCTAATAATGAAAGGAATGTATTGGGAACAATAGCGGTCATCGATCACTAAACCCTAATCTCCATGTGACTTCCATCCGGGTACACCTTCAAGAACAGAGGCAATCGTATAATGAACACATGAAATGTTACCATACATTGATCGGTGGATCTGGAGTGATCCTACATATCCTAACGTACTGTACCGTAAGCTACCTAGATGCTCCGCATCTTCTATCTAGTTTGAGTCGAGATGTTCTATCCATAATAATACATATCCATTCCAGCAACGTGCTTCGTGTACCTTCCCCTTCAAAGTCTTCCATACCTCTCCCCTAAACGCCAGCTCAACCGTATTGGTACAGGAGCAATATAATCCAAACGCTGTGACAGATATCCCTCGTCCACTCCAGACAAAAACGCCGTAAGTACGGTCCACTTGTGTATGCACCAGGGTATTAAAAACCGAAAAGAAACCATAAAAAACTTTTTTGGCATCGACCAAGCCAAGTAAGGTGGGCAGGTCCATGTAGGTCAGGCCATGGGCCCAGACAGTGCTACACTGCTTCCTCGACTCATAACAGGACCAAGCAATTCCAGGATCTTCCCTGATACTGCTGATGGGTAGCCCCTCGACAACATCTCGTGCACAACTCCCATAGCACTCTCTCTGCCTTCGACAGTGAGGAAAGCTCTAGTCATAGCCTCATAGGTGCTAGGCTCTCTCTTCTCCAGCCCAACGTTCTCGTATACCGCTTTCGCTTTTGTAATGTTCTTTTCCATAGCCCAGCCATGGATCAAGGTGTTTGCAATATAAGGAGTTAACGCCACCTGCCTCGCAGACATATGATCGAGGAGTTCCTCCGTCTCGGCCACGGAGTGGTTGGCAACCATGGATTCAAACAAGGCCTGGTAAAGGCATGCCTGCGGGCGGATATCGGGGTTTGCGATTACCTCGTTGAAGTCCTGACGGGCACCAGCCATATCGTGAAGGGCGCAGCCTTTCGCGTGGATGAGCGAAGCATAGTGGACCGCCTCCGGACGTTGGCCTGAAGCACGAATTGTGTCCAGCACACCTTCGGCGGCTGGTAAGTTAATAGGATCAAGGGTGGCATATGTGTCTATCAGCAGCTTGTATGTGTGCATCGTAGGTTGTATACTTTTCGACTGCATGCGCTCGTAGTATGCAAGTACTTTGGCGCTATCACGTTTGGTAGTCAAAAAATATTGCATCAAGCTGTTGTAGGGCGCCGGGCGGGGCTTGTAGTTTGGCATGGACTCCATTTCATCGAATAACTCTTCCGCGAACCGTTCGTCACTAACTCTGCAAAGCGCATTGACAATCGTCCCGTACGTGACAGATGTGGGTCGGATTCCTAAGTTGCGCATTTCAGCGAAATAAAACAGGCAATCATCAATGCGTCGAGCTTTGCCAAGCTTTCCAATGAGTGCGTTGTAGAGGAAAGACGACGGCTCCACTTCTTCGGACTTGGCACGCTGAAATATTCTGACTGCCTCAGTAGCTTCGTCAAAGGTCTTTGTCGAGTCCTTTAATGTGGTGATGTAGAGTCCAAAAGTATTTGCCGTGGGAGCCGACCCCATATCAAGCAACTCCTGATGGAAACGTCCAGCCAAGGTCCGGTTACCAACTGTAAGGCAGGCGCCAACCATCGCATCTAAGATTGAAGACCATCCATGTCGGACAACCGCATATTGAGTGAAGAAGGGAATGTCTTGCCGTGCCATTCCATGGATATCATGAATCAAATTCGCTCGTCCTTCCTTTGCAGCAGCGGAGATGAGTTTTGCATACACAATATACCGTGGGTGCCGGCCAGCCCGGCGAATGTTTCTAAACCTCATAAGAGCCTCGTTGAGACCAGCGCCAGTCTTCGCACGGTGATTCTCTAGCTCCTCAATAATGATGGTCGAACCTCTGTAGTCTGTAGTAGCCGCGTATGGATCAAAAGTATCCGCGTAAGTACTAGGCATGGCTGCGGCGAGGCTGGGCGTTGGCGTGAATGGTTGAGGGGCGTAAGGTGCTTTGGCTGACAGGTGGTGTCGATAGCTTTGCCACCTCTCAACCAAGTCTCGACGCTGATGTGATATCTTTGCCAGGGCCCGCTCAATAAGGTCTGAAGTGCGCTTGTCTGTAGTAATGCCGCTGCCAACGGTAGTTTCAAGAAGATTCGCAAACCTTGCCGAATGAGCAAGATCATGGGTAGTATTACCACTGCCGAGCATTTCAGCCTCAATCTGTAGTGCCAAGGTCAAATCCTGCCAGCTTAAACCAGAAATGTCTTCCGGACCGAGTCCTGCCAGCATTTGCTCAGCAACAGGGGAGACAAGACCACCGTTGTCGACCATTGCCCACAGAAAATTCATGCTAGCATTGGGCGAAGGCACAATCCTTTGGTCAGCGAGAAACCCGCCAATTGTTTCTATGGCCTCGTCGATCTCTTCCGTAATCTCGGACCGAGGCATTGCATCTTTGCTTGACGCACGAACACGCTCGAATACTTGTCTGGCCTCCATCAGACCTTCATCGACGTGACCGCTGCCGATTAAGGCCACGGCGTACATAGCCGTTGGTTCAATCATAGATTCATCAAGTTTTGCAGAAGTGGTCAAAGTAGACCAATAAGTTCGAGCTAGGTCAACTTTCCCTTGCCGGATATGGAGCGCAAGCATTGAGATTGCCACCATTGGTGCTCCAGCGGCGCCTGGGTGGATGTGTTGGTAGGTCTTTGTTGCGAGCTCAACATCACCATGATCGGCGGCAGTAGTACATACCCGGGCCATCGCTTCACTCCGGGCAGAATGTGTTAGGTTCCCTTTTTCTGCCATCTTCAGGGCAAGTTGCAGATCACCGGCATCTAGGCGTGCCTGGACGAGAGCGTTTACCACCACTATGTCTTGCATGTCCTCCAATCGTTCCATACGGTGATCTGTCACTACATCATAAGATTCAACAATCCTACCGAGGAACCTGTCACCGCCATCTGCTTTGCCGCAGATCGCATACGCTTTGACAAGGGAGGCATAAACTTCGTTGTCCTTACGCTGAATAATGGCCAGTTTACCGGCATCGTCGGCAACAGCTAAAGACTTGTATTCATTGTAGCATTCGACAGCACTGGCGAGTTCTCCAGCCACCGCGAAGGCATCGATCATCGGCGGAAACATAGTGGCGATAGGGATAATTTTGTGTGCTTCCATATGAGAATAGGTCCGAATCATATCGTCTACTCGCCTATGCAAAGCACAAGCAGTGACTAGAAGTCGATATGTCTCCGAAGAATAAAGACGCGTCTTTTGCGCTAAGACTGAAGAGTTGAAAATCTTCATTGCTGTGCTAAGTGCATCATCCTCAGCAAGAATGGCGAGTTCTGCCTCGTTCGAGCGGAACAGGAACTTTCCATTCTCCTTGAGACCTCCGAACCTCAATCGCTTTTTCTCCACCGTATCCCTCATAACAAATACTTCAAGTGCTCGGCAAGCAAGAACCTCGATAAGTGCAGTGTAGAAAGCGGTGTCCGGAGTTACCTTACGCCGAAGCATGTCAGAGTAGACTCCAAGAGCTTTAGGTACAACATGATGCTTGGCAACGGGCAAATGAATGGCGGCGGCGAGAAGTGCGTTGTAAGCTTCAGTGGTTGGCCGAAGGCCCTCGACGAGCATTGACTCAAAAACCGGGGGGATCTCGGCATATCGCTGTGCAGCGTTGAGGTTGCTGATGTGCTCACAGAAAGCCTGGGATTCTACATCTTGGGCCGAGGATAATGCAGTGGCAACGCTTGAAGTAGTGGAAGGAGTCGAAGCGTTAGCGGTGGTGCTTGGAAGCACGGACGTCGGCGCGACAGATTCGTCTGAATTGATTGAAGTCTGTTTTGTAGACTCGATCTGGGCATCCGAAGGAACGGGAGCTGATACCTGTTGGATATGGCTGATCTCCTCTGCAATAGCCTCATCAACTTTAGCAACCGCAATGGCTTCGGCAGCCTCGTCCTCAACTTGTTTAATCTCATCAACAGCACTGGTGCTGTAAGCTCGGTTTAGGCCTTCGCGCTCAACCTGAACCTCTGCCCGCAGACCAACATCTTCCCTCTCGTTTGCCTTCCTGTCAGGTACAACCGATGGTGCCTTCCATCCTATCCTCTTCGGAAACTGAAACTGCTTCCACTCTTTAATCTCGCCACCATGCTGTTGCTGATTCTGCCACGCTTCGTAATACGCCGCTAATCCTTCGTCATTACTCCCTGTGCCATTTTGGTCTCCATGGTTCGCCCTGTTCGAAGCCCCAGAAGAGCTCGAGGTATTATGGAAGGCAGTATGTAACTGTGCATGTTTACCGTGCCGATTAGTGGTGTGGATCCCATATGGTCCGAACGGAGTTGTTGATGATGCGTATGAAGATTGTGTAGCGGCAACGACTGATTGCGCGTAGCCGTGTGTAAAGGTCTTCACAAAACTTTGACGTGCGAGATGTGTGAATGGCTTGAAAACCATTTAGTGAACCGATATCCCCTCACGATGGAGATTCGAGTCTACTTCGAGATCGAGTCAGCTAGTTATGGCGAGCACCGCACGAGTAGTCAAGGATGCCACACGTAGCACAAGCATATTGAAGAGATGACCAACTCACTGTAGATGGATATGATGGATTGCAGGTTCATGTGACGACACTATAGTCGTCCAAGAACGCGCTATACTAAAAGATGCGAGGTAGGTCTAAGGTAGGCAGCCCGAAGGCGAAGTGCGGCTCAAGACGAGGAACGGAAAGGGTTGGATGTAGAACGTGAAGAGCGGCACAGGGTCATCAATTGCAAGACCATTTGTATCAACCCGGGGTAATAGATCGTAGGTGCTGAACCTAAGGTACGAAAGCGGTGGCCTAGAAACAATATAATATTTGAGTGAATGATGGATGACGAGATACCTCCTTGAGGTAGTAATTAGTAAGGCGGTATACTGGTTCGAAGCGGTGAACTAAAGACAGGTCATCTGCGCCGTCAATGCTGGGGGCAACGCAGACGTCAATTGGAGAAGTATAGAGGCAGGTAAGGAAGAAATCGAGGCTTTTGCTGGGTGGGGGATGTCAGCTCGAGAAGTCGAGAGAGACATTGGTGCCTGGCGAAAAGTGAGTCCGTATCATTTTCTTTCCGTCTTCGAGTCATTCCGGCTTGTAGCCGCGACCAGGGATGCGATTGGCTTGCTGGGTGCCTTACAAGGCTTAGCGTATCAAAGCCCTCCGACTCCAAACGGCAGATGCCGATGCGTGGATGTTTGGTGTAAGATACTTAACAGCTTTCTTTTGTTTCATACTCTGAGGTCACCGTCACAGGGCTTAAGCCGGCGTTGCGTCTCTCTTGGAAGGATCGCGATTAGTTTATGATGCACTTCTTAGAAGTTGGACATACTATGGATCAATAATCACTGCATGATGGGTCTTGCAGACGTGGCTGTTTCTGCCCCGGGCAAAGTCTTGCTAGCTGGAGGATACCTGGTTCTGGACAGAGACTACACTGGCCTGGTCTTCGGACTCGATGCACGCATCCACGTCCATATCAAGAACTTGTCAACCAGTCCCGGCTTGACTCTGTCCGAAATTATCGTGAGATCTCCTCAGTTCAAAGATGCAGAATGGAGATATGGATACCGCGAGACTGAAGAACATGGTGGTATTGAAGTGACACAGCTTAAAGGGTAATTACCACTTCCTACTTTGTGAACTCTCACTCCAGTTGACGAACGACTTCTTCCGTCCGGCTCTCTTCATAACGATCATTGACGTAATGAAACTCAACAAATGATCCATGTCTTTCGCTATTCTTCAGTCCGTTCTGCTCTTCCTTCTGCTTGGGTCCAAATGCCCTTTTGCATACACCAAGCGAGAGAAATGTACCTTGTCTAGCTGTTGCATCTCTTGCCAACCCGGCTGATACCGTCTCTTTGTGACAGCCATTCTACATCTTCGCAGTCCCGAAACAAGTTCGTTGAGACGGCGCTAGCATATGCATTGAGCTATGTTTCATCTCTCTCACGTTCCAAGATCGGACCAGCATCAATTACGATATTGGCTGACACAGACTATTACTCGCATGCTGGGTCTACCACCAATGCATCTCCCCGTTGGACCGATCAGCGTTTTCTTGATTTCAATGTGCCTCTGGCCAAGGCTCATAAAACAGGTCTTGGATCATCTGCAGCACTCGTGACTGCCTTTACAGCAGCTGTGTTCGCCCACTATATAGACCCTGAAGGGGCCTTCTTGAAATCTGGTGTCGGAAGAGCGCGTCTGCATAACCTGGCTCAAGCAGCCCACTGTGCAGCTCAAGGCAAAGTTGGATCGGGATTTGATGTTGCGGCTGCTGTCCACGGCTCCTGTGTCTATAAGCGCTTCTCGCCATCCATCCTGGAAGGGCTAGCTGATACGGGTACAGAAGGTTTTTCAACCCGCCTAAAAACGGTAGTCGAGGGTACTGATAGCTCTAACCAATGGGACACACAAATCCAGAAGTCTTCCGCTATCATGCCGGAAGGCCTTCGTCTAGTCATGTGCGATGTCGATTGTGGCTCTGCGACGGTGGGCATGGTCAAAAAAGTACTTTCGTGGAGGAAAGAGAGTCATAAGGAGGCGGCACTGCTTTGGAGAACACTACAAAAAGGAAACGAAGACCTTGTTGGAGAGCTTCAAAGGTTGTGTAGAGCCACCGGAGAGTCTCGATACGATTATGACGATTTAAGCACCATCATTGAGACTATTCGATCGTTGATCAGAGAGATGTCAATGAAGGCAGGGGTACCGATCGAGCCGAAAGTGCAGACGGAATTGCTAGACGCTTGCTGTCAGGTACCTGGTGTTGTCGGAGGAGTAGTTCCCGGTGCTGGTGGTTATGACGCTATTGCTTTATTGGTAGATGAAAGAAAGAGTGAAGTATTCGACGGCTTACATGGCCTATTGGATCACTATACGGTTGACGCTGAAGAAGTTGAAGGAGCCAGTATAGGTAAGGTCAGACTACTCAGCGTGAAGCAGGAAATGGAGGGAGTAAAGATGATGAATCCAACCAAGTATGAACATTGGACGAAATAACGCTTGAGAATTACCTCAACAGTTGGAGCAATGCTATTGTGGGCACGCACGGCACGATCCTGTGTGGCGGTTATGGTTCTACCTCAAGCATATCCTGAATAGGGGCGACAGCTATGTGGGAGTCTGGATTAATATTCTGCGTCGATTTACCCGGGCTTGAAAATGTTCTCTGCGTTGTGTCATGTTACCGATGGCTTAGATAGGTAAAAAGGATGTCTTCCGTCTCTTCCTGGAAGCAAACCCTAGTTCAAAGCCAGCCCTACCGTAGCTTCCGGAAGCTTAAAACCAGTATCTGTACATACTTCCGTACAGCTCCCCTTGGTCGTAGATGAAGAGCATCTTCAGAAGGCCACCCTTCACCTCTTGATTTCTGAAACACAATTGATTGATCTTGGGAATTTGTGACTTCATCATACTTGTATTCAAAGATATAGCATACCACGAACACGCTCGTTCCCAGCTTATATTTCGGAAGGTCTACCGACGATCGAGCCCTGTTTGACGACGGCACGCGGACATCGAGACCTGCTGCTTCTTCGAATTTACAGTGCCCTTCCCACTACCATCAAACTGATTCTTCGTCTGCAAACATCTGTAAATTGATTCCGCAATCAAGATCGTGTGCCCCGAGGATCTTGGAACAGCTTCCAACATTCTGACGTTCTGTGCGACCCGAGCGTTGCAATTTGCCACCATTGGAAAGTATCATCAGTTGAGCCGAGCTACCGCGACAGCTATAATATCCACGACTTTCTGCCGATATCCATATCACTGACTGAAGCACTCTATCCTTGAGGCGTTGTTCTGTACTCCGGTAGCTGGAACTTCACAATGGCTTCGGCGGATGGCCAAGGGACAGCACTGGCAAAAGATAGCACGCGAGAGCCTACAACTACACCCAACATACTTGCGGGCCAGTTACAACCCGTACAGTCTTCGCCGATGTCTTCTACGCCAGTGGAGATGACTCAATTCGGTCAGCAAGCCGCAACAGAGGCCACCTCGGGAAATGCTCCAATATTTACAATGCCAGAACCCGCGTCAACTTCAAGAGAGGACCCAGTACAAGAGTCGTCGACAGTAAGAGAAGACCTAGGCATAAGCTCTACGACCGAGCCCTCGAGTCCAGTCACTGCGCGAAATGCTCCTCTCACGCGCAAAGAGACCGCTCCTGCCATTGGCTCCTCCTCCGATAAACCGATTTCAGTACCAAAAGAATCCGATTTAGCTGGCCCTACTCTGATTATCACTCTATTATTGACCAACGGTGCAAGGCACCCTTATAAGATTGACGAAAGATATTTGAAGAAGCGGGCCGTCAATGTGGATGGCAACAATCCTGTCAACCTGAGTGTATATACCTTGAAGGAGTTGATATGGAGAGAATGGAGGGAAGGTAAGAGTAATTTAACTAGGTAGTCGGTCACTAAGCCTTGGTATGGCGTGCTGATACATATGTTATCAGAGTGGGAACCAAGACCGTCAAGTCCAAGCTCAATACGCATTATCTACTATGGAAAGATGCTAGAAGACAAGGCTCGCTTGCATGGTAAGGGATCAACCGAGCATATTGGAGCATATTGGAGGATCTGCCTAACATGTTTATAATCAGACTGCAAATTCGAGATTGGGACCACCCCTCATGTTGTTCACATGACCATCAAACCACAAGAAGTCGTGGACGATGAAGATGCTAAGGGATCAAAAACTGGAGGCAGAGACCGTGACGGTAATGAGAGGGGTCCGGGTTGTCGATGCGTTATTTTATGACCCGTGCCCTTCGTTTGTCCTTATTGGTCAGGTTTCTATAGCGAGAGAATTGTGGCTGTCAGCATGTTGAGAGACGGCGTACAGGTTAGGCTGTGCCTCTGGTATAACGAGGCCATAACGGGGCTTGCTATGGGACGGCGCTATCGGACTGACATTGCGCTGTCAAGCTTTGTATAAGATCAAGAGTCGAGCTCGGGGATGTATTATAAATCATGGTTTAATGAGATATTTGTTGGTGGTTCGACATCTTGACACAATGTCCAAGAACATTTGGTTAATGACCAGCGAACCAGAGGATCCTCTAATGTAACTGTTGTTGATTGGAGAACATAAAGAATGGTCTTGATGGTATATTTGGACCTCAATTTGAGAGCTTACCATCCGCGACTCGCACTCAATTAATCTAAAGTCTTCCAACTTTCGTCCATGCTTTCTCCTCAAACAGCTAGCCGTCTCTCTGCGCCATCTCTACCAATCCATCCTCATCCTCGCCTCCATCTCCGTGTGGAAATCAACTGCCTCCCTTGTCTCATCCCCTACCATCAAGTTAGCCTCCATTTCAAACAACCTCCAAGCTTAGAATCGTCCACATACCCCTATAAACATCCTCCCACGCACACTCCCAATCCCTCCCCGCCAACACATCCCCCGAAACCCCCGCGCTGCACCCTAAAACCGCAGGCCGCCACTCCCCCTCCCTCGCAATCTTCAGCTCCATACCCTTCCTCACTGGCTCAGCGATCCCAAACGTCCGACGCAGGCCGTTCATTTTGAGGCTGTCTTGCGTGGTGGTCCAGGCGGCCAGGCGGGCTTCGAGGGGATGCGTGGATATGGGTGCTGGGGCGGTGTTGGCGGGGGATGGGTTGGGGTTGTAGGTCAGGGAGGCGCGGAGGGTGTCGGGGAGGCCGGGGGCGGAGGGGGCGCCTTTTGAGGCGGAGGAGGTGGTGTTTGTCGCGTGCGTGGGGTGGGAAGGGGAGGGGACGATGCGGAGGGACTGGGTGGGTTAGCTAGGTGGAGGATGGTGCTGGATGGGGGTGTAGTGGGCTTACCATGGTGAGACAGTGGGTGCGGTGCGGTTTGGAAGCTGCAGAATGTATGGATGGAGTTACTCTATTTGTGAGGAAAACGGTTGATATGCGGAGTTGGTGACGAAGAGGGTACGTAGACTTGTAATTGTAAACTGTTTGATTTCGGGGCAAACTAATGTGGTTAGCTCGGAGCCTTGACTGATCTGCTTATAAGGCTTAGTGCGTCAGCCGTACTGTATGTTTGGGTTCTTTTCCACTAACATCATTTCTGTGTTTTCTGATTAATCACTAGAGTGCTCTGAGTCGACCACGTCACTTCTCATACAAAAACAACCTACTCACGGCCTTTCAAGAACCGTTGCTTCATGTCCAGAACTAGTGAAATCTTCTGTTCTGCAATCGCTTGAATACCACCGATGTTTTCTTGAGTCTCTGCTCGCGGTAATGGTACCCATTTGTTGATATTTGGAATACTCTTCGACAGCGCTGCTGCGATTGTTGCGTCAAACACAACTAGTCAAACTAGCTGAAGACAAAAGTGAGAAAGTATGTTGGTTAAGGCAATTACATTGGACAGGGGGTCCATATGTTCAGGACCCTCTACCTGCGGAGTCGCACTCTGAATCTGCAATAGTTCACCACTAAGGACCGCGTTGTGTGCCGATGCACAAGGAGGAATCCTCCTTGTATCAGTGGCAAACTTCGACACTATGAGATTCTTCGTCAACACTGAATAGATACTTCTGGACCTAAGAATAGAGCGCACAGAAAAACAGCTGTCGAATGCACAACTACATAAGCTTCTATGGGTTCTTGGATCGAACCTCTCGTTCTCGGAGTGCTTTCATCGGTACAAGCTACATCACACAGAAGCAACCAAGCATGCAAAAGTGACATACTCCAGCAATGCTGTCACTATACAATTCTCTGCCACAATGCTGGCAAAAGACATAATGTTGTCAAGCAAACAAAGGGCCTTGAGTCATATCGTTCTCTATATCGGCATGATACTCTCCTTTGTATATAAATGGAGATGCCATTCTTATCTTGTCTGCGTCTTCCTCTTCTCTCCCATAGCATCTCTCCTCCACGAAGTCCATTAAACGCTCAAAGCCATCGACATCCCGAATTTCCCTCTTGATTAATTCCCAATTATATAAATCTGAGACATTGCCTCTTTGAGTCTTCTCGTCCTTCTTATTCCACCAACCTCAAGGTACATTTTCAGGCTCCAAAACATAACCATGTCTCTCACCTTCTACTAATCGCCCTAGAAATTAGTTCACTCAACCCAATATGTCGAACCGTGACATCCGAGTGCAGGATCTTCCAGCCGAACGGTCCGACCTAGTAGCCGCTACTCCAGAAGTGACCTATACATACGAAGGGAGGACAAGGATTATAGACCCTATAGTATGCATCTCCCGAGGCGTGTGGAGATCCAGCGCGAAGACCACCAACTTAGCTTTGCAGAGTATTGTATTGCTTGTTGTTAAATTGTCAAGAGTATTTCAATCGTAGTTGCGCCGCTTGTAGAGAGGCTTATAATTTTTGCTGTGCTGCTTGTAAAAGCCGTTGTGTTATGTAAATAGCTTCTCTATGCCGTGGGGGGTTTATTAGCTTCTGATAGAGCTTGTCTTATTCTACAGAATCTTCGAAAGAAAATGCTCCAGCGTGAGAAGTTAAAGAGGAAGAGGTCGGAACGGACGAGCTTTGCGTTTTTTCAACAATACACGGACCCTCAGAGAAAGATTGAGATACGCTCAGGAATAAACTTCACGTTCAAGACTTTAGCCAAATCGTAGTTACAGCCAAGGCGAGGTAAGCTCATCAACAGAAAGGATATCAATTCAAGAAAAAAAACATGACATAGCTAATATACTATCGTTAGCAATGGTGAGTAGTAAATACCTCTGGGACTGTAATTCTCCGATCCTTTATAACTTCCGAAATAAAGTTCGGTCGAGGTTATGTACATGCTGCCTCAGGGTAGGTGGTGTTCTTTAGATGTAGTAAATACATCGGTCAGTTGGACTTTTCCCAAGAAGATAAATTGGAGGAGCACCTTTTCGAGTATTCTAAACAATCACTTGTAGGAGTCCCCAATTTGGCAGCCCCTAAGCAGTTTTTCCACTGGGTTGCTATACAAGGAGCTATCAGCTAGACAAGACATCATTCGATCCAAGTCGTCCCATCAGTATGCCAAAACCACCATGTGCATTGACTCTTAACGCTAGGCTGGGGTATCTTGAATCCATACATCAAACACCATCCGAATCAACCAGCTTTCCGACTCCGTCTCGAAGGCTTAGAAGCCTCCATCTTGGGCCGGTCAACGGTACCACCAGATTTTTTCTGCTCTTTCTGCTTCTTCTCCTCTTCCTTCTTCGCCAGTGCTCTTCTTACCGCCCCCTCTTTCTCCAAAACCTCAATTTGCTTCTCACTAAATCCCCATAACTTTTTCGCAACCTCGTCGTCCTTGATCTCCTTTCGTCCATAAGCCACCTCTCTACATTCTTTGAGAAATCTCCCGCCAACACCTTTCCCCAATTCCGCCTCCATCGCCGCAAGTAAGAAGCTCTGAGCGCCTTGCAGAGGTGATTTTAGTACGAGCCACCAGATTGGCCACATAAATAGATATAGTGAAAGACCCCACAAGGAACCCATAGTCAGCCATCGGCGCATACCCGGCGTGCGGCTAAAGCTGGGATCAACGACGATAACTCTCGCATTGTTCGGCTGTTTGTCAGGCCGTACGTATACATCTAAATGTTTCTGGAACGCCTGCGCAAACACCATCATTGCCAGCTTACTCGTCCCATATTCTTTCCCTGGAGGGAGTGGGCTGCGAGAGTCCTGCATTGCCTTTATCTCGCCTCCGAGGTAGCTGGAACAGGTACTGAATATAATTCTTACGTCCCTGTCTGCAGGCTGGGCTCTGAGGGCCGGACTCAGGATGCTGAGCAGGTGGAAGTTGGCGAGGTAATTGATTCCCCAGACGGGCTCAACGTTATCTTGGGTCAATTCCCCGATTCCGTACTTGGGAGTCAGAGTATCGGCGCAAAGGATTATCATGTCAAGTCTCCTGGGTGGGGCATTGTCAATCCATTTGGTCGCGAATTGACGAATAGAGTGTAATGAGGAGAGGTCAACTTGCTCGGCGTAGATGAGCTCATTAGCCGTATCGGAGCGGAGGTCATCAATGTATTCAACCAGGAAAGGGTCTGAGTGTGGGTGGTGAGTGAGCAAAAGTATCTGAGCCCCCCTCGAAGCAAGAGACCGAGCGATGGCGGCGCCGACGCCCGATGTGCCGCCCTAGTTGTTTCAGCATTGAACGTGGTAGTAAAAGATCGTTTATGTACTGTGATCACGACCACTTTTGAATGCATAAGACGCTCGGAGGTGTTGCTGGCTCCGCCGAAGTAGGTTTTGAGTAGATAAATCAGGATAAGCCATGGTGCAGTCTTCAATATTGGGGTGGCAAAGGGAATTGAGGAGACACCATTGAATATGGCTTCTGCCAATATAGGTATAGGCATCTCAGAGGGTTGGTTTTCTTTGTTTTCTAGACCATCTCTGGTTTCCAGTGCCTATTGGTGGTGTTAGTACGCATGCATTGCACAGTACATCCCTGACGTTACCTTAGGGTGCACGGAAGATACTTTACACTAGCGCAATTCACATATCTTATCAGATCTGATAGCCGAGGCTCTTTCCCTCCATGCACCATTGCCGCCACGAGTTTATCGTGCCACCACACTGGTGATTCGGGAAATCTCCCCATGGATCAAGATGAAGGATATATAATACCCCTCACTGACCAAAGGGTCTTTGGCGCTGGGATTAGGAAAAACCGTGTAAAGTTTGTCCCTCCCGAGCCAGCTGGTTCAAAAACCAAAGCAGATACCTCGAACGGTGCTGCTGTTGCAGATCTTTATCGATCCATAGTCCTTCAGGAGGGCTGGTCAACAGACAAGCTTAGGGAAGCGAATGAACCACAAATTCCGAATACGGTATCAGAATCGGCGGCACCGAACGCCGAGCTTGAGGGAGCCTCTTGCGAAATCTGCAACTTGTCGTTGAAATCGCCCAACTCTACAGTTGCCACACCCTCAAATCCTCATGAGGCCTCCCTAGTCCACCAAGTCTGTCTCTCCCACTCACATCCCCCATCCCACCTCGACCGCACGCGCAAGGGCTTAAAATACCTTTCCTTCTACGGCTGGGACCCAGATAGCAGACTTGGTCTGGGGGCTGCTGGTGATGGTAGACTGGCGCCCATTAGGGGAAAGCTGAAAAATGACACTCTTGGGGTGGGGTTTGAGGAGAAGCTGAAGAAGAATAGAGGAGGAGTGGTCGGTGCGGAGAAGCAAATGGAGAAGCTGGATGCGAAAAAAGTCAGGAAGTTGGAGGCTGAGGGAGGAGAAAGAGAGCAAGGTTGCAGGAAATGTTTTATGGGAAGGATTAGTCGGAGAGATAATTGGGATCTGAAGGATAATGTTGTTAAAACCATTGTGGCTACAATATGAAACCAATGTCTTGGGATCTGGGATACGATTGCCGCAGCAGAAGCGAACATCCAAGCCTCAAAAGGACTTTCGTCCCAATTTCCTTCAAGTGATGCCTTCCGACTGAGAGAAAGGCTCTTGAAGGGCATAGGTTGCGATTCTTCTAAGTTACTCCGAGATCGCAAACCCTTCACTTAAATACAGGAGGTTATGCACTCATGAGTGTACGAAGCAAAGTGAGGTCTCACGGCGGATCTACTCTTGTAGACGTGTACTCACTGACATCAGTGTTGCTTCTACCGGCCAGCAAGGAGTGGTTAGTCAATGGGCACTTTAGCAATAGTTTCCTTCAATGAATCGAATCAAACCACAACCAATGAAATCGTTTCTAATCTTACAGCAATAATATCATTCTACGCTCGGCTCATACGCATTTGGATGCACACTGGCCTGATTCTCCCTTGTAATCTTTCAAGTCATCTCACCATGCAGTCGCTGAAGTGCGTAACAAGCAAAAGACCGAAGAAGTGTGTCACTTTTTCGAACTAAAGAAATGGAGTTTTTTCTTCTTTTCTGTGTCCTTTTCCTTGTCTTTCTTGGCCGGCTTGCCATTACTAAAAGGTGGCGCTGTCGTTCGGACAATATTGTTCGGAGAGCTGTTTGTGGAAGCTTGATTGGGGCCCAGGTTCATTGCGGCCATGCCACCCACTGGAGGCTGCTGCCGCTGACCCAAGTTGGAAGACTGCATTGGAGGTGCCTCTCGTTCGAATAAATGATCAGGAGCCTTCGGCTTTGGTCGCTCTGCTGGAAGGTCAAGCCGCCGTTTATCGACACTTAAGTCTCCAACTTGTCTGAGATAGAGACTCGGGGTCAACATGTGTGACGATGCTAGGAAAATGTCCTTATTAGATGAATTGGAGACCTCATAGCAGGCACGCGATTCCGAGTAGGTTGCGCCCCCTGCCATAAAGACGATAATACGTTGCTTTGGCTCCACAGTGGAAGGGCGGGTCCTCGCCCACGTAGGCTTTGCACTTCGTAACGATGTGTGGGAAACGTTGTCTTGACCCATGAGCCCTTCAGCTGCATCTAAGTGTGGTTTGGTGAAAGGAAAAACGTTCTGGTCGAGGGCACCACGGACGTGCCCCTCGAGGATTGTTTTTATGACAGGCTCGAATCGGGATAGTGCTGACTCATCATCTCCCGCAGCTGGGGGCTGTTTCCTGCCGAAGAGCGGCTGGATTACCGGTCTGATGTCCTTCAATGTCCTCGAAACGTGAGCGCCAAGAAGGTCAAGGTTATGAATTACCTCGCCATCCCGCGTAGGTAATCGAGCATGTGCCAGTAGTTTCTGGATATCTGATGGCAGTAGACCATCACGATAGTGTATATACTCTATTATCAGCCGAAGACGATCAGGAAATGATACTTCGTCTTCATCCAGCAACCGCACCACCTGATCTGCAAGATTCTTGGGCTTCTTGTAGTCTTCGTCTAATCCAGTGGCCAGAGACTAGTAAGATTAGCTTTTCACTAAGCTACTGCTAGATCCAGGGACGAACCTGTTCAACAGAAGCTATATCTGCGAGGCGGCGGTCCTGGAAGATCTTCATAGCTTCCTGTACCATTCCAAGATGCAATGAGTACGCTTCCTTACCTTGCTGGTACTGCGGCAGACCCGCTAGCATGTCTTTCACGTTATTAATGGTGGTTGGCTTGTCGCTGGTATGATGTAAGTTTAATTAGCTAATTGCGTCCTTATATAATTGAGTATGTCTCAAGGTACACACCTTTCAGCAAACTGCGAGTTTTTAGCCTTGAAACTATTGAAATCGCTGACTAATTCCTGAAGGAGGTCTTTCATATGAAGGTGACGATATTTGACCCAGATACCGTCACTTTCGCTGATTTCAACCTCTTTCGTCTCCTCATTTGATTCGTTCTGATTGAGCACGGTTTTGTAGTAGATTCGATCTCCCTCAATAATCGGCAAAAGATCGTGGATCATAGCTTGATAGGTAAACTCATGCACAAGGGGAGCGAATAGGTCTAAAGATCTGTCCGCGATAATCAATGCACCTCGAGGTCGAGACGATGGGGGCGGGAAGTCCTCGTGGTGTTTGGCGTACTTATCCAGCTCTAGCTGTACAAAGCGAGCAAGATGCGAACATAAGACATGAGCTTCGTGTGTAGGATTTCGTGGGGTATAGTATCGAATAGTAGGATATTCGCCTAATGAGACGCATATTGAAACTATCTTGATTCATTCTTATCAGCATTTCGTCAGGAAAATGTCCAAGTCTGACACCATAGATCCACTTGGTACCTTTTGCGCTAGGTTATCCATGTGTTCTCTCACAAGTTGATTGCAAGCTGGGTGGAATAAGGTAGGAAAACTCCAGGGATCTCGAAAGGTGATGAGGTGAGACTCGCGAGGAAAGAACTCAGTATTGAGAGTTTTGAGTTGAACGACATGGTCTCTGGCCATAGACGACCAATCGAGACGCGCACTCAGCTCAGGACTTATCACTGTGTGAACAAAGATTTTGAATCAGTGCTACCTTGCTGTGATGTGCGCTGAGTACGAGGTCATCGAAACACATACCTGATGTCCAGATCACGTAGGATTTACGGTAACGCCGACGTTCGAGGTCAGCCACAAGACAGTCCACGATGTGGCTTAGAGGTGACAAAAGGTATATCGCATCCATCTCCTGATTCATTGGCCTCCTTTTCTCTATTTGTTCGATGTCTGCTCAACAATCAGTCCATAGAATGGGCTGAAACTGTAGCTGCCACACAGACTCGTGACATTTTCTTCCAATATGTCGTCTTCTCGAACAACACCGTCCACTAACTTTTTACTCGCTTCATCCAGCACCAACACCTTCCACTATAGATTTCTCAACGTTAGGAATAAATGCGGGAGAAAAGGAGGAGTCGAGTGTACTTCTCCGCGAGCGGTATGACGAACAGTCCCAAGAATAACTAGAAAAAATCGTTAGCTCGGAGAGACTGTCACAAGTGAGATCGGGCTTACTCTCTCGTTGAATCGTAATTGCAGATGTTCCTGCCATATTGACAATCCGCCGTAGAAGGGATGCACTGTCAGCGTCCAAGTCTAAGTGCGACACAACTCTTCAGAAAAGGTTCCTCATCAGCATGGACATTAAGAAAGACCCAGAAAGAGGCCAGAAGTATTAGGATGTGGTTTTTCCAAAGAGAATTGTACACCGAGCACTACCGGCGTAAGGCGGGCGGCAGAGGGGGGGTGGGGGGACCGGGGGGGTTGGTTGAGCGGCGCGGAATACAAGTATTCTATGTAGAACTATGGATACTACTGTAAACGTCCGCCGTAGTGTAAACATCTTCACAAAGTTGAACGCCACTACCCCATTACGCTTTCACTCTACGTAGAGCGCATCTAACTCCACAAGACACTTTAATCAGTAGACTTAGTGGGGTCTTTTCAACAACCAATGAGCGCGTTCAAGAAAGAAAATCATCTGGGAGGGTAGGTCTGTCATATCTTTGTCACTCCTTGATCCGGGAATGCCAAAAGTCCATCGAATTGCGGCTCCAGGTCTCCTCCCATTCGCAAAGTTCAAGAGTAGGGATTTTATCCATTCGAGCACACAATGGCCTTCGGTTCTCTTTGCTCCATGCCGGGTGGCAGATGGGCCGCAAACATCAGTATGGCTTGCTCAGAGCAGGCGTCGCTCGACGGCCAACATACCGCAGAGGAAGCCTCGTATCGGCTTTTCGAACAGAGATCGAGGACGTGCTAGAGCTGCTTTCAATGGTATATCTGTACGTCAAGGCCTCAAAAATGAGAAGATCATACCCATACTAGTTGCTCGACTGGAACTTCTAGCGGAAGAGTTGATGGACGTCGAATTCACCAAGTTTGCGCAGCAGATAACGATGACTCTTCGGGATTGGAAATCTCCCAATCTTAAGCAACATCCTCCGCCAATCTTTGTCAACCTGCGAAAAGCATATGTTGATCGTGGCCAGGGAGGCTTGGATGCTCAGATAAAGTTCGCTTACCATGGGGCCGTTGCGAACCGGAGTTTCTCGGCATCAGGCCTCAATACCCAGGCAAAGCTTGCTGACCTACGCTACCCCGTGGAATGGTACCCGGTTACGAGAACAGTACAGCGAGAGATACACTTGCATGTTGGGCCCACCAATTCGGGCAAGACCTACCATGCTTTGAAACGACTGGAACAAGCGGAGTCGGGCATATATGCGGGACCATTACGACTTCTGGCTCATGAAGTCTATACAAGACTTAACGCAAATGGAAAAGCTTGCAACCTTATTACAGGGGATGAGCGACAAATCAACCAAGATCAAAATGTCATGATGAGTAGCTGTACTGTAGAGATGGTGCCGATTAACACTGATGTCGAGGTCGCGGTCATTGACGAAATACAAATGATTGGACATGACGAACGTGGTTGGGCGTGGACACAGGCACTGCTTGGCCTACAAGCAAAAGAAATTCATCTATGTGGGGAGGAACGAACTGTGCCTTTGATCCGGGAGCTTGCCGCGGCAATGGGAGACAAATTAGAGATACACCATTACGAGCGTTTGAGCCCTCTTAAAACCATGACCACTAGCTTGCACGGACAACTAGGCACCTTAAGGAAAGGGGACTGTGTAGTCGTATTTTCGAGGCTAGGGATCCACGCTCTTAGAAAAGAAATTGAGAAGACAACAAAGAAGCGGGTAGCTGTTGTATACGGCAGCCTACCACCTGATACTAGGGCACAACAAGCTAAACTATTTAATGATCCTAACAATGACTATGATATTTTGGTGGCCAGCGATGCAATTGGCATGGGCTTGAACCTGTAGGCCCTCCCCTTTCAATTACATTATGAATACTTACAAGAAGCACAGGAGCATAAAGCGTATCATCTTTGAAACAACCACGAAATGGAACGGTTTCCGCTTTGAGCCCATACCAGTTTCATCTATAAAGCAAATAGCGGGACGTGCCGGTAGGTATCGTACTGCCACACAGGCGAATGACCGCGAGCTTTCAACGAAACACCTTGAGCATGATCGTGCCATAACGAGTAAGGGGCTGCCGATTGCCGCACCGGCTCAGAATCTAGGCCTGATCACTACCTTGGAACCAATGGATCTTTCCGTGGTCAGGAAGGCGATGCAAACCGAAGCGGATCCGATCATGAGTGCTGGTATCTTCCCTCCTAACAACATCCTTTTGCAATTCGCAGCCCATTACCCAGAAAATACACCCTTTAGCTACATACTTCTGCGCCTTCATGAGTTGGCGCTCAAGCACCCGAGGTTTCACCTTTGCGTGCTGAAGGATCAAGTTGAGATCGCAGACGCGATAGAGCCAGTCAAAGGCCTGACAATCAGTGATCGAATAGCCTTCACCGCAGCTCCTGTCAATATGAGGAGTCCAAAAATGACCGAAGTCCTCCAAGCTTTAGCTAAATGCGTCGCATGTAATGGAGGTGGAGGATTGCTCGAGATACCGGAAATAGACCTGGATGTTTTAGACATAGAATGGACCACTGCGAAAGAATATCTGAATAAGCTGGAGGACCTGCACAAAGCTCTTATTTTGTATTTGTGGCTCAGCTACAGGTTTACCGGCGTGTTCACAAACCAACGGATGACATTCCACGTCAAAACACTAGTAGAAGAAAAGATTGACAAAGTGCTTGCACAAGCCACATATGATAAAGATAAGAGGAAGCTCCTTCGAAAGCAACAGCAGAAAGACCTTCTTCGAAGTTTTCAGGTGGACGAAGAAGAATTTAGTGCCAGGGATAAGGAGCCGACGATTGATGTTTCAATCACTCGACAATATGTCAACACTCCCCGTACGATGGTTATTCCTGACCGAACTGACCGAACTTATCGGGTTTTAGATTTACCAGAGGTGCCTAAAGAGAGACCTAGCGCCGCAGCTAATTGAGCATTCTCAAGCGCTTTGCATCGATGTGGAACAGCTGGGCACAGATTCATGATCAACATCTGCGAAAGCAAATCAAAATACCTTATAGCTTTATTAATTGGCGACATGTCGTATATGGCGGGCTGGACGGACTTTTTTACACTTCTGGGGAACGGACACGTTCAGCATTTGGAATAGGTGGCGTCAGCAAACAAGGATTATCCTCATACAGTGGTGCAGCATGAGAGATATTCCTCCAATGTGGACGATGGATCCATGCTTATATGAGTATTTTACTCATCGTGGAAGCGTGAGCTAGGGTCGCCGTATGATATTCGGCTTTCTCGTCAGTGAAAGCTAGGTACTTAGTGACGTCTCTTAAAGCCTGTTTATCCGCACATTTGCTCTACGTCAATCTATCGCCTGCCGAGTCCATTCCAAAGGGGTTGGATTTTGTTCTCTGAGTCACGCACTGCTCGTTTGTGCATTTCGTCCCCATTACCACTTAGTTTTTGTCGAAGAATTCCAATGACTCTCTAGTCCATCACGAAGTACTGACTCCAGTTGCGTTTCGGCCTCCAACCTCGTATGTATGTCCTATCAATGCAGTCCCCAAGTGCCCCTCATTTAAGTGGAAAATGTTCATATATCTTGTTGCAAAGCCCAATTGATTTTCAACCAGCGAGATACCTCTCACAACGCTCACCACATGAGAATAGAACAAGGGCGGCCTTCCTTGAAATTGCATCGGATGGACTTCGATAGAAACACCACCGTAGAAGAAGCTTACGCCGACATCGGTGAGTGGGATGTCTCCTGTCTGCTGGACGAGATCGAAGATCATGGCGAGGGCTTCTGAGATACCGACGTTGACATTGGGCGGGTGGAGGTGATCACCGGGTGAGTTAAAGAGCTCGAGGGTTATGTAGGTGTGGGGGACTGGAAAGGGGGTTATGTTGGCTTTCAGGGTGACGCTGATGTGCGATGTCAATATTTCTAGGCATGAAATGGGAAGCCACGACGTTGCTAGTTTACCTCGCGTTTGGTTGTTGTGAAAGGCTGGGTGAAGATCCGAGCTGGGTGACTGCAACGGGGATTAACGCAGCGATGACGGTGCTGAGTCGCAGTAGGACGACAAAAGCAAGTAGTCTTTGAAACGCCATTTTCAAGTTCGGGAGAAGAGATCATGCAGGACAGTGAGCAGAGGTTGGGGTTGGATTTCTCGGTTCAAGCAAACTTCTAACCAGGCCAAGTCAAAACGCAGGAGAACTTCCAATAATGTAACACGAACTTGAGGGTAGTCTTCCTTTATAAACGATCTGCTATTGGAAGACTCATTTTTAAGTACGAACCCTCAAACGCGACTTGCGATAAGCGGATAGAACTAGAGAATACCTAAATTACTACTTTTTTTAGGTACAGAGGCGCGAATACAATCCGTATGCGATGCGTTGGCGGCAGAAAAAAGTCCCTCGTACGATACTCTTTTGTAAGCGCTCAAAGCAAGCTCGTACTGAGAATATCTTACAAGAGGAATCACCATTATTGATACCCTGTTGTTCCTGGACCATGTTGATGCTCCACGTGCCTTGGACATTGTTTCGTCTCCTTTGTATTTTGATATCCTTCTGGTGCTTTACAACCCGAAATTTGTAGAGTTGGAACTTTTGGTCATTTTCACAAAGGTTATTGTGTCTAACTGAATCATCGCGACTAACAATGCTGTACAATTCTAAACGGTATGAAAAGTCTCATGGGTAGTGGAAGCTGATATATGAAACTCAAGCATGCCTTTCTTATTGTGATGATACGTCTAATATAGAATGAACTAAGCTCCTAAAATGGGATATAGAACAATACCTCTATCAAAACCACGTCCTACAAGAAGAGCCGAAAGCGTTAGGAATACAGTCAGATGAGATTGGAAGTGTGACGCGAAGACGATTCATCAAGTAAAGGCTATAGACCAAGTTAAGGGTTCGTCAAGCGGCAACCTTGCTAAATAGAAAGTTGTACATTAAAGGTTTTTCGTCAGATGGAGGTTTCATCGAATAGAGGTCTTCTTAGATAGTATAGTACAACTTGGTATTGTTCTGTAAGTATTGGCAAAAACCCCCACAACTCCGTACTCCCTGAAAGCATGTTGGAACTAGCGAAAATGATAACCATCAAACGAATATTACGCAGGTGGGAGAGGCTGCATTTGTCAAAGCTAAAGCAAGGCAGACAAACACTGCTTCTACCTCATAACCCTCGATCCTCACTTGGAGCAAACCCCACAAAATCTTACCAAGATCGCCCTACACTCTAGACCTGGTTACCTATGTAGATACCAAAACCACAATAACAGCCGTCTCTAGCGCCATGTCCTTGCCGAGCGCTGTAAGTACCGCAATAGCTAGCAACGGACATACAGCGATAGCAATATGGTCACCGCTTTGGATAAGAGAGTATATTGAGTCTTGCCATACCTTTGGAGAGGTCGCTGACTGTCTTAGTAGAGTGGAGTCTGACTGAGCACAGCGGCCATTGTTGCTAATGTTGGGCCGTCCTCGATGAGAGATATAGGGTTTCTAAGGACGGCACGGCTGGCACGAAGGGTTTAATATTGAATGATGTTTAGAGGGGTCTCCCCTTGTCTGAAGTTTGGAAGACTGTTGACGAAATAGGCGCACTGGTGCGGCAGGGCGTCTTACGAGGTTAGCCTTAGAAGTAGTCTCAGGATCGTAGCTGTTGGTTTGAGAGGTGGGCAAATCCTGGCCCGGCGGAGCAGTGCTGTTTGTTGGATGAGACAGGCTAGGCCTTATGATAGCTACGATCTAAACTTTCGTGTTCGTCTGCGTCGTGTTCTTAACGAGGATCGGACGTTCCATGATCAAGGCGATTTTCGCCATATCGCCCTGATGCATTAGGGTTTTCTTCGTAAGCTCGTCTAGATTGCTCAAGGTTTTCGAAATCTCATATCCAATCAGCGCTGCTGTCCATGTACCCTTTCGTGCAAAGTTCGAATTCGCATCCGCAAAAAGCTATGACAGTCATGATCCTAATTGAAGACCTCAAGCGAAAGTGATTTCTGAGAGTGCAACAGAAACCGCGGATTCGTTATCTTGGGAAAGTCGCGGTGGAAGAAACATGTACTTTATACAAGCATTGCGCCCCACATACGTACAGTTCTTCTTGTCAATAACCCCAGTGACTGTCGAATCACGACACCATTTAAGGTGGTTTACAACGAATATAGCGAAAGAAATTGTCTTAGCTCAGACACAAACCGGTTGCTTCCGAACTGGATCCACGGCGAATTCCAGATCTTTCAGACTTAAGTCGCCAAGCACGCTCATATTTGAGACAACAAACATTACCAACCCATCAATATCAGCAGGTCTCAGCCATATGCCATTGGTTGTACGAAGTGAACGAAAGACTTTCCAATCTCCACATCTCATTCTTCAGAGTATTTGGAACCTGAATTGAGAATCCTCCGCCCCTTTGCTTCCATTCTTCAGATAGCTTCTATACGACCTTTACTCACACTAGTCATTTAGAACAGTGGTTGAAACGACATCAGGACATCTCGAGCTAAGGATTCGTAGTTTAATGTTGATTTTGAAGAGCGAAACTAGTGGACTCTGCGCTTAATATCAAGCGCCAGAAGCGAATTACATATGATTCCATATTGAAAATTTAACCCTCTTATTTCTGCCCAGACTTTGGTATTGTCGCCGTGCCATGATCATGGATGACCTCGAATCACTTGAGTTGCTCTCCCTAGTCGCAAAAGTAACATCTGAGCTCCAAAATCATCTAGGAATCAGCGACAAAACTCTTGCCGAATTTGTTATAGACCAGCATTCGAAATGTCACTCGTTACCCGAATTCAAGTCACAGATGGAGGCCATGGGGGCGGAGTTCCCCAACAGCCTGGTGGAGAGCGTTGACCGATTAATTTTGACAATGCACCCCAAATTCAAGGGCAAAGTGAGAAACGGAACAACTCGAGGAGCAGAATCTCGCGAGGAGAAGGGCCTGGATGATGTCGAGAAGAAGACCAGGATATTTAAAGGCTTGGCTATGCCGGATCGGGATCTGCATTGGGAGGAGGAGCAAGCGGCTGTAGTGCCCGCAGATGATGACTCTAAGATGGGCACACTTGATGACACTTTCGCCATGCTCGAGAATCTGGTGGGCAAATCTAGGATGACTCATGATCGTACAAATAGCAGGAAACGAAGTCGAAGCCCTGACGATGACGGCGAAGGGAGGGGTAGGAGGAAGAGGGACATGTATCACTCGAGATTAAGATCTCACAGTTCGGAATATATTGAGAGACATCAGAAGCGCACTGGCGACTTACATAATGACGATGACAGCAGACCAATGAACGGCTATCATGGGAAAGAAGAATCCCACCGCAACAGACATGGGAGCAGCAGGCGACGGCATCGTGAAGATAACGACGACCACTTCAAGCGCCCCCCTGTCCCAGAAATTGATGATGCGCCAAAGATGTTTAAGGTCTACGATGGAACAGTGACAGGTGTTAAAGATTTCGGGGCATTTGTGAACCTGCAAGGAATCAAAGGAAAGGTAGACGGCCTGGTACATGTTTCTGCAATGCAGGAGGGAGCGCGTGTGAATCATCCGTCAGACCTAGTATCTCGGGGTCAAGCAGTCAAGGTAAAAGTCATGAGTATTCAGGGAACCAGAATTGGACTATCGATGAAAGAGGTGGACCAAGTTACGGGTCGGGATCTTGTACCTCAGAAGCGATTGGCATCAGGAGCTAATATGGAGCGACTGGATGGAACGGGTCCTGCGACCAATGGCAATGGTCGTTACGGCGGGTTGGGTTTAGATGTGCTGGTTGTTGAAGGAGAGATGGATGGTAGACCTATGCGGAACAAAAAAAGAATGACCTCACCTGAACGGTGGGAAATCAAACAGCTAATAGCCTCTGGCGCTATTTCTGCATCAGACTATCCAGACATCGATGAGGAGTACAATGCGACTTTAGCTGGGGAAGGTGACTTTGAAGAAGAGGAGGATGTCGATATTGAAGTTCGAGAAGAAGAACCTCCGTTCCTCGCAGGTCAGACTAAACAGTCGTTAGAACTGTCACCTATACGAGTCGTCAAAGCGCCAGATGGCTCTATGAATCGTGCTGCAATGGCCGGAACATCCCTAGCCAAGGAACGCCGCGACCTACGACAGCAAGAAGCACAAGACAAGGCAGCCGAGCAAGCCTCACAAGTCGACCTAAATGCGCAATGGCAAGATCCAATGATGGCACCAGATCAACGCAAGTTTGCTAGTGATCTAAAGAATCCGCAAGCTAACAAGGTATCTGATGCTTTGCCAGAATGGAAACGGGCAACACAGAGTAAAGACCAGCCCTTGGGAAAAAGGACTTCCATGTCAATCAAGCAGCAGAGAGAAACCTTGCCTGTCTACAAATTTCGCAAGCAGCTTCTCGACGCTGTCAACGAAAACCAACTTATGATTGTCGTGGGCGATACTGGATCCGGAAAGACAACACAGTTGCCACAATACTTAGCTGAGGGTGGCTTCGCCAACCATGGAGCGATAGCAGTAACTCAGCCCCGCCGTGTTGCGGCAATGTCTGTTGCGAAGCGTGTTGCAGAGGAGGTCGGCTGCAAGTTGGGTCAAGAAGTCGGATATACAATCCGATTCGAGGACTGCACAAGTCCAGAGACGAAGATCAAATATATGACAGACGGCATGCTTCAAAGGGAGATCCTGCTAGATCCTAACCTGAGGAGATACTCAGTCATCATGCTGGATGAAGCCCATGAGCGCACGATTGCAACGGACGTCCTTTTTGGCTTACTCAAAAAGACGCTGAAGAGAAGACCAGATCTAAAAGTCATCGTCACTTCAGCAACGCTCGATGCAGACAAATTCTCCGAGTATTTCAACAAATGTCCCATTTTCACAATACCTGGACGAACGTATCCTGTCGAGATCATGTACTCAAGAGAGCCCGAATCGGACTATCTTGATGCGGCTCTTGTCACTGTCATGCAAATCCATCTTACGGAGCCACAGGGCGATATCTTGCTATTCTTGACAGGGCAGGAAGAAATTGATACAAGTTGCGAGATATTGTACGAAAGGATGAAAGCGCTTGGACCCAGTGTTCCTGAGCTTATCATTCTACCAGTCTACTCGGCTTTACCAAGCGAGATGCAGAGCAAGATTTTCGAGCCTGCACCGCCGGGCAGTAGGAAGGTCGTCATTGCGACAAACATCGCCGAGACATCAATTACGATTGATCAAATCTACTACGTTATTGATCCCGGTTTTGTGAAACAGAACGCCTACGATCCAAAACTGGGAATGGATTCCTTAGTCGTCACACCCATCTCACAGGCCCAAGCTAAGCAGAGGGCTGGTCGTGCTGGAAGAACCGGTCCTGGCAAATGCTTCAGACTCTATACAGAAGCCGCCTTCCAATCCGAAATGCTCCCCACATCAATACCCGAAATTCAACGTCAGAACCTGTCACACACCATTCTCATGCTCAAAGCCATGGGCATCAACGACCTTCTGCACTTCGATTTCATGGATCCCCCACCTACCAACACCATGCTTACAGCTCTGGAAGAACTCTACGCCCTCTCGGCCCTCGATGACGAAGGCCTCCTAACCCGCCTTGGCCGCAAAATGGCCGACTTCCCCATGGAACCCGCACTCGCAAAGGTCCTCATCTACTCCGTCGACATGGGCTGTTCCGACGAGATTCTCAGCGTTGTCGCTATGCTATCCGTTCAAACGGTCTTTTACCGCCCTAAGGAAAAACAGCAACAAGCCGACCAAAAGAAAGCCAAGTTCCACGACCCACATGGTGATCATCTTACCCTGCTTAACGTCTACAACGGCTGGAAATTGTCGAAATTCTCCAATCCATGGTGTTTCGAGAACTTCATCCAAGCGCGTAACATGCGTCGCGCGCAGGACGTTCGGCAGCAACTCGTCAGCATCATGGAGCGCTACAAGCATCAAGTCATCTCTTGCGGACGGAACACGATGAAGGTAAGACAAGCACTATGTTCGGGGTTTTTCAGGAATGCAGCGAGGAAGGATCCGCAGGAGGGGTATAAGACACTGACCGAGGGTACGCCAGTATATATGCATCCGAGCAGTGCGATGTTTGGAAAGCCGGCGGAGCATGTGATATTTCATACATTGGTATTAACAACGAAGGAATACATGCATTGTACAACGGCTATTGAACCAAAGGTACGATACCCTGAATCCTAAATGTACAATTCGTGGATGATATGTTGATGTTTGCAACAGTGGCTCGTCGAAGCAGCACCCACGTTCTTCAAAGTCGCGGCTACGGATCGTTTGTCGAAGCGGAAGAAGGCCGAGAGGATACAACCGCTCTATAATCGTTTCGCTGGCGAGGATGATTGGCGGTTATCGGCGCAGAAGAGGCAGGGTAGGGGCGGTGGAGGTGGGACTTGGGGTTAAGGATGGGGTTGGAGCGAGGGTTTTGGTTGTGTGGGTGATATCTTTAAGCATAGTCTAGGGCATAACATTGGTGCATGGTATGGCGTGGCGAAATGGACATGTCAAGGAAGCGTAGAGCTTCATCTAGGACGATCATGAACCGAGGCAATGTTATGCATGCTCTTTATAACAGGGTTACCACCTCCCACTCGTCCCGATCGATGATCTCATTTAATTATCAAATATGCTTCCTCGTAATTACAGTCAGATGTTTTCGTTTTGGTAAAGGTAGGACATGAATGAGTGTGATCCAAATGGGGGAGACATCAGGGTGATTTCTAAACTCGGAATCGATGTATCAACTGTAGGTTTAGCCGAATGCATAGATGGGGGATCTGGCAGGAGATTAAGGACTCTTTGTTTTACGGCGTACTATTTCAATCAGCAACATACATTTTTGATAGCATTAGCTAGCTAGAGCAACAACGCTATGTACCTCAAGCCGCTGATATGGGTATCATTTAATCGTCAGCTCTCCTCATCATCCCCCTACTACCTCTATCCTTACTCCTGCCGTCGAAACACCCCTGGCGGAATTTGAAAACTCCCTGCATCCCCGAATCCGTCCATAGGTGGCCGTTGCGCACCAGTACCAACAAACATCCGCGATGGACTGATTCTTCCCTCTTGATTGAACGATAGAGGTGGAAAACCTGGTGGCGGGACGTTGATGTTCATGAATCCAGGGGGTGGCATGCCAATCGGACCATTGACACCCGGTCTCATGCCATACTGAGGACCTCTGTCGCTTGAATTAGGCATATTTGCCATCAGACCTGGTGGAAATGGATTGGGGTTGCGGAGAGCCGATTGAAATCCTGGAGGAGGTGGGATGTTATTTTGACGCGGGATAGGAAATTGAGAGTATGAAGATGACAGCTGCTCCAGGCCTGGCGGTCTTTGTAGTCCTGATGGTAGAGTTGGTTGCTGGTTTGCCCCAACGGATGGATGGCGTTGCGTGTTACTATTTATAGGAATCTCATAGAACCCCGGTGGGGGGCCCTTTCTATCCGCATTTGGGTTCAACTTGTCTTGACGCGGTAAATCATCCCTTAATGGCTCATTGTAGAGGCCTGGTGGGGGATTGGTAGTTGGCGTCTGTCGGGGCAAGTCTCGTGGCGATATGAGAACGTTAGAAAATGGCAACGTACCAGGCCCAGGTGCTCCACCCTGTCGTTGATCACCAAGATTGGCTTGACCAATGTTCGGGCGTAGCTGCTGTGTTTGCTGCATCAACTGGAGCAAGAACTCACTGTCACGGTTCTGCGGAGGACAGTCTCTATTTGCTTGTGACGCAAGTAAGTTCTCCAGCCCACTGGCCGAGTCCCGAGATCGAGATGACGGAATTGGAGGAGAGGATGGTAGATTCCGTGCAATCTGTTCCCGAGGAGGCGTACCGTTTCTCGTGACTTTAGGCTGTTGCCGGTCAAGAAGTTGTAATATCCGTTGAAACCCTTCTCTGTCTTCGTTGGAAGAGTCTTTGATCTCCTCAACAGGAGGCACAGAAGGAACAGGTGGCTCCGGATCTGCTTCGGCTACTGGTTTCGCATTAAAAAATCCTGTGAACTTTGACGGTTTTGGAGTATTGGCTTTGCTTATACTCTTTGCTGGTTGTGCTTGCATACCATCGCTAATGACCTTGTCCTTCGGCTCATTCCAAAGTCCAAAGAACCCGTCGAAATTTGGGTCTACTACAAGTGGCGTTTCGACCTTGCCCTTCACCGCATTGTTGCTGAGCAGTGACGTAGAACGCTCATGATGAATGGGCAGTTGCTCCCCCGGTGACTCCTGAGCCGGCCCATTGCTGGCCTTCATGCGTTCTTTCCACCGTTCAAAGTCCTCCTGAGTATGAGACTGCTTCTTCTCTTCCGGTTCAGGCTCGGCCATCCATTCTGGATCTTGTTCTTGTTTCATTGCCCTATTCCAGTCTCGGTCTGCCCCGCGTATCCCTACCTTATCTTTATCTCGCCAGTCTCGTGTCTTACCCATGCTTCTAGTACTCTCCAGTGCTTCAACTTCTTGGCGCTCGTCTTCACGAGACCACGGGGCATCGAGACGACCCCTGCCGGGCCCATTACGCCGCGTGGAAGTGTTATCACCGCCCTCACGATCCACCTCTCGCCGATGGTTCTCGAACCCCCTCTGGATTCTTGGCTCTTGGCCACTATCTCTACCTCTATCGTGTTCACGATCGCCGTTACGTCGGGATGGCCGTTCAGCGCCATCGCCACCAGTATTTTTGTGCTGTCGAGCAGCGGGCCAAGGCTCATTGTCATCCCTCAAACTGCGCCTATTAGGTATTGTACCTTGTCTTGATTCCCTAGAGCGCTCTCCGTCTTTATCAGTTCCTTGTCCCTCTCTGCCATACTTCTCTCTGTGATTGAATTGGCTATCCTTGGCTGTATTATCGCTATTCTGACCGGAAATTGCTCGGTCGGGAGGATCGAGGGGTTTGGAGCTGTTTCGGGTGCTGGAAGCAAAGGCTGTTTTAGGAGGCCCGAGAACAATATCCTCAGGAGCTAAGATAAATAGATGTAAACATTTATCTGAGTTTTTCGATACGCACTGAAGCACGCCTTACCATTGCTTAAGCCCCGGGATATTCTGCTCTCAAATAATCGATTTGTAATGCCATCAAATGTGTGCGACTCTTCCGCCTTTGCTCTGTTAGGGGCTTTCCTCTGGTTCGGATCTGGTACAGGGCTTAAAAACAATTAGTTAAAGTATACTCGTGCTCACACTGCGGCGTTATCTTACCCCATCCATTCCTCTATGGGAAGTAAGCCGGAAGGCTTGCGTACCAACGGAGACTCACGCAGCCGCATCAGGCCTTCGATTGTATAATGTACAGCCATTGCTAGACTTCTGTTATCAGACTGTATACTTTCGATTTGGTTTGCCCGGGTAGCCTTCGCTCTTCACGTGTTGTAGATTGCAAATATGGTCCAGCAGTTCCAGCTTCGAGTCAAGGTTATTGAGAATAGACTCGATGTCTCATGAGGCGGTTCCGAGTTTTAGTGTCTAGGCAGAGTGTTCTTAGAATCAAAGAATCGAGCTTTGTTACTTGTAGAAGTAGTATGCTGGGGGACGGGAGCTCGTTGAGGACGTTGTTTAGATGGGGGGTCCGTAACTATGTCGAGTCGATTCTGGTGGGGTTCAGAGACCACGGCGGCTTCTATTGCTGGTGTTGGAAACGAATACTGTCTGGCAGGATCTGTTACTTCAAGGCGAAATTGTGTCCGGAGTGATAAATGCACTGGTGGGCGGGAGAATGTTATGGTGCAGAGATTTACAACCTATCACAAAGTGAAGCTATGATGATGATCACTTAATTCCGTCCATTATGAGGATTGTTGTCAATGAATTGCTGGAATGTGAAATAGGGTCATCGACTCTCAGATGTCATCTGAAGACTATCTAACACTATAGTAAATGCCCCTTTACTCCATTCCTTCACACGGTCGTGGTCACTGGTCTTGTGTGCTCTTGACGCTAAAAGTCTGAGTACATCCGACTCATACTCATTCGCCTCTCTCAAAGCGATCCGACAGCAGATCCAACTTAGCAAACCGCAACGGGTGATCAAAGTAGTGCTTCCTTCAACATAGGTGCAACGAAAGAGCAGTCGCATAAGTTTCTCATTACAGTCCTTCGGTAATGACGGCGATGCAGACATTAATAGCAAGCGTTCAAGGATATGACAGCGTCGGTAGTTCTCCATATCCTACAATATAGTGTTAGACAAATCTACATCAATAGAGACGAAAGAGTACTCACAGCCGGCGTTCGTAGGCCGTCAATCAAGACGTCTAGCATCCATCTCACCTCTTCATAGTGAGCGTCATCATCGGTTGGTGGATGCAACAAAACTTTGTCCACCCAATACGACGGCAGCTTCACTACGTTCCATTGGGGCCCTTTATTCAGAAACTTGTTGATCTTGGTATACATGACGTGCAGGGGGTTCGCTAAGATCGAGAAAGACCTGGCTGCGATAACACCCGCGAAATAAGGTAGAGCAGTTTTGGAAGGCATCTCTTTTGCAGTTTCGACTACTTCACCAGCAAGAACGTAAGTTTGTTGCCACTCGCTGTATCCTGAGGGCTGGTAATATTTAGAGCTGACTTGTGAAGATGATATTTTACGTACCTCAAGCTTTGCCATGAAGGTGACCAAGCCACTCTGTGCCTGCTTTCGGATGTCCTCATGCTTCGAGCACAAACAGAATATCAAATCTCCTACCGAGCCTTCTCCGATTGCGTCTTGTATATCTTTCTGAGTCCACTTACGCAACCCCACGTGATCTTCATCTTCTCCAGGAGGCCTCGAGAGGAAAGGTGCCTCAGGCGGAGCAAAGGCTTTCGGTTGTCCACGGGCTGTCGAGTCTTGATCCCGTACGATACAACGTGATGGGGCTAGATTCTCGAGTTTACCAAGTTGTCCGGAGTCCCCGGGCTCTTTCAAGGCCTTGCTTAGCATGGCACGGCAATCGTTGTCCTTTGCCTCATTTCTCAGTTTATCACGGATCTGAGAAAGTAGGGCTGGATTTCCGCCGGCGGGAATCGACAATTCCAGGTAGCGGGTAAGCCACATAGCCACCCCAACCGTGTCTGGTGCTGTTGAAGCCTTAATCAGGAAAGGCCACTGTTCTAGAATTACAATGAGTAGAAGATCAATCCTCCTAGACTCTATCTGACTTGACTCGTTGTCGCCTGCGAGACTTGTGAGAATGTCATAGTATTTGACTGGCCTCTTGACGAAGCGTAGGACACAATTGTCGAGAAATCCATAGAGAGTGTCCGAAAATTTGCCACCCTGAGATTCTTCAAGGCTGAGCACTAGGACATCGAGAGATGAAACACGTGTATCTGGCTTCAAGATCGCGCACTCCCTGATGATGGACTGTAATAGCACTTTCAAATTATTATCTGTGTTCGTTTGCCCACTCAATGCATATATCCGTAGCACTGTGGTGAATGGTGACAGCAACATATGTTCTAAAACACATCATCAGCAGGACAGGCTAATCAGTTGACACAAGCATGTACCTGTTTTATGCCACCAGTTCATATCAGGCGAGCGGCGCGCAATATCAAGGAGATGGTCAAGTTCCAGCAACTGCATACCCTGTCCTTTCAAGCCTTTAGCTTCTGGCTTGTGCTCCTGCAACGCGGCGCAGAGCGCGACGGAGATATCGAATTTTTCATCCAAAGCCATATGTGGAACAATTTTGTAGTAGAGTGTAAGTAAACGAACAATAGCCTCTCGCAGCATGACGTTTCTTCTTTTACAATTACGAAACGTTGTGATGACATGTTTCATGTGAGGACATCGTTGACAAAAAGCTGTAGCGAGCGTTGAGGCAGCTTGGTCTCCTTGGCGCTTAGATTGGTCCTGCTGTTCTTGACTGGGAGATCTCAAGGTTCTCAGAGCCGTTTCTAGCTTCTCAAATGCTAGAACAAGTATCCTTACTGCAAAGAATGTGATTAGATCCGCACTCTGATGTAGACATCGCGTCAGGACTTTTTGAGAAAGATGTTGTGGTAAGATGTATTCTATGAGAATGGAAGGAGGGGAATGTTTTAAGGTTCCATCAGTGTCTACTTGCAACGATTCCCTAGGTATTGGAAGCTGGACAGTGGACGTCAAAAAGAGAGAATAGCCGATCCATGTAGCTGTTAACTTGGGTTCGAACGAGAAGGTGTTCTTTTTATGAAAGTAATCAGCAATCAACTCAGGAGCAACCTGAAAAATTGCAAGTGTCAGGTTGTTTTGTAACACGTTGGCGTACGGTTGGAGACCCTGAAGGAAAGATGCAAGCGTCCTATTCCGTACAGGCTTTTGCTTTCGATAGCTTTCAGAGGTCAGCGACATATCTCCAAATTCTTTGACATCCATATTATCGTTAGTAGTATCTATTCGTGGGATGTTCTGTGCCACAAGTACGCCGTACTCCTCATTAGTGCAGATTAGGAGAAGGAATACATGGACCAAGTCCTCAACATTCGTGCCTCCCACAAGTATTCTGTCATTCTCGTGGTAACTGTACAACGTGGCCAGCCGCCCCAAGGTCCAATCCGTGAACAGTCGACTTTTCGATAGACGGGGAACAGTCTCATCCTCGACGATCTCTCTCTTAAGCGTGTCAAGTATCCCTTGGATAATGGTAGGGGAGTCTTCCCTAATATCTTGAAACATGGCGCGGAATATTCTTCCCTGGGCTAGAATCTCGGTCTTTGTGTTTCGGTCCTGCATTTTGAGATTGGCAAATAGATACCGGAGCGCATTATTCCTGACTGAAGGTTTCCAATCGTCTGGGTTACCTCCTGAATATTCTTTACGCATGCCGAGGAAGACGTCAAGCTGCTTGAAGGTCACGTCTCGATGAAGATAAATGCCCTTGGCCGCATTACCGCCATCGAAAGAGACGATCTCGGTCAGTAGGCGTAGGCACGGCGATATCACATGCTCTTTGGGCTTATGAGTACTCAGGGCTCTATCAAATAATCTGATCTGCTCTTTTTGCAACAATGTCGTGCATAAAAGGTTGCCGTAGTCCCGGAACTCAACGAAGCTTGATATGGTCTTCAACAGTAATGCCAGCACAGCCACCACTGCGGAAAACAACCCTTCATTGTTAGAATGTGTAGAAAAAGTCCAGGTCTGAATAATGTCTGCAAGATAAAATGAGTTGCCTTCGCCGTCAGAAGGTACCTGGGACTTTAGATATTCCAAAAGAATGGCTCGGCTGGTCGACCTATCCTCAGTGTCTTCACCATAAGCAATCGAGTCTAGGAACGACTTGAACGCTTTTATCTCTATGTAGGTGTTAGGAGAGACCTGAACAGCGGCAATGGTAAGGGTTTACTTTGTTTGACTTGAGGCCCCTCATCCTGTTCAAAGGCCAAAAGCCGTTGCAGTGCTTGCGGAGACTTTATATCTAGCACATGATTCTTCCTAACCTCAATGATGCCAACTTTCCGTCTTTTCGCATGCGGACTCTCTTCGTCCGAGCATCCAAGGCGTTTAGCCATGTCAGAATAGAGGAAATTCAATTTGATTCCGCGGAATGGCTATGTAAAAGGGTAACAGTGTCCTGTTCCGCTGCAACAGCCACGTCCTGTTCTCAGACATAACAATGGCCGGGAATAGCAACGCAATCTTCAGTACCTCTATCAGAATGCCCTCTGGAGAAAGATTCTTTGATAACCGTACAATATAACTGTAAACAACTGCGCTAAGGTAATTTATGTTATCTAAAGCTGAGCCCTATGACGTCGAGTCTGCCGTTGTCATATCATACCTAGAGGAGTTTATTTTTGTTCCCAGGCGTTGTACATAACTCGCAATGTCCAGAGCGTAAGCGCACGCCCTTGCTGACCTCAATTGGGCTGTTTCGATCCTTGCGAAGGCTCAGCAAGATGCGGAATAAGCTTACCATGACTCTTGGACGTCTGCGGACTTTACCGCCCACAGCTTGGTCAGTACCATGCAATCGAAAGTATACTGTTCCACGAAGCCCATCAAACTCAAGATGCTTGCGGATGATACAGTATAGACCCAACCTCAATTCAAAAACCTCCTTCCAACCTGTTTCTCTACAGAATCCTAATACTATCCGACATGCTTGCCCGAGCTTCTCAACAAACCCTTTACCTCTAAAGCGCGGCCCTGTCTTCCGATTCTTCTATCGTTTCTTTGCTTACAGCGGCGCCTTTATACTGGTCAGTGGTGGACTTGTGATAGCGTTCTTTATCTATGATGCCTCGACATATCGTGAGGATCTGTCCTACACGGATATCCCAGTGTCGGAGTCCGCATTGAAGCCGAAAAGAGGAGGACCTAAGAACTTACCAATCGCGGAAGTGCTAGTCGACGACGATGACTGTGACGAGATGGCAAGACAAAAGTATAAACCGAAGCTGGTCGTAATAGGAAGCGGATGGGGTAGCGTTGCGCTACTGAAGACTCTCAACCCCGAGGACTACCATGTTACTGTGGTGTCAGATGTGAATTATTTTCTGTTTACACCAATGCTGCCATCAGCAACTGTGGGCACACTAGAGCTACGATCGTTGGTTGAACCTATACGGCGTATAGTCCAACGTGCACGAGGACATTTCTTAAAAGCAGAAGCGGTAGATGTCGAGTTATCCGAACAGTTATTAGAAGTCGCTCAGACGGATCTAAATGGGGTGAAGAGGCACTTTTATCTTCCCTATGACAAACTTGTTATTGCCGTTGGTGGGCAAACCCGCAATGTGAAACTGTGATGGTTACTGACCCTTGGGCAGGTTCTACTACAAATCCATATGGCGTGAAAGGATTAGAGAATTGCCATTTCCTCAAAACCATAGAAGACGCAAGGGAGATCAGGAATAGAGTGCTTCAGAACCTGGAGCATGCTTGCCTACCAACAACATCCGATGAAGAGCGGCGGCGTTTGCTATCGTTCGTGGTTAGTGGTGGGGGACCAACAGGCGTTGAATTTGCGGCCGAGCTTTTTGACCTATTGAACGAAGACTTGGGCCGATCGTTTCCGAAGATTCTTAGGAACGAGATATCGGTGCATGTGATTCAGAGTAGAGGCCATATACTCAATACATACGACGAGGCTGTGTCGAGGTTTGCTGAGGCAAGATTCGCACACGATCAAGTTGAGGTATTGACAAATTCTCGAGTCAAAGAAGTCCAGCCCGATAAAATCCTGTTCACTCAGAAAAACGACCAGGGTGAGACTGTTACTAAGGAGATTCCGATGGGCTTCTGTCTGTGGTCTACCGGCGTCGGTAAGTTAAAGACCCTTTGCAGTTTGCAAATCCAGATATTTACTGTCAACCAGCTCAAACCGACTTTTGCAAACGCATCTCGGAAAAGCTTGATATTCAAACAAACAAACACGCTCTTGAAACGGACACTCATCTCCGTCTCAATGGAGCTCCTCTGGGCACGGTCTATGCTATTGGTGACTGCTCTACCGTTCAAAACAATGTTGCAGACCACCTCGTCCATTTCCTCCGCACCCTTGCCTACGACCGAGGTAAAGACCCGGAGAAAATGAACATCACTTTCGCGGAATGGCGTGAGGTAGCGCAGAAAGTGAAGAAGCGCTTTCCTCAAGCGTCAGATCATCTACGGCGTCTAGACAAGCTTTTCGAGCAATACGACCGGGACAAAAGCGGCACCCTCGACTTTGGCGAACTTCATGAATTACTTCTGCAGATCGACTCGAAACTCACATCTCTCCCGGCTACCGCGCAACGCGCACATCAACAAGGTCAATATCTTGGACGTAAATTCAAGAAGCTAGCCCAAGCTGCTCCCGGCATGGCAGCTAACGAAATTCAGTACGGCGATGTTGACGAGGCTATCTACAAGGCATTTGAATACCGCCATTTGGGAAGCTTGGCGTACATTGGTAATTCAGCGGTGTTTGATTACAACGGGCTGAATTTTAGTGGCGGCTTAGTCGCAGTGTACCTGTGGAGAAGTGTTTATTTTGCGCAGAGTGTCAGCATGAGAACCAGGGTCCTGCTTGCAATGGATTGGAGCAAAAGAGCGCTCTTCGGAAGGGGTGAGTCTGATTTCGTTCAGTCGAAAGAAGATAACGTGGGTACATGCCAACGCTGACTTGAACCGCAGATTTGATGAACTATTAGAGTCTTAGACAAACATGGGGGGTCACGGAGCACAAACGTGTATATGTGTGTAGATTACTTTACCTTACGGAAGTACCTTAGGAGATTACCAGATTTATACCATTGTTACTAATCAGCGGACGATCTTCGATCGCTAAGCTCTCTCCAATCGCTTATACGGCTGACCTACCTGATAGGCTGGTGCGGTCGACTCGGCGTCTGCAGGGGAGGTTGGTATTGCCATACGGATGTAAACACTAGCCACCCACAAATGGAAACCAATTTGTTTAGAGAAGTACATAGGGATGTTGATTCCCCCACAAGTCCCGGTGGAACTGCAATACAGTTCCTAAATGTTTGCAGCAGACACCGAGTACTTGTGCCAGCTGGAGAGTATAGCTGAATTCAAGAGCAAGAGCAAGTTGTACGTTGTTTCCGGCCCTTTCTTAATGTTGTACCTCCAATCTTCCTGAACATCTCGCCTAGCGATCTATGACCTAGCAGTCCTCTAGTGACGAGGGATACAGCTGAATGAGCTGATTTCTTGGGAGAAGCTGTGTTGGATGAATTGCGCGAAACTCCTTAAGCTCTTAGACTAGGACGTTGTCGGATCTCACCTCAGCTTATGGAGTTCCTAATACTGCGTCTCTCAGCCCATGTCAAGTTGCTCCGATAATCTCGACTCAGGCTGCACACTCGTACCTCGAAGAACAATCTCGCTCTTTCAATTGCACTGAAGGATCAACGGACCAAGCAAGTCTAACGGTTGTGTCTTTCATAGAGAAAAGGCTCGAGTCCTAAACGCAGACCCGCTATTAATCCGATAATCGCCAACATGCAACTTTTTGATTGCCTGTCCATTCTTGTCTTTTTTTTCGGTCTCAACCAAGTTCTGGCTTTCTCCCAGCTCGTCGATACATCCTCGCTACCAGAATCACTTGCGGGTCTACCCTCCTCATCTGAGATCATATCTCACGCCTTGGAAAATTCTCAGTCAGGCCTCTGCGTGAGTTTTGCGGTTACTTTTGATCGTAGTGTCTTTTGGTACCCCCGCTAACCCTCAATCGAGTGCGCTGCGCTGTCTTTGGTCTTGGATAGCAAGGTATCCTATCCTAACCAGACACAATACACAGATAGCCTCGGATCTTACTGGTCTGCTCAAGAGCGATCCACTTCCCCAAGATGCATTGTCGAGCCCCGATCAGCCAAGGATGTTTCTTCTGCTGTGTTTGTGCTAAGCTTGTTATCCACAAGAACTGGCTTTACTGATGCCTGCAAATTTGCCATTCGAAGTGGCGGGCACACTCCATGGAGTGGATCTGCCAATATTGAGGGAGGAGTAACCATTGATATGAAATTTGTCAACCAGGTTGATGTATCTCCTGACCAGACAGTGACGAGCGTCGGCCCTGGCAATCGTTGGGTTGATGTTTATCTCAAACTAGATGCTATGGGACTTGCTGTTCCAGGAGGTCGAGTTGCGGACGTTGGTGTCGGTGGGCTTACGCTTGGTGGTAAGTCCCGTTCATTCAATTGCGAGTAGATGTCTCCCAGGAAGAATTTCTTAACACATGGGTGCTCTGCCAAGGCAACGAAGCTCTTATCATCCATATCAACTCTTCAGAACCTTGGATTTTCAACTATTAAACCCTCTGATACAAGATTGCGTACCGGAGTACATATCCCGTCTTTCTGAGCCTTGAGTTTTCTTTCTGCAAGCGGAGTACTTCTACTTGAGCCGCGTCATCTAAAGGGCCGTCTTATTTGAGACCAGCAAGGTCCATCTTCGCAATAAACTAAGAAAGCCACATTTGCTGACTCTTGGATTCGGTCATAGGAGGCGTCTCGTTCTTCGCCGCCCGTTACGGCTTTCTCTGCGACAATGTCCTTAACTACGAACTCGTCCTCCCCTACGGCAAAATAATCAACGCCAACAAAACCTCGTATTCCGACCTCTTCCGCTCACTAAAAGGTGGCTCCAACAACTTCGGCGTCGTCACCCGCTTCGACATCAAAACCTTCAAGCAAGGCAAATTCTGGGGCGGCGCGGTCGCTTACGACATCTCCTCCCGCGAGCAGCACTTTAGAGCCTTTGAAACCCTTGCCACTGCAAAGCCCTACGATCCATATGCTGCACTCATCAACAACTATGGGTATGAAGCGGCAGCAGGAGGCTGGTTTATCGCAAATGACTACGAATACACCAAGCAACCCGCCGAGCCGTACCCAGCCACCTTTGCGCCCTTCACGAGCATCAAGCCCGAGCTGCAGAACACAATGCGTGTTTCGAACATGAGCGACTTTGCCATCGAGTTGGGTCAGGCCTCACCGCAAGGCCAACGGTAACTACTCCCCCTCACTCCTTCCCCAACCTCAACAAAACTTATCGTTCTTTTCAAACACAGCTGGCTCTTCCGCACCCTCACCCACGCCCCCTCCGCCTCCCTCCTCTCCACCATCTTCGACCTCTTAAACACCACCTACCAACCCATCATCCACACGCCCAACCTCCTCCTCGCCCTCACCGCCCAGCCCATCCCCACCGCCATCACCTCCGTCGCCGCATCCACCGGCGGCAACACTCTCGGCCTGAGCGCAACCAGCGGCAACCTCGCCCTCACGCTCCTCACAGTCTCCTGGACCGACGAGGCGGACGACGCCGCGGTCAACGCCGCCGCGAGCGCGTGGCTGCGAGCGAGCAAGGCGGCGACCGTGAAGGCGGCGTCGGCGAGTGAGTTTTTGTATCTGAACTATGCGGATCAGGGGCAGGATGTGATTGCGGGGTATGGGGAGGGGAATCGGATGGAGCTGAGGAGGGTGAGTCGGGTTTATGATCCCGAGGGCGTGTTTCAGAAGGCCGTGGTGGGCGGGTTCAAGCTCTTCTAGGATGGCGCGGGATGGGGTACTGGAGGGTGGAAGGTCCGTTTGGTCGATGCGGTGGGAATGTTGTTGTTGGTGAGGAGAAGAGTTTGGAGTGGAGGCTTGCGCTGCTTGTATCTAACGCTCGTTTTCATACCACCTACGGAATACCTATACAAGCATGAAGTAAATACAGGCGTATTAAAAGGCGGACGCAACCCCTCATGTCTCACAAGAACAATCGCCGCGCTGGCGAGGCCTTGGCGCTGACGGCCTGAGGTCTTGTGCCATTTTCGTTGGACTTTCTCATTATACCGACCCCGCTTGTCCTCTGAGGAGTTGTTCTCCCGTTCACATCAAGTATACCACAACTCTATCGCAGCACCAATCCCCTTGATTCTCAGGGAATAGGATTTGCAAACGGCCCAAGTCCTTGATGCCGAGTTGGGGTGTCTCTCTAATAACCGCAGAATTTTTTTCTGCATTTCTTTGCTTCATATATAGATAAGGCGCTGTTGAAATTCTAACTCTGCAGCAGGGGCAATCCCGAACCTCGCCTCCGACTCTGAAAACTTTTTCTATTTCAGTCGTCCCTCATCGACTATGTATAGTAACTCCGCCCACCACTGCCTCGCAACCCCCAGCTCCCCTAATCCAAGAAGACTTTGCTCGCTCGCGCGACATCTTTCCTTTTTTTCACAACCGCTTTTGTCTGGCTGGTTGTATCGATTATGTGCTTGCGCAGAAGGGGGATTTGGTGTGTTGGGTCGAGAGTTGTGGGGGGTTGTGTGGGAGATTCTGGGGTTGTGATCGTGGTATAAAAGAGATAGAAGGAGCATTCTGAAATAGGTATGTATTTTGAATGCCAGAAGCATATCTTGGTCGTTTCTCGAGATAGAAGACGGATTAAGGGTGAGGGAGTAGTTTATTTGGATATTCTAGTTCTTTATATGTAAATAAATCGAGAGAGAGAGGGCCCGACAATTGCGAATCTTGTGCCTGCTGCTGAGTAGATCTGAGGTATGGTCCTGAGGTGAATCGTATGGGATGGGAATTGTGAGTTGGCGATGAAAAAGAGGATGGGTGGAGGTAGTTGGGTGGGAAATGTTTTTGGGATTTTATGATGTGAGGGATTCTGGGGGGAGCGGAATGCGGGTATGCGGTTAGCAAGGTTGGGTGGGCTGGATTTGAAGGATGGTAGGCGGAGGAGTGGTTATCCTGTTCCAGCGATTAGACGTGCCGATGATGGGGTGGATGTCGGGAGTGTTTGGTGGGTGGTGAGGGCGCGGAGGTCGGAGAGAGAGGGATGAGGGACTGTGCTGTATCGACAGGTTTATACTTGGTGATATATCTTCTGCAGAAAAAAAAGGGGAGACCGAGGACCCTTGGAAGCCACTGAGTGGAGAGCTCGATGGCGAATTGAGCCATCAGGTTCCCAAGTGATCGAAACGGCGGTTATAAAATTGTAATCAACACACGGATCAGAAAAGCTGTCCACATACCAAGCCGTTCCCTATCTCATCTACTCAAATCATCAGACCCAAAAATGTTGATGTTCTCGTGCTTTTGGTTGGCTCTCACATCTTTGCTGCCATAGCTATACCAGCTACTCTAACAAGTAGCTTTCAAGAAGCTTGTTTTTGATCATCTGCTAGCTTTAGTAGAATCCATGACAACGAGGAAAAGTTTGTTTCTTCTTCTTCTTCTTCTTCTTCTTAACGATGTCGTAAGTTCCAAGGTTACTATGTAGCTACACTGATATCAGATTATAGCGACTGTATCTAGAGGGGAACTGGTGGCCTGATTTTAGCGGTATCTAAGAGATAGTATCTGCTACTCTTCCGCTAGCTCAGATTGATGAGAAGAGGATGGTAGGAGACCTGAGAAGGCATTATGCCCTTGTGAGCGAGCCTATATCATATGTTGATATCGAATCAAAAGTTATTTTATATACCAATGCTTTCGGTGGCATTCATGGCGATGCTGTTCTATCAATCCCTCGGCGGTAGTTACTTTACATTAAATTGCTAGTTCTACCTTTCAGTCCGGGGTTTATCCAGCGTTCAGCAAAGTCGTATCATGCTTGTAGTGGAAGTACACTTCGATTGTTACCTTACTAAGGTTTCCTGAGAAATAGTCTTCATCGCAATTCATAGACGAAGCATACTGTGAACAGATCAACCAATTCATATCGCAAGCATTTGTGATGGCCTCATTTGGTAGCTATCACCTAGTGCCAAACCAACCATTCAGTCAAGACTATCTGTGTCTTTCGTACCGAGACTGGATCTGAGAATGATTCCAAACACCATCACGTGCCTTACTCGAAATCAGAAACACAGCCCCTTACCCATCCACGCAATGCGCTGAAACAACCTCCCCCCCCAGGCCTCCACCTCCTTCGAAACCCTCGCTCCAAACCCCCCCCCCCCCCTCCCCCTATTCTCATTCTCCGAGCCCTCGGCCCACACCACAAACCCCACTGTAACCCTCCCCCTCTCCTCCATACCCGTTTCAGCACCCTCACCTCCGCCGCGCAAACTGCCCCATTCATCCGAGCGTTGTGCGACAACAAAACGTGTTGGTGGGTGTCGAAATGTCAGATGTTGGTGATCTGCAGTTGCGCTGTACTGTAGATCCCGCGGTCCGGAGCGTTCTACGGCATGATTATTCCGCGAAATGCTCTAAATGTTTTTGATAGTGGAATCCGTCTATGTTGGTACTTGGTGCTGGTTAGGTTGGATCTGTGGTGTGGTGGTTTTTTGCTTCAAGGTAGCGAGATTTGATGAGGGTGTTATGGGAATAGGGCAGGGCAGGGTAGGGGGACTGAGTGCGATGGATGAGATGGGCTGTGGAAGGAAGGAAGGAAGGGGTGATGGGTGAAGGATGCATGATGGCTGTGTGGGGTAGGATTCTGGAAGGCTGGGGGGTTGGTTGGTACATGGAAAAGGATGATGGTTGCGGATGATTAAAAGGTGGAAGGACTTACTGTGCTAATCGCTGCTCGGGGTTGGGTTACGCGTCGCTAAGATAATCAAGGAAAGGCGTAGTAGTGTATCGAGTTGTCCAGTATTTTCTTTCTCTTTTGTTTTCCAACTCTATCTATTTTCTTCCACTTCATGCGGCTTGAGCATCATAGCATGAGCCTTGGAAGTTCTGTGTACTTGCAACATGCCTGCAGCTGACCATGTACATCGTGAAGAGAAAAAGAAAAAAAAAGTCAAATCCATGAATGTACAATGTTATATATTCTATACGCCCCTACTCCTATATATTCATTCTATACAATCGTAAATTCTCAATTGTAGTCCGTAATGGTCATTTGGCGCGTAGCGACCGAGTGTGTTTGCTTGTCGGCCGCCGCGGTCGTGACATCAGCCGGCAGGTTCGAAACACTGCCGGCTCCGATGTAGGCATTGAATTGCGCGGTGAGCTGGAAAAAGACGATGACGGGCAACGGCGCGTGGATATCCATCTTGACGGCTGTGAGGGGTCCGCCGACGGTGCCGGTGAGATAGCCACTGTCAAGCAGGGCCTTCTGCGTAGCCGCGTCGTTGTTGATTGTTTTCCAGCCTGCATTGGCTTTTGCCAAGCAGTCTTGCTCGCCAAGAACCCCCGGACGGCCGTCTTGTGTCTTCATGTTGTTCGAAGGGCCAATGGTGGAGTCGCTCATGCCATACTGCATGTCAGCGTCGTACCACACGATCGTGGGGTCGCCGAAGTTGATCTCGTGGCGGGTGCCGGAGTTTTGGCTGGTGATGGCACCATTGAAGGCGACACCAGGGTGGAATTGGACGGTTTGGCCTGCTGGGACACTTATACATGCGGTGCACGTGTTGAAAGCGGTTGCTGGCGCGCCAGAGTCTTTTGCGACATCGTAGGTCATTTTGCCTCCCGAGGTATTGATGATGGTTACGAGTGGGTCGTTGGGGCCCCAAGGACCTGGAACGCCAGCATCACCTTTGGCGCTGATTGTGCCTATGCAGAGAGCCAAGGCAGAGAGGAGGTAGGAGGTGCGCATTTTGGAGAGATTCGAATCTATGCCGGATAGACTGTTGTATGTTGGAAAGACTGGATATAGCTGGAAAGCGGTAGAGCGAGTGAGGATTTTGTGAGGATTGAAAAGAGTGTGAGATACGTCAAGGATCACCAGGATCGATGGTTATATCAAAAAAGAGAGACAGACGTTACTTTTGTATCCAACAAAGGATACCTCCATGGCTTTATATTCACAGACAATAGGATTGTACATGGGGCTGAGAGCGGGTGATTCAAGCGAGAATGACCTGAGGGAGGCACAATCAGTTCACTTGTCCCATTCTTTATTCACCTTGAACAGGCATCCTTCACCAGGGCTTTGGCAAAGCCTCTGTCGTTTTGAAACATCCTTGCCATGATCCTGCTGTTGCATAACACCTTAGCGATGAAGCAATCTTCTGTAGCGCTCGGCCACCGTGTATGAAACCCACTCTAGTCGTTCTCAGAACCACTTGAGCAAATTCTTTCGTGTAGGAATGATACTTGAACGATGTTCTAGACTCCAGAGTGAAGGATCTCCGTTATTATGTGTTGTTCTGTCTCATCTTTTTCTGGTCTCAACAGTCAGAGTAGAAAATTCGACCACTTCGAATCAAGTTTCGAGTATCGCTAGAAAACAAGTCCAAAGCATAAGTATTGGTAGAGTGGTATAATGATCTGAAGCGATAAACAATCGAAACGTGGTAGTTGTCCTGGTACCTGCAGCTTCGACACGATAAGAGAGGAACAGCCCATCATGGTGTCCGTCCAGCCTGGTGAGTAGCAGCCAAGAAGTTGGTTAGGTTCTCCGAGGTGTGGACGCCTTGACGTGGGCTGAAGTCGTGAGTACCTCAGCACGCTCAGCTAGTGGAGGCACGTACTGTAAGCACCGCCCTGGTGGGAGCTCTCCATGTTCCTGCAGATCAAGCTACTGGACAGCCGTGTATCAGGTACTTGCAGGTACCATCAGGTATTCTGTACCCGTACCTGCTTTATCGTTGGAGTTTCGTCAAGGATTGTGGCGATCCTCGGTGCCCCAGTACAGTAGAATCAACCGATTGCTGAACTGTCTAAAAACAGTCAACTCTGCCGACACGTAAGCTCGCTTGCTAAAATTGTCTACATAGCCTAAATTCGCCAACATTCATGTAAACCATATGTGATTCATCCGGACTACCATAGAAGCTCGTTTAGGAGCTTAAGCAAAGCTTCTAGCTAGATTGGTCTTCACAAGCAAAATCGCTATGGTAATTGGCTACACATCAAAAGCAAATGTCCGCCCAAAGCAAAGGGTATCTTCCGCGATAGCGCCGCATCTTTTTCCCTTTCCCCCTGGCCATGCAATGCAGCGCGAAACAAAGCAATTCTTAATGCAGTCAAGGCTCAAACCTTGGACATGTGCGGTGCAACCCTCTAAGCATCGATCTTGAGTCTAGGCCCCAATTGATGGACGGCGTCTTCAATTAATCCCAGTCATTGTCCTCGTCGACGCTCTTCCCGCTCTTCCTCCTTTTTCCAATAGACGGTCTGCCTCTTGCTCTCTTCTGCGGAGTGCCAGCAACAGATACAGAACTCTTCCGTTTCAGGGCTTTTGGTCCACCGTTAGCTTGCATTGGGGTATCCCCTTCTTCCTCCCCACTTGGTGTCTCCGGTCGCTCGACCTCTTCCTCGCCCTCCGCCGCCACTTTTATCTCGTTATCTACTGAGAGTAATTCCACAAAATCCTTACATTGCTGTAACATGGAATCTTGGTTGTTCAGCGAATTGACCTTTTCGGCAATTGCTGCCAGCAAGCGATCGGCGTTAACACCCTGAACTTTGCTCGGAGCTCTGTTGAGGTCTTTGGGAGCTGCTTTGGCTTTGCTATCGCGTCTTTGCTGGCTTGCCGCTAGACCATACAGACGGCGGAGATGGGTCCTCGCTTCCCATAGGGATGACAGTATGATGGAGCCAGTTGTCAATTGTCGTAGTCTCATAGCATCGAAGCCTACCCTGGACGCGTCATCAGTGCCTCCGCTTTCTTTTGCCGCGTCACCGGGCGGCTCAAGGACCGAATCAACGCTGATGTGGAATATCTCCGTGCTAATGCTGTGAGCGATGCCTGATCCTGTACCGGCAACGATCCTCTCCATGCATCCAATAGCGTGGAGAAGCTCGTCCATCCGCCCGTAGTCAAACAAAGCTAGATTCTCAATCAGAAATCTTGAGTACAGTAAAGCTGAGGGTGGGTTATCGGACACGTCCAACTTCGCAAGGTCGAAATCGATCTTGGAACAATAATTGGACAGAAATTTCTTCTGATACTTTCCTTTGCTTGTCTTGATAATCTCGAACATTGACCGTAGCTTCGCAGTAGGTGGCTGCGTCGTACAGCCCAGAGGATCTCCCACAATTTCTTGCTGATATTTGAAGGCCTCCCTAATGGCTCTCATGTATTCTCGTTCAAACATACTCTCGTGCTGCTGATGTAGATTCCGATGTTCTTGGAAAGCTACTTCTGCAATTGCTGGATTTGTAGAACTCTCCAAGGCTACCAGCGCAGGACCAGATTCTTTTGGATGCACGAGGCCTTGCCGGTTGATGCTCGTGATTACCTCTGTAGCTGTCAGTGCAGACAAGTCCTGACTGGCCAAAGCAATGCGCAGCACACTGTTTAGGAATCGTTGCGCAATAAGGGCAGACGCTCCGTCACTGTCACTTACGGTCATGGACCCCCCAAGCTTTCCGCCACTTGGAGCGTTGTTCTCACCTTGAAGTTCATCGCACTTGACTTCAGCTTGATGCTCCTGCATTGCGAAGAATTCTTTGAAGCTCAAGAGCACAATATTCTGAAGTTCTGGGTCGCCTTCAATTAAGACTTCTTGGAAGACATTGCTGATCTGTTCTTGGTTGAACTGGTGAGGGAAAGACTGGCAAATCAAACCAATGCTGTTCAAAGCTTCGGCCCTAAGTGAAAGCGGTTGCTTTGCACTTGCGAATGGACTCACAGAATTGACAATCAATCCTGCGACCGAGACACCTTTCCACCATGCACAAGAGTCCCGAAAAGCGCCTCTGTTGTCTTCGAAATCGCAATGTTTCCCAAAGTAGCCAGCGATTCGGATGTACTTCTTCAGCCGATTAAGATTGTCTTTTTGGCTTTGATCGGCAAAGTTGACATCGCCCTGCGCACGTAGGTTTTTGATCACCGAGATGGTGAGTTTGACAAGCTTCTCCGGGTCCTTGAGAGCGCCATTGATGGTCCATAGACAAGCGGCTACTTCGTTAAGCTCTGCTCTTCCAAGCTTGGAAACGCTACGAAGCAGAACATTTTGTATTTCCCGTAGAAGCCCATGCTGAACCGTAGGCATCACGGGCAGTACACAACGGAAAACAATGACGACGGATCTGAATATATTGAGATCGTCTGAGGTCGAGAGATTTGCAATGTATGGTTGCAGGTGTTGAAGTTGATCCGAGGTGAAGAGCTTAGCATTAGCTTTGGCGAACACAGTCAAGGTCTGTAGAACATGCCGTTGGTCGGGACGCTCAGCCTGCTCCTCAGTGTCGAGCATCATCTCAAAGGCCATAGCAACCAGGGATTTGCAAACCTTAAAGTTTGCGGCAGCACTCTTCGAAATATTTGTTAAGACTTCTCGTATCAAAGACACCAGAACAGAAGCTACACTTTCACCTCGTTGTACTGTTTTAACGATAAGGCCTACTTGGTCTTTCAGTGCGATCTTATCATGAACAGACAAGTCTGGGGAGTCTAGCGATTTCCAGAACGGCGATAGCCAAATTTCTTCGAAGATCTGACGTGCAAGATCCGAGACTCCTTTATCCAGGTCTTTGGCCCGCTGTAAGAGACTGTCTCCCATGACTGCCTTGATGTCTTTGCGGGTACTTCGTAGGTACATATCTTTCAACAGTCTCATGGATCGCTTCCGTATACCTATCGTGGGATCGGTCGTTAAAACTAGAACTGTCTTACAAAACTCTAGCTCAAGAGCGGGTTTTAGCACAATGCACTTTCCGATGAGCATTAACGCCGAATCTCGGACCATTGATGATACATCGGTTGCGCATCTCATGATTAATACCTTGACATTTCCTGCACGGTCGAGTAATGAGGGATCCTTCTCTAGCATCTGCGTTACACTTTTCAGACTTCGGGTCCGTACAGTGATTTGATCACTGCTAATCGAGTCAAGAAGGATCTTGAGAATGCGGTCAAATTGACGACAGAAGTCCATGTTAAGCACCGTTAACGAGTAGGCAAGGCGACTTTGGCTATTGGATATGTCTTCTGGTTGACTGGTGAAACATCAGTGTTAGCTAGGCACAAAGTATTGGAGACTATATCTCACTCTGAGGTTATCCACTTGGATGTGGAAAGCATGCTTCTCAATCGATTCACTAGTTCTTTGTTGGCAGGGCTCGTGATCAGATTGCCGCTTGATACAGCCTTTGCCCACTGTGTCAGATAGTACCCTTGAGCACTTTTCGTTTGTAAATCGTCCGAGCCAGTGGATTGAAGGTACTCCATGACAGCGCGATATGGCCCCTCCCATCCTAGTAGTTCGTTTTCCTCTAACGTTCCCTCCATATGGTCGTCCAGGAGCTGTCTGAGATAGCCACTGAACGCTGATTCATGGTTTTCGAGACTCCTTGCCGCATGTCGAGTGGTTGCAACTAATCCGGAGATGGCGGAGCCCATGAGGCCAAGAAGCTCTAGAGCCATCGTCTTCGCCGGCGCTGCAGATTTAGGTTTGTCTGCGATTTCAACGGCGAAAAGAAGAAAAGCACGCAGTAAGAGTTCAGCTGACGGCCAGTCTGGTAAGCCCAGGACGGCAATGAGATCCTCGGAGAAAATGTCTAGTAAGTGGCGATGAGGCTGATCGCCTGTCTTAGAAGCCGTCATTGCGCGTTGCACAAAGAACCTAACCACATACTGTGCGTTTTTGGCTGCACTGTCATTTAGCACGTTAGCTTCTTTGGCTAATCGTTGTTCGGCTTTCCTGGAGGGCAAGTCTGCTGAGTCTTCTGAATCTGGGTCCGATGTGCCATTGTCCGATAGCGTCTTAGGAGAATTGGTGTCTTCGTCTTCGGAGCCTTTTTGACCCTCCCCATTCAAAATCTGCGATGGCCTTGGCTTACCCTTTTTTACAAGTGCGATCGACCGGGTCCCGCTTGTTTGTACCAGCCTCATAATCAGGGCAGATACGAGCTGTATACTAGTGCCATCCGTAAGCTTAAATTGGCGTGCATGTTGTCGAGTGATAGGTAGCTTTTGCAAAGAGGTTAGAATCTCATCAAAGATAAAGGTACGTTGCTCAGGATATCCGGAAAAGATCTGGGCGATCATATCCATTGCCGTACGGCGTAAGGTTTCGAACTTTTGGATGCCTAAAACTGACTCTTTCTCGCTGTGCGCATTCTCTACGAAAAGTATTCGAGTAGCAAAGAATTCTATTGTGGTAACAATAGCCTCTGCCATATCGACTCGGACCAGAAGCTCCGACAAGAGCGCCATGACTTTGCTCACATCATACAACAGCTGTGAAATGACATTTTTATGCGAAGAAGCCGAATGGAAGATATCCGAGCTCGAATCTGTGCTTCGAGCTTCGACAACTGGTATGATGCATGCACTTAGTACCTTTTCAACCACACGTAGAATACTTTGCAATAGTTCCTCAGAATAAAGTTCTTTCTCTTCGCGACGTCCTGTCATCATCCTAACAATTGTCCGGGCAGACCGGAGTCCGGTGTCAACTGCTTGAGTCCTTTGTACCCACTTTTCGAAGTCATCTTCGTTCCATCCAGGTTCAATCTGAAGCTCTGAGGATTCCGCAGAAGTCAAAGCAGCCTCACAAAGTCCATGCAACCGACATAAATGATCCAATGGGAGATCTTTGAAAGTGCCAGTTAAGATAGCTTTGTGCAAGGCAGATTCCAGCTTTACGTGGACAGCTGGCGCCAGGGTGTGCCACTCATGTTCTTCGTGGTATACCGAGATGAAGCTTTCATTTAATTCCGGAGAAGTAGCCCCCAATCCATCTGCTTGTAGCTGATCCTCGGCTTCAAATATATCTTGTATAATATCTTGCACTCGTTTGAAGGCTTCGCCTGAAATCGCTCGCTGATCCTTGGTTTGTGTAGTCTTTTCGGCAAACTCAATCCCAAGATCTCGCTTCCTTTTCCTGGATGCTTCCTGTTTCGACCCACTAGCAGGACGTTTGTCAACAAAATCAGTGTGCCGATTCTCGGAGGATAATGGCGTGATGAGGACGACCGGATATAGCTTCGAGCGTTCCGCTGCGGAAAGACTCGCGCCATTTGTTAGCAAATCAGGATTTTGCGAGTATGCATCCCCATTGTCGGGTATTCTTCGAGGTGTTGTAGGAGTTATTGGTTGCTTCAGCTGTGTAACTGGCGAAGTGCCTTGGAACTGCAAAGGTGCATGTTGTTCAGAGTGATCTAGCACTGTCTCTTTTTTCAGAGCCGCAGCTTCAGGACTACTTGGTGTGGGATCTAAAAAAGCTTTGGTCAGTGATAAGCTCACGCGCCCATCTGAATACTCACAACGACGAGCAAGATCCGTGTTGTCAAGTAACATATTAGCAAAGGGGCCGAGCCGAGCCGTATGAAGCTGATCGCCGTTATTGGTTGGCTTTGGAGGAACAGTGGCCCGATTGAGTTTGAGACCTGGAGGCGCCTTGAATTTACTGTACTTGAAGCTTAGCGTCGGTCTTGAATCAGGGTGAGAGGTCTCACAAATTGGTAATGCTATCCTGGTCAAGGTAAGGTTTTATGCTCTTTAAAGCAAGCTGGGCGAGGCCTGACTCTCTCTGGCCTTGAGTAAGTTCTCTGTCTAGGAGTTGAACATGTTGCCGGGCGGCGTGTTGCTCGGAGGGAGAGGAGAAAATAGGCTGCGAGCTGGGGATGTTTGCAATAAGGGAGGGAATGATAACTTGTCTCATTAGCTTAGACTTTAAAAGGTTGGCATACACTGTCAGAATACACAACAAGCACCAACCTGGATTGAATGGAACGACGGAAGAAAGTGGAGAGAATTGCAGAGCCTCCTCTACTGTTAAAAGCCTGGTATGGCTTTCATTGACGCCAGTTGCCTGTCGTATGCCGTAGGGCGACAAGGGATGATGGTACTGAGGGGTCTTTCGTTGAGGCATGCCTCGATTATCGGTTGTTGGTGCAAGAAAAGTAGAAGCTGGTACACCTCCAGCATGATGATCGGAAGGCGCCATTGCCCAGAATGATAGACCTGGAGCTGTGCAGCTATGAGCACCAGCCAAGCCGGGGTTTGAATGGCGGCATTGTGGTCACGAAGAGCGCAGACCTCTTACAACAGCGACATTAATGAGATGCTGGCCGGCCTTACGGACAAGGATCGGAGGCAGCAGTGGCTGGCCCCGCGCTAAGCGAGATCCGCTAAGCCCTAATCTCGAGATCCTAATTGTATCCGTAAGGTACACAGTAATCTTAGATCTCGCACAACCAATCAATGAACACCACGACAAGGGAGGTACGTTTCTAATCGACACCAAAGAGTAGGAGAAGCCACGGACATCCATGGCTGCTATCGGCTCACTCGTCTTTTGTACCGACTGTGGTAATCTTCTCGATGGATCTTCTGGCGATAAGGAGGCCATTCTGACATGCGAAGTCTGTGGTACAGAGAACAAAGGTGTGCACAAAGACTGTGAAATCTCTTTCGTGTGCATAGACGGATCTCATTCATGTTCACGTTATAGATACTTCATCAACCACAATCACAACGAGATCAAAACCTTCGGCTTTCCCTTCAGTGCTACGATCCAAGCGATCAGCTGTACAGAACTTGACTGAGGAAGATGTTCAAACAACAGCTACGATCAGACAAACGTGTCCCGAGTGTGGTATAGAAGAAATGAGATACTATACGCTGCAATTAAGGAGCGCAGATGAGGGCAGTACCGTTTTCTACAGCTGCGAATGTGGGCATAAGTATGTTTACGTTACAAACCTTTACATAGATACGATACAACTGCTCCTGAGGGCCGCTAAACAACTGACTTTATGCTTCCATAGGTTCAGCACCAATAACTGAGCATTTACTATCCTTGAGCAAGATGCGAGGCATGTTTGTTCGGCTATTCGCTGGAAACAAAGACTATGGGTGTATAATTTGCTTCTTAGAAGCTACAACACTAAAGAAACCTTTAGTATCACTGTGAACAGCGGAAGAGCTGGAATGGACTCAATCACACGAGGTGCAGGAACGCGCAGCATCATGACTCTCGATCAGGGTTTGGCATTGAGTTTCTACAGGTATCGATATCTAAGGTTTGACCTTTGCGAGTGGTGAGAATTGGTCGTCCGCTATTATCGCGTACTCCCTCTCACCATTCTTCTCGAACTCGGCCATATCGAGCGCCACAACCACGCTATCCCTTACGACTTGTTCTGGATCATCTAAGAATCCTCTAAGAATGTCTTCAACCCCTTCTTCATCCCCTAGACTACCCAGGGCCTCCGCAGCCTCATGCCGCACCATGCTTTCCTCTTTCGAATTGCTTAGCGTAGCAACAAGACTAGGTATGGAGGCTGGATGTGATAACTGGCCGAAGACAAAAGCGACCTCGTGCCGAAACAGCGCGGAGGGGTCTTTGAAACCTGAAGCCAGAGCAAGGATTGCAGGGACTGCTGTGGGGAGATCCGGTGGTGATGAGAGATCTCTTAGTGCGAACATTGCTCGATATCGCTCGAAGAGAGGAAGTATGGGATCCAGCAGCTTTTCCTGCAGCTCAGGAATGGAGTAATCGCGTACCATCTGAGGAAGTGGAGGAGCAGGATCTATAGACGCAAAATCACTGTGCTCAAAATATCAGCTTTGCTTCTAACATGGCCAAAATATAGGAGACAAACCTGTCCCGTAACCTCTCCACCTTCCTCCCAACCCCATGTTCCCACTCTATCCTCCCCACCGCAATCTCACACGTCTCCCTCACAACCCCAACCTCCTCCTCGTCATCCCTCATCCCCCTCAAACAATCCAAACTTCCTTTATCCCCCAGCGCCCCCAAAGCCTCCGCAGCTTCATGTCTACACATCGAGTCTTCATGTCTGTCCTCCAACACCTGCCTCAAATACGGCACCGCGGCCAAATTCCTCGTCTGGCCCAAGCAATAGGCTAGTTCATGTTTTAGTAATGCCGAGGGAGATGGGAACGCGGAGGCTATGGCTTGGATGGCTGGGAGGGTTTGGGAAGTTGGGGGATGCAGGCAGGCGTGGTGTTTTAGGGAGAAGAGGGCGCGGAAGCGGCGAGCCAGGGGGGCAGATTCCGAGATGAGGGCTTTGCGGAGGGTGAGGATTTCTTGGTTTTCGGGAGAGGTTGAGGGGCCTTCTGTAGTTGTTGCCGAGGGCGCCATTATAGAATATTTGGATTGAGGCGAGGGGTGTTGGTTGAAAATTATTTGGAAAGCTTTTTTGGCGGGGAAGAGAACGTGGATTTTGAACGGCTCGATCTGTATTAGCGTCTATAGGCTTAGCGTTTGCTTAAAAGTAGTTGCCTAGATCCGGCACGATTTCTAACCGCATTGTCATTCATTTTCAGATACTTTTTTCTTGTAGAATACGGGAGAGCACCCATTGCCTCCTCCCATACGCAATGATCAAGATCTTGGATTTTTTAAATGAGGCCAAAAATGTTCGGATATAGCGTATGCACATTGGGAAACTTTGGACTGCGAGAGAAGTCGTGCTCGTTCGGTATCACTGCTGGCCCATTAAAGCGGGCCAACATGCGATGGAGATAGAAGTCATGGTGAAAGTCTATTTGTATGGCTGGTTTGCAATGTTCTCATACTAGGTAAACTGGACACTTTGTATGATCGATGACTGACGCTCTCTAGCCCAGTTTTAAGATTTACAGGGGTTTCTAATGATAGACTTTGGTGATGGATATACCACGTATCGATTAATGAATTTAACGCGATTTCACTGGGGTTGTTCTCGTTCAGCTTCGCACACCTGTGCATGGTCCCTTGGGCCTCCTTTGTATCATTTGTATTTGCCAGGAGTTCGTGTAGCTAGAAGTCCAAGCATGCTAGCCCCAGATTGTCTGTCTGCTCTTTTCAGACCGACGCTAGACTGGTGTCAGCTTCAGAGCCAAGGTCGCCATAGAGGGCATCCATTCCCAGTGTGCGTGGACTACACATGGAAAGGTATATGTGGTCGCAGTAGTATCAGCGAATGCCATCTACGGCGACTATAATCCACTGCCAACACCGAAATATTTACAAAGAACCGACTTCCCTCTAAAACATCGTTACTTCGTCCCGATAACCTTGAGCTTCTTCGGGCTGTGCATAAAATTATTTGCATAGGCCTTGGGTAATATCCTCCGCTCGTTCGGTTCCTGCACAAAGTATTCGTACCCCTGCTTATGAGCAAACCGAATGGCGTCCTCCCGTGATTTGAAGTTCAAATGTGTTCCTTGAACAGGATCCGCCGACGATTGCCACCCCATGAGCGGGTTTTCCCATCGATAGCCTTTTCCTAGTACATCCCAATCCATCCGCCATTGATGCCCGTGCCAGTCTCCTGACTGTGTAGCTGTCTTCGCGGGACGGTATATCCTGGTATACTGTGAGAAAGCTTCGGTGACGGGAACAGCAGAAAGTTCTTTCTACCTGACTGTTCGTGCCTGCATCTCAACTGGTGCACCAGATATCACGGCTGCAGCAACAAGATCCCCAGGCTCACTACCATCCATCATACGCTTTGGTATTGGTGAAAACTGTCTGGGTTAGGTTTTTAGCTTGGTACATGTTCGAGCGACTTGGGAGTTCCTTACGATGTTCCATGATCTGTCGGAGCGTGAAAGTCTGACCGGTGCTCTACCATACCCTCCGACGAGTCTTCGTGCCTGATCATAGATGAGTCTCCTGCCGTAGCAGCAGGAGAGTCTGAGCTTTCGGTCTTTGGAGCTGGTTCGAGAGTAGAACTCAGAACTTTATCGCTGGATGAATGACTTGCCCACCTAGCCTGGGTGGTCCTTATATGCTGACGGGTCAGTAAAGCAGATGGTAGTAGCCGCCCTCCACAAAGGGGGCGCAATAGTGCCATGATGCTTTGTACAACCAGATTGGTATCAGCGTCTTGAGGTCGTCATGCCATTGTTTAGTAAGCGCGGCTAAGAGCCGAGTTCGAGATCACGACCGCAGCTCCGCTCGAGGTCCACCAACTGGGAAGACAATTGCATCTCGACAGGTCTGACACTACCTCAACTATATGGGACTGGGCTTCAGGGAATACCGATACTGACGGATACAAGGTGACTTCACAATGAGCTTCATAACTCGACGCGGTCTTTCGACCTTGATCCCGCCAAAGGTCCGCTCTGCTCCTGCATTCGATTTTGGTATATCACTGATATCTTGCTCTAGGTTGCCTCCCAAAGTGTGAGTATCCTACAACTTCGGCTACTTTGAGCCTCATGTCCATATACTCCCCCTCCGTGTATATCATTGGGGAAATAGCCATCAGTTGGGATTAGGCGGAGCCATGCTAGGACGATCATGCTAATGCATTTAAACAGGGCATTGGTGCAGCTCAAGACGCTGCCCGTATGCAGCGTGTCGTTAGCTTCTATGAAAAGCTCCCCCGTGGTCCAGCACCAGAAATCAAAGCCACGGGCTTGCTCAGAAGATATCAGGCTCGGTACTTCGGAAAAAATCCATCTGCTGCGCGTATGTTGCCTACCACCCGGGCTGCCAATGTCCTTGAGATATCCTTCGAGCTAACTGCCCCATCCATAGCAATCGCCCACGTTATTGGTGCTCTTCTTCTGATTGGCTACTGTAACGATTACTATTTCCATCTCCGTAAGTACTGTATCTATCCCGCGAATACTTCAACTGTAATAACTGACTCGAAACAGGTCACCACAAGAACAATGCGCACTAGGGATTTTGAGGTTCGTGTTGGCTGTGCGAAGATGTACATACAATAGAATCAAGCACTATATCCATTTCTCGCCCTTTGCGAAAATACGTCGTGAGCGGGAGATTATTGAAATGCTTTGCAATTGATGAATCAGTCTTTACCAGTCAAACATCCGCAATACTTCATCATCCTGGCCATAGAAAATCATGACGATGTAGCACGCAGCCGATTATCGATGCTCGCTCGATCCTTATTGGGCTGTATTAGCCATCGTTGTATCACTAGTTAGCTGTAAATAGGTAATGGATGAGAAAGTGCTGGATGCACCAATATCAAACTTCATACGACTTCGCTGCCATGCATTTTCAGGCGGGGTTTAAAATTTGACACAAGCACGACACGATACAACCCCCAACATCATGTCACAATAAGCGGTCTTTCAAGGATGGAGTTGAAAGACTTATCCAGCAACTGGAAAAAGCTTCAGGCTACACTAAAGCAAGACACCTCTAAGCCTCCAAAGCGCAAAGCCAGTGAAGACGTCCTACAACCGCAGCGCAACGGCGCACTCAAGCGCCGTAAAGTCGAGCCAAAGCTCCAAAGGCCTGCTGCGTGGAAAGAACAGGCCAGTACTAAACGTAGCGGTATGGGACTGGGTTGGTCAAAGCCTAAAGAAGCTACCCCTTCAGCCTCACTGGCTATATGGGCCAAGGACAATGATATCCCGGCCAAAGACCTTGCGGAAGCTTACGGTACCTCTATCAAAAGCACATCGATACCGGACAACGAGCACGCGGAGGATAAGATCAATGAGGGTCTCTCTGCCACGGCTGAAGCGGGCAAATACATCGCTATTGATTGCGAGATGGTCGGCGTTGGTCCCACCCCAGACACGGACTCGGTTCTTGCTCGAGTCTCCATCGTCAACTATCATGGTCATCAGCTCTACGACTCTTTCGTAAAGCCCAAGGAAGCTGTGACCGATTACCGGACGTTTGTGTCAGGAATTACGCCGCGACTACTGGAGTCCGCCCGCACGCTCGAAGCTGTACAGGCGGATGTTGTGCCATTGCTCGACGGAAAGGTATTGGTTGGGCACTCTATCAGAAATGATTTGGACGCGTTACTACTGGGCCATCCGAGAAGGGATATTAGGGACACCAGTAGGCACCCAGGCTTTCGCCAACTGGCCGGAGGCAAGACACCAGGCTTGAAGAAGCTGGCTCGTGAAGTTCTGGGCGTGGATATCCAAGGTGGAGAACATTCCAGCATAGAAGACGCGAGGGCGACAATGCTTCTGTTTAGGAGGGAGAAAGAGGTGTTTGAGCGGGAGCATGCGAAGAAATGGGGCACAAGCCGAAAGATCGTTCCGGAGGCTACGGCAAATGACATGGAGAAAGTACCTCGTAAAAGGAGGAAGAAAAGAAAGGTTAGAAAGTGAGAATGTTGCATCTATCGCTCAAGAGAAAAAATTTCTGTCTAGTTCCGGAACAACCGGCCCTCAACTGATTGCTCAACAAGAGCCACCATCTAGAACATGGGACAACAGTCCATCAACTGGATGCCAGAAGAAAAGTCTATACCCGGTTTGCAACCCGGGAACTCATGGGGGAATGAGAACAGCACGCTCAAGCCGCTCGATAACGCCAGACCAATGCAGTGGCAGTGGTATATCAAGCCAAGTCCTACTATAGAGGAATATCTTCCAGCATCTCAGTCGCTCCTTCGCGGCCTACGGTTATGATGATGTCCCCCAAGGTCTTGGTATTGAAACCGGCCTCACAGTAGGTGAAGTAGTACTATGTGTGTGATCAGCGATTGTTATGGGGATATCCATGGTGAATGTTTACATACCTGCCATTTTCGCCTAAATAACTCGATGTCCTTTTCTGTCATGCCTTGGTGCTCTTCCAGTAAAGCCGACCGTATCCTGCTATCGAAGGTCTGTTCAAAATTTTGTCTCCAGATCCTCAAAGTCTTCGCATAGTGGCCGCCAATGTTCAGCAAATTGTCCACAACAAACGTGCCCTCCGAGCCTCTTTCTATACTCCCAACCAGTTGACTCACTGTCGGCAGATGCCCTCCAGGAAATATATATTTCCTTATGAAATCTTCGCCTTTCGAGTACGCTTCGTACCTATTTTCTGGCATTGTGATGCACTGGAATACGCCGATTCCTCCACGAGGCTTCAGCAGCCTATCAACGCATTCGAAGTACGTATCCAGATACTCTCGCCCAACAGCTTCCAGCATCTCTATGCTCACTACTTTGTCGTAGAAGCCTCCCTTGGGTGCCGGCAAGGCTCGGTAATCGCAGAGCAGTACCTTGATGTTATCCGAGTACCCTTCAGCTGCGATACGCTTCTCCGCCAGCTCTTTCTGCTCTTTACTCAGTGTCAAGCTCGTGACCCTACACCCTGTCTTCTTCACCGCCGCGATCGCGAAGCTGCCCCATCCAGTACCGATTTCCAGAACGTGGTCTGTCTCTTTTATCCTTGCTTGGGTTATGAAGTACTGGAGCTTCGTTTCTTGAGCTTCTTCGAGCGTTTCAAGGCCAGATTCCGGATCATCTTTGGGTAACCAGATTGGGCAAGAGTAGGTCATGTCTTCTGAGAGGAAAGCTGCGAACATGGCATTACTGATGTCGTAATGGGCGGATACGTTCAATTGAGAGTTGGCGAGGGTATTAGTGCTGCGGGCAAGATTGGTGACGGTTGACGCGATCGAGGAGGTCAATGTCGTGGCATTCGATAGCTGGGCGCGGTTGAGGATGAACACCTGCCCCGGTCAACACATGTTCTGCTCCTGCTGCGCAGGGGGCTCTTCACTTACCTGGAAAAAAGCAACCAAATCTGGACACGAGATCTCGCCCAACATGAAGCTCTCCGCGAATCCCTAAAAGAATTCGCTCAGCTCGTGCTCTGGCCAACAATTCCCCTCTTTCCCCAATCAACGAGAACCGCCCTCCAACCTTCCTACTCAGACCAACACAGGAATCACTCTCACCATATCCGCAAACAACAACGCCCGCACCCAAAACGTCTCCCTCAGGACCCTCAACTCCGTACTTGGCGTCCCGTCTTTTACTTTGCGGGCCCCACACACGGTTACCGCGCCATCACTGTCCGTCACCACAATCTGCCCCACCACGATACGCCGCAGCAGACCCAGGACAGTGCCGCGAGAGAAGCGGACAAGAGGCGACCAGGTCAACGAACCAGCATAGGTGCGCAGCGAATCAAAAGAACTTGTGAGGATCGCCATTGTTTGCTGGGGCTTGCGGGGTCAAAGACTGTGAACGGATCATGCGTGTTGAGAACGGCACAACGAAGGTGAATTGGATCTCTACTACGCAGAGTCAGGCGATAGCCAGCCTTTGTACAGACAAACAAGACAAATCAGCTCAATTCAATTCAATCCAATTCAATTCGCCTCGCTCTCACCGCACAAAGAGCATTCGGCTGAACTTTGCATTCAATTTTTTAATTTGCTGTAAACGGTCAGGTACATGAAGTCACCACTCGCAACATCCCTGCAACATCTCTACTGTCAGACACCCAAATGCACTAGCTTAGTGCGACGGTCTCGGGGTTAATGAAAGTTCCGCCGGGCAGAGTTGCAGAGGACAAATTTAATCGGCAGCTCTGTGGAAATCAAGTCTTTACCAACAACGTATAACTGATACTGTATATTGAAACAATTTTAACAGGAACTACCTTACTGTCGCCCAACGTCTCTAAATATCAGACATACACTACAATTCTGTTCGGGCCCGTGTCAGCGAATGCGGTAGAGGAACCTGAGGATTTCCTCTTTGCAGCTATGGTGGGGCATTACGGCAACTATTTTGACACCACCCACCCCGCGCCCACCAAAAGCGGCTCGCAGAAATCTACCGGATGTGAGGTGGCTCCACCACCTACCCTTCCATCATAAACCCCAACCTCCGTTCCGCACGGCTCACCGCTCGTAGCCCATACCACAACAGCTTCGACGAAGTGCAGAGCCAGAGGCGCTGTCAACTACCTCGTGGTAGCAATCGTCACCAGAGTCTCGAGCGCTCACTAGCCACACTTACCTGAGTCTCAGGCTGTGCAATAGTTCGAAGGACTGTTGCCGATGCGTCGACGAGGGGAAGATATCGCGTGTTTCCGGATGATGGTAAGGGACGAATATGAAAGCAGTGAAGGGGTTCTTTGTCGGATTGTGAGGCTTTGGAACCGAGAGATCTCGACTGTGGGACTTGGGTTGGGGAGGCTTGTGAGGACGAGGGCAATGGGGACAGGAGTTGAGGATGGGGATGGTGGATGGTGGATGGTGGATGGGGATTTTGGGGATAGACTGAGGATAGCGGGGAATACTGTAGCTCGTAGTAGCAATACGTGTATTTGAGGGAATGGCTGAACCAAAGTGGAAAAAGTGACCATCGCGCCGCCCAGCTCCACAACACACACACACGGGTGATGAGTGATGGGGGGCTTACGAACATCAACCAGTGATGAATCCTGTTGGAGTTAACTTTTACCTACAGTATTTACCGCGGCGGACACCTATCAAAATAATCGTATACCTTCTTTCCCCAATTCGCTCACTTTTAAAACTTTTCACAGCTACCCGGAGCATAGAAGAATCTTTTGATGAACAGCAGAGACGAAGAGCGTTGAGAAAGAAGGTCGTACCACTTACTTCGCATTGGCTATTTCCTTTCTACAGCAAATATATACACGGAGTCCTTGTCATCTCCCACTCGATCCTTCCTCTCCTCCCCTACTGCAAGTTCACCTTCGTCCCGTTCCCCAGCAGCTTTGCCCGAAACAGCACATGCGGCTTGGCCCTGCGATCCGTCCCCGCATAAAACATCGAGGTCCTCCACAGTTGATTCTCGGTAAAATATATGTACCCATCCGTCGCCACCGCAAACGTGTCTGTCCAGCCGATCCTCGGGTCCCTTGCGAAAATCGTGGTTGTCTCGTTGGCCGGGTTGAAGATCGCAACGCTGTTGTCTTCAAAGTTGCCCGCGTAGATGAAGCCGTTGCTGTCGGTTTCGAGGCCGTCCGAGACGCCTTTTTGACCGTGGTTGGACACGGCGGCTTCGGCCATGATTTCGCTGGTGAGGCTACGATCGCGGAGGCGCGCTGTGGGAATCGAGTAGAGGTAACGCCCGCCGACGACGCTCCAGTGCAGGGTCGCTCCGTCCGCGCTAAGGGCGATGCTGTCCGCGCCAAAGCTGCCGTGAGAGATTGGCGCGCCGGCGCCCATATGGGAGTAGACGACTTCGCACCAGATGAAGGGGGTGTAGCCTTTCTCGGGGCGCACGTAGGGAGTGTTGTCGAGGTGACGCCAGGATTCTCCGGTGCCGAGGTCGATTGTGATGAGGCCGTTGCGGCCTTTAGGGCTAGAGTCGGTCATGTAGGCGATCCCTTAACCGGAGGTTGTGAGAGAGGGGCGGAGATCGAAGCGCATATCGTTGATGTACTAGAGGATTTTGTTAGTGATGGCAAAACGAGCGGCAGGATAGGCGGAGCTTACGGAATCGCAAAGGCGACGTTCGGTGGGAAGACAATAGTCTCGGAAATGGTGTCGTTTTGTAGATTTACTCTGATAAGCTTCGGCCCTCTTACGCTGGCTGGTACGTTCGTTCCGTTCTGCATTGCTGCACGGCCTGTGTCGAGTATCCATAGGCGGTCTTTGGGGTCATGACCACGCTCTGAACGTCTATCAGGTACTTCTCGTAGTTCGCACCCGTAGCTGGCGTTGTCGTGTAATTGATGGCTCCACCTGGCGGCGAGTTCATCTCAAGCGAGGGGTATGGTGTTTCCGTATTGTTCGCCGTCAACTCTGCCGTGGTGCACCTGATATTATTTGGATCTAGTGAGCGAGCGTAGTTTGAGAACTTGCGCCCTGTAGACGATACGGCGATGCCTAGATTCCTCTTGTCAGACGAGGTCTTTCCAGGGAGTCTAGGTGCTTCCCAAGTGACGCCTTGGTTTACCTTGAGGGTACTCGTCGTTGTAGATATGCACAACCTCAATAGGCACACCACCGCGGCCTGGATCTTGTGGGATTCGCTGCGAGAGAACAGAGCCAACAACACTGGCGACTGCCGCAATGGCCCCAATTCTAAAGGGTAATGTATGGTATCGGATGAGCTGCACGCAGAAGGATTTGAAATCTAAGGTGGCCGGACATGGTGGTTATAGCTAAATAGCCGTCCCGAACTCTCCTGTGTGAACGTCATGACTGGCACTGGTCCAACCGAGCCAGTAGGAAACGTGAGGGGTAAAAGGTGAGGAAATGCGTGAGAGGTCAAGCATGAAGTGCAGGAGGAGGAGAGGAGGAGGAGAGGAGGAGGAGGAGGAGGAGGCTGCTGTACTGTGTACTTGACATCATAAAGTACCTTATCTCCGCTGTGTCCGCTGTGTCAGCTGTGTCGTCGCCGCGTCGGCACTTCAACGGGGAGGCTAGTGTTCGGTACTCCGACCAACCAGATGAGGGAAGGGATTCCCAGCCCTAAACTTGACGTTTTCTCGAGATATTACCTTACCCAGGGCACCTTACCGTACTCTCGTTACCAATCTCATGATAACCTTGTAAGAGAATCCTTTACAGTTCAGACGACCGTGTTCTTGATAGAGAGAGTGTCTACAGGCTGTCTATGAAGACAATTGACAGACAGCCTTGACGTTTCATCAAAAATCAATTTCGCATCTCTCTTTTCACGTCCATATGCCTTTTGTGTCTCCATACTTTCTGAAAGGAGAGTCTTATAGCTTGAGCACACCTATTGGGCACGTACAATGTGCATAATCAGATCTTCGTGGCTCATGCGTATTAAACATCTTCTCGTTTAGTTCCATGGCCAGCACCCTGCGAAAAGCAAAGCTAATTGACCGAAGACGATATCCTCGACAAAGCCTCCAGAAACGTGGGAAAGCAAACTTACAAGGTCAAGGGAAGACCTCTGTTAACAATGTGCTTCTCATAAGGGGTCTCTGGTATCATGAGTGCGAAAGCTATTATGATATACCCAAGATCACCTTTAGTATGGCAATCACCATTCGGAAAAACCGCACATGGTAAGCTATGATGAAGGACTAGCTATTCTTCTGGCACCAATTCGGACGCCGGAAAAACGTTAATGGCTATGGCAGTTAATAAGGGTACCTTAGGTATTCACTCCACCCGGAAAACAACACTTTCGGATCAATCAACGAAAACGCGCTGCCGCCTTTGAGCTTATATTCCGCGTCGGTCGAACGCCAAACTTCAACTCACTTTCATCAGAACTGTGCCCTCGTCATCCAGAACGTCCTATCCCAATCACGCCGGCACTGGTTGTTTCGTAAACACAGCTACATCCATATCAGCGTAAGTACATTCGGATTGTTCTACTCTGACTTGGTCTTACCTGACCTAGCGCAGTACTTCACAAAATGCTTTGCAGTGACTTCGTAAAGCCGTTCCGAGAAACAGGCCTACGGGCAAGAGACCCAAAGGAAATTCCGCGTGAAGAAGTGTACAAATACGTGCTCTCCGGGGAAGGAATAGCATACAATGAAGAGCTCAAACAATCCGAGCTAGAGGCTCAAAAATCCGAGCTAGAGGTTCAAGAACCTGCAGGAGAGGTCTCACCCCCCTATATCATCCCGTTTTTCGATTTTCCGCCTGAGATTCGCACCATGATATACAACCTCATGTTTGTAAGCGCAGAGCCTATCGGATCGAACCCCTCGCATACTTTTGGCGCCAAATTCCCCTACAGAGAAGCCGCCAAATGGCGTAACCTTCGCTTCGCCATGTCCTGTCGCCAGATCTTCGACGAGGCATCAAACATCTTCTTTGCAAACAACTGCTTTGAATTTTTCCAAGTGTACCAAGTGGTCACCTTTTTGAAAAAGATTGGCATCGAGGGCCGACAACAAGTCCGAAAGCTCAAGTTGAACTATCGCGACTCCGACCCCAAAAAAGCGTTCAAGAGTATTAGAATGTGCCCGAATATCACAAATCTCGACATCGCCATTGAAGACCCCCACTACTCTAAAAAGCTCGGAGCGTATTGTCAACATTATCCGATCATCGACGCCAAGGAGCTCATCTTTGGCAACCTGGACGAAATTACGCTCGGAAATAGGAAGATTTTTGGGGGATACCGCAGCCAACGACTTCGACAGACGGACCCTAAGAAGGCTTTCTTCTACTACTCTACATTCGAAGAAGGGCTAAAAGCCTTCAAACGATCCGTCGTATGGCTAGAGAAGAAGAAAATCCGTGAAGCGGAAAAGCAGGCGGTAAGGTCATCTCAACGTAACTTGTCCATCGAAAGCCGTACTAATTCCGTCATTAGGAGTTGTCCAAGGATTGTCCCACGCAGACGGTAAAGAAGGCTCTCACCTCGGGCCCGGCCTAGGAACCTCCGAAGACTCGGTCATACACCTAATGTTTTCCTTTCCTGTTATCTTTTTCGATTGGCGAAGACGGGCTTCAAATGCGTATTTCACAGGTGAGAGAGGATTGTACATGTCATGGCTCAGCACCTCTTTTCAACACCATTCTTGTACTACTAGTTTCTACTGCCTCTAAAGGTGACATCGCTTTTTTCCTCCGACAAACGGAGGATTTTCTTTACCTAGCCTACTTCATGGCTTCCACACACAGACGGAGGGATTTCTTTACGAAGCCTGGTTCAATGGGCTCTACTAGCTAGCTACTCTTTTCTAGCATCCGAAATACCTCCCCCCAATCCACCTCTCCTCAAAATCCTCCACAAGCCTACACACCACCACCTTAACCCCCGTAAACACCTTCAGCAACCGATTGACACCCGTCTTCCCCGCCGAATATGTCACAAACACAATCCTCTCCTCCGGCACCCCGTGATCCACCAGCACCTTCACCGCCATCAGTGCCGCGCCCCCACTAGACATTTGCGGGTCAAGCAGTAGCACGCTCCCGTGCGTAGAGATGTCGTTTGGGAGCTTGAGGTAGTGCAGTTCGGGTTCGCCGGTGCGGTAGTTTGTCTGGACAAGCAGGCGGCCCGTGCGGCAGTCTGGGATGACGCGCTTGAGGCCCGTTTCCAGACAGCTGCCGGCGCGGAGGATTACGACGGCGCTGACTTCGTCGCGCATGCGGTAGCCGCACGCGGGGTTGCCTTGGGGGGTTTCTACGGTTATGGGGTTGAAGCGGGAGGTTGGGAGGTTGCCCATTGCTCTGTGGGGCTTGTGAGTATAGCCTTGAGTTCTTCTTGGGAGGTTGGGCTTTTCTTACCTTTCGACTAGGAGAGTGGAGAGGCGATCGAAGTAGAAGACGAAATCTACCTGGTCGGTTGTGGGGTTTTGAATGATGGTGCTCATGCCGATGATCTGCTTTGTCTGCGCAAGTAGTAAGACGTTTGGTGAGAGTGGCTCGTCTTCCACTTGCTTCCCAAGTCTCTGTAGCTCCTTTTGGTGCTGTTTCGATTTCTCAACGAGAGTTCGCTGGATGTGCTTTACCACCATGTCTATGGCTACGCGGTTCTCGACACCACGGGGAATTATGATGTCTATATGCTCTGGCCTTAGCCTGAGTTCCCGCATTCCACATGGTGGTCGACATACCTGCAACTTCGCTCTGCGGCTGTACATAACGACCAAAGTTTGGCTTGACGTATGAAATCCACTGCTTGATGCATCCTTCTATATCTCTTCCCCTTTCTCTCACATCACGGGTAACTTTCTTCTTCTTAGCATCAGCTACCAAGCCATCAAGGCAACATTTCCACGGAAAGATGTACTTCGGCGCGCAAGGCACAAATCCGCATCCGCCTGTGCAAAGATCTTCATGTCCAGCAATTCTAGGACACGCGGGTCGTACAATGCGAAGATACCCTCCAGGATAAGTACATGAGGGGAGTAGATCGGCGTGGTGTTGGACTGGCGTTGATGGTCCTGGAACGAATAGACAGGAATGTCTGCTCGACGTCTTGATTTCTATCAGCCTCCCACGGTTTTCCTGTTCTCAAACAGGATTTACTCACCCCTGTTTGAGGTCTTTCAGACGTTCAACCAAAATGTCGAAATCGATGGCACTTGGAGAATCAAAGTCATACTCATTCTTATGTGCTAAGGCATGTTGCGCGGGCGTCAAAGTCTTATAGAATGAATCCTAACATATTCAGCATCCTTCTAGTTGCAGACTATCGTTTGCCCCGTACCATTGACAGAATTACCACCCAAGGTAGATTCAAAGAAGAGACGATCTTGACAGCTAATGAAGTCTTCCCCGAGCCAGAGCTCCCGGCAATACCAATGATGCTTGTATCAGCCCATGGTGGGGAGTAGTGTGCTCTCTCCATTATCATATGCAGCAACAAAAGAGAACGAGAAAGGCGTTACAGACTTCGAGATCATGATACCTCTATATATATATATATATTGCACCCTTACGAATAGATAACACCCTTCCCTAAGTGTTGACCTTTCTTCTCACCTCTTCATGACTTAACAGAAGTGTACCCATGGTTGTTCATCTCCAATGTTGTCGACCATAAAGTAATGCCTGCAGCCCTACGAGAGACACTAACGTACGCCCCAATAAAACTTCAGGGCACAAATATTACAACAGCCTCGAACATCCCGAAGACATAATTCAGCCCCTTCTTGTTCAGCGGTCAAGTAGACTTGACCACTACGGGGAACCTTTGTGGCAGATGGAGAGCAGGCAGCTCTACTTTCCAATATGGTACGTTCTCCTCCACCGGCTTAAATTAGGTTGGAGCTGATTCCGATTCCCAGACCTCCTCGACAACCTCTACCGCAACGCCGACACGGCACCCTTTCGAGCGCCGTGTAGAAGATGTCAAACTCTCCAAAACGTGAGTGTGTCTCACATTTACCGCGTGTTGAGCAGACTGTATCCAACAACACTTGTATGATGATTTAAAATCAAATTGGGAATCTCTCCGAATCACCTTGTGGAGAATATGTTAATTTGTCTATCTGACCCCTCGTTTCTCTTGAGCTTTTCGGCCTAGGCGATTCTATCTTCATCAACGGCACAAGGATGTCTCATTCGCTGACCTTTGATACCGGGTATGACAGTGACCTCAACTCCGTCATCATGGACTACCTTATCAGCGAAGGCTATCCGTCAGCTGCTCAAAAGTTTGCACTTGAAGCAAACATACAGCCACAAGTAGATGTCGAGTCAATACGGGAAAGAGTGGAGATACGTAACGCAATTTATGGAGGAGACATACGAAGTGCGATTGAGAAGATCAACGAGCTGAACCCTCAGGTAAGCTTCAGAGGTCTCCTCTGTTAGCCCAATTGTCTTTGGCGTCAGAAAGAAAATTCCCGCTTTGCAATGATTAGACATTTCATGCACCACTCTTACACCCTTCTGGGTACTGGTGAGAAACAAAACTTACTTCAGTCTTCAAAATGAGCAAACCCATCACTTCTATATTGTTCCGCGCCAAGCCAACAGTTAAGATCACCACTGACCACTTCGCTCAAGATCCTTGACCAAGACTCGTCTCTACACTTTTCCCTACTCCGCCTCCAGCTAGTCGAATTAATCCGTACATGTACATCCGACAACGCCGACATAACCCCAGCCCTAAACTTCGCAACCACCCACCTAGCCCCACGCGCCCCCACCAACCCCGAATTCCTCGAAGACCTCGAGCGCACCATGGCCCTCCTAATATTCCCCGCCGACAAACTAGCCCCCCCTCTAGCCGCCCTGCTCAACCCCAACCTCCGCAAAGATGTCGCGAAACGCGTCAACGAGGCCATCCACTCCAGCCAAGGCGAGCGCACAAAAGCGCGCCTGTTCGACCTGGTCAGGCTGCGCGCGTGGTCGGAGCAGAAGGCGAGAGAGGCGAAGAAGGACTTGCCGGAGCGCATAGATTTGGGGTTGGATCCGGTGCACGATGGTCATGAGGATACTATGCATCGGAGCGGCGAGCCGGAGCCTATGGTGACTTGAGGTGAGAAGCGACAGTGGGGTCGGTGAGGGGGTTTACAAGCCGAGTCTTATATTGCATGATATCCATGATGTTATGACGTGGTGACGGGTAATGAGGCGTAGACAGGGTTCGCGGAGCTGGGATTTTGGATGGGTCTTTGGTATCATTGCGTTCTGGGGTTAGTCTTCGCATGGTGTCCTCTGTCGCATCCAGAAGGTAGATAATGTAGCTCCCCTTTGGACCTATCAAAAGCACAGACCCAGCATCCCTACCTCGTATACTTGAGAACAAACTTAAACACTGGGGTATATGCGTGTTATACCGGTATGTACTAAATCAGACGGTTCTATTCCCAATCGCGCGCCAAATTTCCCCTAACCCCCCCTCCGCTCCACCTTCTCCCCCACCGGCGCACCCTCCAGCTCCCGCACCCACGTCCGATCCGGCTCCAACTCCCTCAGCCACGTCCCCCCCAGCTCCCCCACCACCCCCGGCTCCAGCTCCCCCACTTCCATTTGCTGCTGGCTGCCCTGCCACGAGAAGCTGTCTGAGCCTTTCCCCAGCTCCGGTAGGTCTGAAGGTGCGTTGCGGCTCTGTCGGCGCAAGCGGTAGGTGAGGAAGGCGAGGAGGGCGAGAAGGGCGAGAAGGGCGAGGAGGGCGGAGCCGAAGATGGTGCCGAGGGCGATGCCTGCTTTGGCCGGGGGGGAGAGCGTGGTGGGTGCGGAGGAGGTTGAAGGCGAGGGTGCGGTGGTGGTGTTTGCGGGTGTGGGGCGGGCGGTTGTGCTTGAGCTTGAGGCTGTGGTTGCGGGCTGGGTGGTTGGGGTTTGGCTTGTAGCTGTGCTGGAGGGTTGAGCACTCCAGGTTGTAGGCTGGGCGGCGGCGTTTGAGGTGACGTGCAAGGGATCGCTGTTGGAGTCGTAGATGGCGATGTCGGAGGGGACGTGGAGCTCGAGGTGGCAGCCGACGTTAGGGCCGCAGGTTTGGGTCATGCTGCCGCCGTCGAGCTTGAGGGGGAGGGTTCCGGTGGAGTTGACCGGGTCGTCGGAGCCTGGTGGAGATGTTTAGCTTTGGGGAGGGGGGAAGGAGCTCGGTCTCTGGAGACGTACAGCGCGTCCAGACTTGCGGTTTTGATTCGCACCTTCGGGCAAGATAGGGATTAGGATAGTTGCTTTTCCAGGAGACATTGATGGTGTCGAGGTAGTTGAGGGTGGTCGCATCAGGGCCCCAAGCGGGATAGACCCATATGGCGTAAGGTTCGCTGGCGAAGGTTGAGGAGGAGGAGAGAATGAAGAGGAACATGAGGCCAGAGAGATTTAGTCGATGAGTGGGAAGGTACATTGTACAAGAAAAACCGTTACGTTGCAGTAGAGCAAAGGATCCAAAGGATTCGAGGTGACAACAAAATACAACAAGAAATATCAGAAAGCGAGTATAACAAATCATTTTCAGCCGCAACTCCTATTCAATTTGATTGCTCCACTGCGCCATGCGTACGGAGTACTCGATAGTTATTGTCAGACATTCAAGCCGGCTGGCACGACCAGATGTGTGTAACTTTTAGACTTTTGAGAATCGAACATGGCTGTGCAATTGTTGGATTCAAGTGACAGAACCTGGTCCCATCCACCACTAAAATTGTCGAGAGTCTAGATATTGATATAAACCTTAAGACGACAAGACTCTGCTTTGATTATGTTTCTAGGCGGTGTTATGAAGCTTTTGATATGTTGGTTGAAGGAGCCGAGTCGAAAGAATCAAGCATAAATCCAGGAATCCGTGGGAATCCTTTGCTGCAGCTCCAAAGGGCGGAGATTGACACCCCCATGCTATAATGCTATAATGCTATGACGAACAAGTAGTGATGAAACACCTAAACCTGAGAGTTTACTCGTCCAAATAAAGATATCAGACTCCTGCACTATTGTCACATTGTGACAGCGCCATTAGGATTTCGGAAGCGAACTTTGTCTACTCCGGGGCTATCAACTAATCAAACGATCAACGAAGACGGCTTGCCATCATCTTTCTCGAGGAGTCAAGAGTCAAGACGAGCCAGACAAGAAGGATATGAATATACCTACTTCAGACCAGTAGCAGCACAAAGAGACTCACCGGACAGTCCGGGCTTGGGACCTAAGCAGCCAGACTCCAGGTCATAGCTGTCCTTCTTGGCTTATGAAGGTTGAAAACCCCGTCTGGTAGTCGGACTTTCGTGTATGAAGCCAAACATCGTAATTGCTAACCTCGTAGCCAGATGCAGCTGCCACGGTTCAGGATTAGATCTTATAATGATTCTGATAAGAACATGTAAAGCGTTCAAGTATCTACCTTACAGTAGTTCTTTTTAAAGGACGGTGATATCTTCAATACCTCTTGGGGGGGACATATAAAAAACCGGGGGAGGGCAGTGCTTCTGGTCCGTCCTTATCGATAAGACTAGTGTCTTTTTTCTCGTTTGTGCGTCAGAAACTCTGAATTCGAGAACTCTCGGAATCTCCGAAAACAAGAGCAGGGAGCTCTGATTATCCCTTCAGAGCCTTAATGATAATCCGCCTCAATTATTATTATTGGCTTTGCCGATTCCTCCGAATATATCTGTGGTTATAGTCAAAATGCCACCACCCCCACGGCAAAAGGCCCCGAAGGGTTTCAGAAGCTCAGGAACCTTGCCGAGCGACACCATATGTATGTTCATTCCTTGGTGGATTTCTAGAGATATTAACTATTTGCTAGCCGACCCTCGTTTTGCCAATATCCAGACAGACCCTAAATTCCGCCTACCCTCGAGGAAAAACACCCATGTCCAAATCGACAAGCGCTTTGCGCACATGCTGCGCGATGAGGCGTTCTCGAGCAGAGCAAAAGTCGATAGATATGGGAGGACGTTGCCAAAGGAAGCGGGGAAGAGGGAACTGGAGAGGTACTACCGGATTGAGGATGAGGGGCCAGATGGGGAGGCGGATGAGGACGACGAGGTGGAAGCAGAGCTACGGCGCGCGAATGCCGAAGATGAAGAGATGCCTTCTTCTTCGTCAGACGAGAGCTCGTCTGAAGATGATAGTCTGGAAGAGGCAGAGGGACAGGAGGTCTTTGGCATGCTAGAAGAGCAAGAAGGAGATGTACCCATGGGGGAGCTCACGTCGCGGATAGCGGTTGTTAATCTAGACTGGGATAATATACGAGCGGCCGATCTCATGGCTGTCTTTTCAAGTTTCACGCCTGGTAATGGGCGAATATTAAAAATCTCGGTGTATCCTAGTGAGTTCGGCAGGGAGCGGATGGAGAGGGAGGAGATGGAAGGACCTCCGGGAGAAATCTTCGCGCAGAGTAGACCTAACCGACAAGAAGACGATGCGTCTTCGAGCTCTGGAGATGACGAAGATGACATTCTAGACGACGACAACGACGAGAATATCAAAAAGTCTCTACTCAAGGAGGACTCGGGTCACGAGTTTAACTCTGCAAAACTACGCCGCTACCAGCTCGAACGATTACGCTACTTCTACGCCGTCCTCACATGTTCCTCCAAAGAAGTTGCTCAAACAATCTACGAAGCTGTAGACGGCACTGAATACCTCACAACTGCGAATTTCTTCGATTTACGTTTTATACCCGACGACACGGATTTTTCAACCGACAAACCGCGAGACGAGTGCGAGAGGATACCGGACGGATACAAGCCAAATGAATTTGTGACAGATGCGTTACAGCATAGCAAGGTCAGGCTCACATGGGATGCCGACGATGTGACGAGAAAGGAGGCTCAGAAAAAAGCCTTTTCGGGCAGCAGAGCGGATATTGATGAAAACGATCTGAAAGCCTATCTCGGGAGCGACAGCTCTGACGACGAGGCTCCAGAGCCTGTGGTGGTAGATGCCACCTCAACTCGTCCGGCCAATGATCAGCCAACCGCAGATACAGCAAAACCCGACCTCAAGCTCTCAAAAAAAGACGCTGAGCGCCAACGTATGCGCTCACTCCTAGGCCTCCAAGGAGAACCCGCCACAAAGCGAAAATCAAGAGCAGAAAAGAGCGCCCCTGTAGGAGACATGCAAATCACATTTTCTTCCGGCCTGACATCCGAGCCAAACAAAGGTTCCGTTTTCGAGAACGAGCCAGAGCGTGAAGAGACAACCGTCGAAAAATACGTTCGAAGGGAGAAAGAGCGAAAATCCAAACGAAAGGAAAAGCTAAAGGCTACCCGCACCACTGCTGAGCCAGGCGCCAACCACGCCGACGACACCGAAGCCGCCGGTCCCGAAACCAAAGAAGTAGGCCAAGACCTCGGCTTCTCAGACCCCTTCTTCACCGCCCCGTTCACCATCAAAAAGCCCAAGTCCTCCAAACCCGCCAAACCAGTCCTCGACCCGGACCAGCGCGCCGAACTCGAACTCCTCGTCCAAGACGATACCGCCTCCACCATCAAACACTTCGACCTGACCACGCTCGCCAAAGCCGAAAAAGCCGCGCTGAAAAAGAAGAAGAAGCGGAAGTTGAGCGGGCGCGAGAAAGAGGCGCTGGAGCAAAAGGGTAAAGATGAGTTCCAGATGGATGTGCGGGATCCGAGGTTTGGAGCGGTTTTTGAGAGGAGTGAGTTTGCGATTGATCCGAGTCATCCGAGGTTTAAAGGGACAGGGGGGATGAGGGAATTGTTGGAGGAGGGGAGGAAGAGGAGGAGGGATGGGGACTTGGATGACGAAGGAGGGGAGCGAGGGGGAGATGGAGATGGGGAGGATTTGGGGAAGAAGGGAAAGAGGATGAAGGCGGTGGATTACTTTGAAGGGGAGGGGGAGGATGTAACGAAGTTGGTTGCGAGAGTGAAGGGGAAGGTCAGGAGGGATTGAGAGCTGTATAGTCGTGGGAGCTGTGGGATGTATAGCAAAGACTTTCTGACAACAGCTGCACAAGGGGATATCAAACTGACACAAGAAGATCAATCTTTGGAGAAAAGATTCCCCAATTATTCCACGACAACCCAGACTGGAGGAGCGCATTGCCATCTGGCATGGGGGTTGTGGACCTCCATTTATTCCACGCATATGTTCAAGTCATATCGCCATCTTTCACGAAGAGCAAGCATTAGCAAAACGTTAAGAGTCGCTTGTTTTAGGCAAAAAGTGAGACCGACCGTTTGTTCATTGACCCTCTCTGCTGAAACCACTCTTCTCCCTCTACTCTCTAAATAGTTCCACTCCGGGACTCCACCTTGGACTCCCAACTTTAAATCTGATCTCGTCCACCGAACGTCTTCCATGCAGCGGTCCATGCCACGACTCAGTTTAAAGATTTGCGCCTCGTCCATCCCGTTAAATGGTTCTCTCTGAACTTGGCTCTGCAATTACACAATTGATGTAGGCCGTTCGAGAAGGTCCTCACAGCCGCTCAATACCTGTACCTGGTCGAATAATCTGCCCAAAACCCAACAATTAGCTCTTCACCCTCTCGGCCCTACCATCCCCGCACAACCCCCTCCTCAACCAAGCAAAAGCAAAAGAGTACCACTCACCCTTCGGACTGACCACCAACCCCCTCCCCTTCTTCGCCCCGCGATAAATCGTCTCAATAATATCAATCAGCTCCTGCTTATCCTCCAGCACCCAGTTCAGCTTGTTGTTATTCCCCGTCCCGAAATCGCACATCATGTGCTTGTTGCGGAAGAAGAACATCAGCGTCATCGGGTCGTAGAGCTCGTACATTTGCTTGAAGTCGGGGACTTGGTCCAGGTCGCAAACGTAGAGGACGGCGAAGTTTTTGACGCGGTCGGCGATTCCTGTTTTTGCGGAAGGGTTAGCTGGGATTAGAAGATTGGGTCCAAGTCAAATGGGAGACCTGGGGAGGCGGAAGCTTACTGTAGAGGACCTCGTCCTGGCGCATGCAGTCGGCGTCCCAGTCTCGACCAAAGCGGATCACGACCAGGCGCTCTTCTTCACCCATGATGGCTTGGTCAACATGCCATCCTGTGACCAAGTGAGGGAGGACCACAGATCCCATCTTGCTAGTGTAGAAAAGATCTTGAAGGTATTAGACTTCTTTTCCTGGCGAAATTGAGGAGTGTGACAGCACAAATGTCGAATCTTGAACGTTGAATATGTTACCTGATACTTGTAATTTACATCTAGCGTGGTTTCACTGGTTCCATCTGGTACAAAAATTTCTACTCTTCTATTCTTCCAATCAGATAGCTGTAAGATACAACGAGGTTGATTAATTCTCAGCTACGTGGAAGATACTACCAGAATTACAACCGCATAAAGGGAGGTCTAAAGAACAATGCTGCCACTGTGAAAGCCATGGGTTTCCTTTATCACGATTCGTACAATGATCCAGTTTTATTCTGGATAATGCCTCTTTCTTCTCACAAAGGCCGTTCACAAAGCACTATACCTCTATCGTTGATGTATAATAAGATCCGTGTCTTCCGTGTCTCTCTCTCTCCATTTTCCGTCGATCCTCAACCGCCATCGAAGACCGATAAGCCATCTTTCATCCGGAAACTGCATATTCAAAACCTCAAACAGCACCATGTGTAACTCACAGATCCTGGCTTGCCCGTCCGGGCACAAAGTCCACACCCGGGAGATAGCTTGTCGTGCGTACCGAAGCACATCTTATTCGAGCACCTCCCCCGCGCCAGATTTCATCGAACTGGTTTGTCCCAAACAAGACGCAACGCTGGTTCGCAGACCATCAGCGAGTTGTAGAGTTTGTGCTAACGACTTGCAGAAAGCGAGAAATAAGGCCATAAGCGAGCTCACCCTCCTAAGAGCTAAGAATGCTGTTAGGAAGCGGAACGCTGAGGAGTTGCAGAGGGCCAAGGCCAGAGCTATGAAGGGGACAGCACATGTCAGGTACTTATTGAGACTTGCTACTGAAGCAAAAGGAAAGGATGCAAAAGCTGCTGAAGAAAAGGCTACTGATCAAAAAGGTGAGTAAACGAGTAAGATCAAATGAAACTATGAAATTCTCCCATTGATTATTGTAGTGCCTTTTATTGATATTTCTTTCTAATATACTGCGAAATCTATAATTCAACATATCGTAGCCACGCATGAGACTTGAATGCAGTTCAAGAGTGTATCTGAAAATGTAACCACTCTGATGAAACGACGCCTCGATTAACAAACCCCAAAGCAATAAAAGGCGATTAACAGCTCGGCGCAAGTCGATGTCTGGATTTCCGTCAGCTGGACATTCTAAGTTTCCATGTCATTTTCTGGGAAGTGAATATTGTGGCCTTAACCTCACCTCACTTCTATTTCTGGTGTTTCATGCTCATTAGCATTAACTCCCTTTAAGAATCCCACCTTGTTGTAAGTTTTACAGCTCAAGCTTTTTCAGTCAATCCTCGCTCAAAGATTTTTTCAGATAAAGTCTTCGTCCTTTCAAGAAGTTACTTCACGGTTCAGCTCACTAGGTAAATACCTCATTCCGACCCCCTAGAGCGTAGTCGGCTAACACTGATAGGCCTCGTCATGACTGGAAAAAAGACAAAATGGACCCCAGAGCAGAAACTTAAGGCGAAGCAACTTCGAATAGCTGGCGATCCAAGTAGTACAGCACAGCATAGTGATCATCAACAGGCAAGAGCTGGACATGACGTTTCGGCTGGCCCTCTTCCGCAATCACGGGCTATATGGCACTCCGAAACGAAGATTTCAAATGAGCAGCAAGCAGCAGAGGTAGCTCGCGTTCGAACAGAGACCAAGGCATTCTACGACGCATCGAAGGCGCAGGGAATCCCGGCCTATAAGGTCATGAGCCAGGTGCTCCGTGGCAAGACTAGTCATCAATACCACGCTGCTAGGATGATTGTTCAGTCAGAGAGAGACAAGGATCGTGCTGCAGAATTCAAGCTATTGTTCCCAGAGATTCCTAATGTGCCGAACGCCTTTAGTAGGAAAACTCAGGATGATCTGATAAGGTCGGCGGGGTGTAAGACCAAGAGGGAGATAAAGAACAAGCTTGCGGAGCGTAGAGCGGCAAGGCGTTCCTCTGCCGAGCAAGTGGACGATGAGAGCACTATGGATGAGCTCGCTCAGAATGCGAAGAAGAGGAAGCATGATGAACTCTTCTCGGTTGGACAACCAATGGGTATGATAGGAATTCATTCTTCGATAAGAAAGACGCTAATCTGCGATGCGCATTGGCAGGGAAGAAATAGATGACCAATGCTACAGTGTAGTGAGTGGATATCACGCAGAACATCCATTGTGCTCCTGATGTAAGATCTCCTGCGATCAAAGAGGCAACGAAGGTGGCATAATATTAGCGGTCCATTACTTGACAACTCTTGCTGTGACAACCTACTTCATAGTATGTACGCATGAGCATGTGTATGAGTGGCGAGCACTCGACCGACAGCAATCATCTTATCACCCCATGAAGGTTGGTGATGTGAAACTTACAGAACACTAGATACTTCGAAACTTGTACCTGATAAGAGTCGCGGAGGATGTAGCTAGAACAAAACATCCTACCAACCTGTCTCCATGTCTGTTTCCCTCTGCAGTGGTGGAAGCATTGAACATTCTCAAGGATTCGTCAAGTGAAATCGTGCCTAACAACGTAAGTACTAAATCCTAACTTCATATCACAAGCTGGCAGATTGGCAGAATAAGCTAAGAAACAGTTGCCGTCACACCTGTAGAACGCTATGAGTATTGAATACGAATCGTGGGTTCAGCGATGAGAGAGCTGGGATGAGAGCATTCAACCCGTAGACGAATATGTGTCTACCAACCGCAAGCATCATAGCAAGTATTCTTTGGCGAAAAGCCTAGCTCGAGCTATGAAGCTACATCTCTCCAGCAGCTAGCTGGTGACAATTACCTATCGATGTGAAGGTTGCATATTGGTGCAAATCATCTTCCAAACTCTCCTCATATTTCACATTAATGAAGGCATTGAGAAGTTGTTACTTGGGGTTGACTATTTAATTTGACCAATAACGCAGATCTTGTCTTCTCTCGCAGAATCTAAACATGGTAATAGGTTCTGAATTGCATCGACATATCGCCACGCTTCTTAACCTCAACTCCGAGCAACCTGGCTAGCAAGAGACCCTGACCTGCCAATAACAAGGCCTCTCAACTTCCGATGCTGCCAGTAAAGGTCCTACACCATATCTGCGACCTCCTCCTCCCCCTCAGCACTATTGTTATATGAGGGTCAGAAGAAGCATTGAACTCGCTGTCACCAAAAATCGGCGGAGATTTTCCCTATCGACCAAATTCCTACCTTCATACCTCAATCATGATGGAAAGTTCGGATATCTATCGGTTCCCTAAGCTAAAGGGGGGCGAGAATTAAGAATCATGAAGGATAGATGCAATCAGTGCCCTGAAAGCCAAAGGTCTCTGATGAATCACCTCGGGGAAACTGAGGAAACCGGAAATCCCACAATCAAACGCCACGACAGCAGCCAAAAGGGAGTACGCCAGTGCTATCCATCACTGGGAAGATAAGAACGACAGAGCCTGCGGTATGATCACCTTCAGTACCGAAACAACAGCTGAATTTGAAGTTCGATTGCTTTGATTGGTTGAGCTCCCTCATTGCCAGGTATAGAGTAGTAAGATTCGACTGTTCGTATTGATTCTTTAGAGTGGATCACATTTGGGTAGCAATTTCTATGTTGCCTATGTGTACCCTGAGTCCCTGTCGATACTGAAGATGATCATATCGCAGGCTCTGTCGTTCTTATCTTCCCAGTGATGGATAGCACTGACGTACTCCCTTTTGACTGCTGTCGTGGCGTTGGACTGTGGGATTTCCGGTTTCCCCAGTTTCCCCGAGATGACTCATCAGAGAGACCTTTGGCTTTCAGGGCACTGATTGCATCTATCCTCCATGATTTGTAATTCTCGCTCCCCTTTAGCTTAGGGAACCGATAGGTATCCGAACTTTCCATCGTGGTTGAGGTATGAAGGCAGGAATTTGGTCGATAGGGAAAATCTCCGCCGATTTTTGGTGACAGCGAGTTCAATGCTTCTGCCCTTTGATTTTGCGGTAGCGATAATAGAGCTAACTCGGGCTCATAGCCTATTGTTAGATATATGAGGGTCAGAATGAATTACTCTAGAAAAGTAGAAACTACGGAGGGAGGAAGAAGGTGAAAACTCTGAATCCCCTAGCGCCAGCCCTATAGGCGGAGATTACTACGAGTAACCACAGGGGTAGCAGTACTGCTCCTTGTTTCCAACGCAGCATCTCTCACAATCAGCAATCGAACCCTGCTCCAACTACTCGAAAATAAACCTCCACACACTCCCTGCATGCCAAAGACCAAGCTACCAGAGTAAAAGCTCTTCCTGCTAACCTTGGAAAAGAATCTCCGAAATCGGCAGCTCTGCCACACATGCTCGCTTTTCCACCCCCGGAGATTCGAAGAAGGATTGAATGCTCTATATAAGGAATTATGATAACGAACGAAAATGCGAGAGGAAAAGGGGGGCCTTTACGTCACGCCCCGGTTCAGAATCCTCGACCAGCATGCGCAGCTGCTAAATGACCGCTAATTGTTCGGGTTGGCCTTTCAGGACGACTTGAAAAGGACTGCCTCCGCAGTATGTATACCATCGGGCTTGCAGATACGGTTCTCAAAGAGTACGATCACGGCCTCTATTCTTGTTGGCGGACTTTCTTACCCAAGTGGCTTCAGAATTGCTGTTGCTGAGCCTCTGAGGTGTCGGATTGATACATGCAGCGAGTGCTGGGTATATGCCTTCAAATGATTGAGTCTCGTCACAATGAGGAGATTCTGTTTTGTCATACCACGGGCCACCCTGCGTCGAATGCGGGGAATGGGAGTAGTGCCTAGAATGCTCGACGCGGTGTTTTTTTGGGTATGCGAAAATTCGAGATTTCGGAGCATTGGTGTGAGGATTGGTGTGTGGAAGTGGCTTGATGCTTGTGAGAGTTCGTACAGCGTGAAGTGGCGGAGATACTGTGATAGATATTCGATAAGTTAAATTTTTGGAATGTTATACTAAAGTGTGAAAAGTCTGTAAACGACAACCAATGATTCGACACGCCAGGTCGACAGTTCCCTTAGTCGCAACCACCAAAACGGAAACCCCTTTCTGTTTCTAGCCGTAAAGGTGAGCAGTCGTAACGGTGAGCAGTTGCCGCTCTTGCCTGAGCATAGAGTAAGTTGACCTGAGCACTGCCCTGGGCTCGGTGGAGAGCAGTGGATTGGAGCCAAAACTTGCTCCCTGGAACTCGGCTGCTGCCTGGGCTCGGTCGCCTACGTTGTGAGGAAATCCGAAATCCAGTTAGCCCTTTGGAATACTACAGTCTTTGATAAAGCTGGGCTTTCTCGGAAGGGATTGACCGTTTTGCGGCTCCGAGAAAGGGCTCTTTGGCTGGGCGCGTTTTGGAGGAGCTCATGTTCGCATTTGTGGAATAGTCTTTACGGCTGGCCTTGGATTTGGGCGTGTGCAGAGCTTCGAGCGCGGCTTGAGTAGGCAGGTGGAGGCCAGATAGAAAACACGTTATAGGATGTTGTGAAGGCAGGCGGGTCGGCATTTACCCTGTCTTTTTGGACATTTCGAAGGTTGGAAGAGTGACGTACCGCGTGTAAGCTGCAAGAGAGTGTCATAATTGAGAACTTGGACGGCGTTGACCGCTGTCTAGGAGTCTTTCATGTTCAAGCAGAAGCTCAGCAACTGCCTTGTGTGTGCCCATGATTCTTTGCTAATGACAACGGGGTAGAGCCATTCGTGTCTTTGGATTCTATATTGACGTTTCACTCAAGCAGCAGTTTTACTACGCTCTCGTGTCTTGGAAGTCGGCTCAGGGGTCAGCAAGCAACCTGAAAAGAGGTTTACTTACGGAATACGTAAACCCGGAAACAAGTTCTCCTACTCACCTATCAAGTCCTCGCACGCAAAAATCTTCTTTTCTGTGAATTACTTGGTCATACCATGGATATAAAACGGACGGCTGAAAGAGACGTCAATGGACAGATGAACGTAATGTCTACTGTATGCATCGGAGCTAGCCAGAGTCTCTTACATAACATAACACCATCCTGTCCTCCGATTACCGTATTCAACCACATCAAATACTTATCCAGCGAGCCATGAACCTCTCCGTTATGGCTTTGGCTTCGTCGACCAAGCCTAGTTCGAGCAGGAGCTGTACACTTCCCCGGATGCCAGATTCCAGGGCGGAGGAAACTAGACAATAGTCAGCACGGTTATATTCGTCAGACAGGACTCAATTCGAGGGAGAATTACTCCAGGAGTGCGTGAAGCTTGAAGCCGGTCAGTAAGATGATTGTGAATAAGGTTGGGGAGTCGTGGTTGCTGGAGAAGTGGCATGACTTACCTGGTATGCTCCCCAATAAATATTACCTGTTCCGACGTCAGCGCGCTATTCATAACGATTTCCAACAACTCAACCGACGTTGTTCTCAGTCTTGAAGTAAGCTGGAATGTACAGCTTGTGCATGCCAATGGACGGCGATGCCCAGCTGGCACTCTCGAGCGGGTCGAGGACCCAGCATTTCCGGTTATATTTGCCGGTGTACTGCTTCCGCGCCACAGAGCCATGAATCTCAATCATGGCGTTCAACACGTACTGGACATGCTCTTCTTCCGTCAGTGAAGCAAACCGAAGACCGAAGTCCGCACTCGTATAGCTCGCCAACATAACGCCGGGGCCCGTGGCATTTAGGTTATAGCTGGGGTAGCAGATAGTTCCAATTCCTGGAATGTCAGTGGTTGTGGAACAACCGCCAATGATCGGCTTCTCGTAGTGTTCCCAGAAACGTGTTCCAAACTGGAGTGCGACCTGCGACTGATGAGAACTGGACAACACCAGGAAGCCATGGCGGAGAGCCTTACCTTGCAGACTGTGGTGTATGGCATAGCGCTAATTGCGTCCTGGAGAGTTGGATCAAATACTGCCACTAGTCAGCAATGGAGGTAATTTTCACTGGGCTCGGTTCATTTCACAGGTGTTCGGGAACCGCCAACTTCGGACCTTGGAGAACGGTACAGCAATCATCGCATAGTCATAAGTCGCATCCTGGAACGCAATGTCCATGAGATTGTTTTTCCATGACAATCGTACCTGACTGTTCTGGGGCAAGAACTCCACCCTCTCAATCGAGCGGTCCATGGTCGTGATATGACCAACGTGTGGGTAGAATGAGTATGGCAGTCGATTTAGTCCCTACATGCCAGTAAGTGACGGATGCGTTGCATGCAAGAGTCGTACAGAGACGTACCCCATCAATCGTGCGCCATTTTGTGGCTGAAAAATATTCGCACTCGTAGCTGGTTTGATTCGTCAGCGGTTCATCCTTCGCGTGTAACAAATGCAGCATACATAGTATTCCAGAAAGAGTCTCCGCTCGAGTCGGACGATGCAAGTGCTTGATCTGTAACGTTGAGCGAGTACTTGAGGTGGTTGTGAAAGTAAGCAAACTCCGACCAGTCGTCGCCTCCGAGGCCTCCCAAGCCGGTGTCAAGCCATGCCTTGTGTGCAGTAAACACGTTCGTCGCAGCGGCTGCCATGATTTTCGGATTGCAAGCCACATTCTGCACCGCGTCTGTGATATTTGTAACAAGTGGGTCAACGGGGATCTGTGCGGTCAGGTTCTTGTTATTTCCCACTTCGGTGATGGTTGGCGGTAGGCCGTTCGGCTTCTTGATTCCGTTGTAATAGTACAACCCGTTCGGGCTCTTCTGGATCCAAGGAATAAAGTTGATGGTGAAATTTGTATTTCCTTTGTTCAGCTCGTTCATAGCATCGGCAAGCTGGAAGGTGAGCTTCATGTCGTTAACTGGCAGCGTCTCGTTTGTTCCTGCATATTGGATTGTCTCCGGGAAGCGCATCGGTCCCATTTCTTGGTACTGATAGTCGAACGGACCACCTTCCAAATATGCTGTGTGAACGCGCCTTGAGATCGACGCTTAGCTCATATACTCGCCTCGCTGGCCATTCCAGCTGCTTACCCTCCGAGTCTTTGGCCGGCTTCTATTAATTCCAAATTGCGGAAGCCGCTCATGTTCAAACACAGCTGCGAGACGGTTAGAGACGCTGTTGCGGATGCCAGTTAAAGCAGTTCTACCCACAAACGTCATCAAGCCAGCCATGCCAGCTCCCACGATGGCAATCCCTGCATTCAGCGGATCAGTATTATACTCACGTGGTCTCCAATGCTCTCCCAAAATCGAACATACTCTTCGCCTTTGCCTGCTGGACATTGACACTGCCAACCTCCTTCTCCTTCAACAATTCGACCCCATCGAACCAAGGGCCCTCCGCATCAATGCCACTTGCGTTGGTCATGGGAATGCTCGCACGCTTACTCAACCTCTTCCCTTGGTCCAACTCTCTCTTCTTCATCCACTGCCTGCTATTCTTGTTGACCTTCAAAGGCTCACTGCGCCCAGCAAGCTCATGCCGTGCAGACCAAGCAGAAAGGCAGCCATTGGTGGTTATGTCTTCGGGAAGGATCCACACCAGGCGGTCTGTACCTTGTTCGTGTACTGTGGAGATGGTGTGGTGGGCTTCATGCTGGCCAGTTGATGAGTGGCACGCGCCGTATGTCACGGTGAAAGGGTATGCAGAATGATCAGCTTCAGAGAGGTGCACGTTTGCCGATCTCGAGTTAAGGGCAATCTTCACTTCAAGCTTCAAGGGCAGGTCACTGGACGTAGCAATAGCGAGTGCTATGAGGAAGCTCAGCAGCCAAACACAACCAACACCCATCGTGTTTTTTTTTGCTTAAAGCAACACCCAAGTAAAGCAATGAACTGGTACTGAAACAGGAGGACGTTGTGTGACCCTGAGGACTCTATATAAGCTTCTCCAATGCAGATAACCCACACCGTCCACCTCCATTTTTCCTTATCGTGGGTAAGAAAAGCGTCGCTGCAAGCTCATTGATCTCCATGCAGGGCCCCCGCGCTCACCCCGCACTTTTTCAGATACAGAAGGTACCTTGCCGGCAGTATGCAATTCGTTAAGCCTAGTTTTAGACGGGTTTTGTACTGCAGTTCTGTAGAAACAAGAATTTTTCATAAAAACGTTGCATCTGTATGTTCTTAAACAGCTGTGGTTTCATGAAAGACAGCCGGTTTAAATGAAAAAGATAAGAATTGAATTAAACATTAACTTAACAATAGAAACGGTTTCAACAAGAAGTTTGATTTTGAGCCAAAAAATGGTTTTCGCCAAGCATTACGCACGGATTATATTCTAGAACTATGTACTGTACAGTAAGCGACACGATTCGATTCGATTTGTATGCAGTGCGTTACGAAGTTCGCACTGGTCGATTCAGCAATTTGTTGTCATAGATGAACATGAATCGCAAAAGAAGTCGATTACGCTGTGTACAAAATTGTAAACGTTGACGTCGAAGAATTTAAGAGTTTAACAAGCTGAATGCGATGCGATGAACATGATAAGTGTTGGTAATCTGATTTTCAGAAAACACTGTCACGTTACATGTTTTAATGAAATCTGATCTTGTTCATAAGTTTCTGACGTGGTACTCGTATACTACGGTATCTGGGGTAATTGTTGTTAGCGCGTGGCACAGCACTATACCTAATTGAACATAGCCTTTATGCAGTTTATCCAAAGTACTATATATGCTTAATATCCAGTCTGCTTTCCATCTGC
>JAABUT010000248.1_pt1 | contig 99769 bp, 93 predicted proteins | sample 5559281 | NCBI WGS metagenome assembly JAABUT01 (sample SAMN10711880, study PRJNA513359) | rock metagenome | isolation source: Antarctica rocks | place: Antarctica: Victoria Land, Ricker Hills nord | collected 2016-01-04 | reverse complement strand
CGGCCCTTGCTTAATTCCACGGCCATGACCTTAAACTCACGGTCGTACTGCTTTCTCGTTTGTGACATATTTCTAAAGTTAAGTCTTTCCCTTAACCTTTTGTCCAGATAAAGGTAGCAACTCCACAATGCAATTTTTAAGCTATAATAATCATAAAACAGATAACCATCAATCACATGAAAAAATCAATACTTATAGTTTGTTGCTTACTATGCATGCTATTTAGTAATTGCAAAAAAGCTCAGCCGGGTGAGTTTTTAGTAAGTGAAATGCAAACATTAAACGCCTTTAAAAACCCCGGTATTAAAGAAGAATTTCCGGTAAACCAGAAGGTTACCTTTTATGTTACCATAAGCAAAGTAAACAAGCCCAAATTGGTTTATACTTTGCGGGAATTTTATCCCAACAGTAGTTCAGCGGTTATCACTTCCGGTTCCATAGATGCGCGGTACAGCGGCCATGATTTAAGTTTGGATTACACGCCAATGCAAAATAAAGATTTGATTACCTTAGAATTAACTGCAACTTGTGGAAAAGAGGTAATTAAACGATTTAAGTATTTGGTAGCAAAATAAGGTTAGTAGATTTAAGGGACACACCCCCCTAACCCTTTTGAAAGAGTTGAAACATGTTGGCTACCTTTCACCTTTCACTTCACCTCAAATTTAATTTCGCAAAAAACCAGAAACAATCCAATCCTAAATCACACACTATTAAAAAGACAATTGATTCCAAATTTCAATATTTTCATGGAGGTATCAATCACTTCTTCGCTTACGCCGTTTACTTGGTTGCCCCAAAATCAAAGCGTATTTTTCGTTGTGTTTGGGTTGATACTCTTTTAGGTTAAAACCGAATTGGCTTATAAAACCGATGAGCGTTATGAATATGTGCTGATTACATTATCGTATTATATTCATTAATTTTTATTGCTTTTTCATTGCTTTTTAATCAAAGTTTGTTTACTTGTAGCCATGCTCAAAAATTACTTCCTCCTTGCACTTTTGATACTATTTAATTGCAATGCTTTTTCGCAAACAACCCGAAAGCATGATTACTGGTACGTAGGTACAGGTTTTTCTTTTATCAATGAGCCGCAGCTAAAAACCGGTGTTGGTTTTAATACCGGCATTTCTGTACAAGCTATGCCTAAATTAAACGGTATAGTAAACATTGAATATATGTTTGCGGCAGATATTACGCCAGACGATTTATCTATTTACCCACGTACTTTTTATAACCCGAATAAAAATTTATCTTATGTGCGGATAGACGCTGGTTTGGAAAGGCTGATTTTAAAAGTAAACCATTTAGACTTCGCCCTTAGCACTGCGCTTGCTTTGCGAAAACGAAATGAGGCCTTTGCATCTGTGTTTTATAAACAATTCCCATTAGAGCAATCTCCGCAACTGGTTAGCGAAACCAATTATAACTCTAAGTGGCAGGTTGGAAATACAACAAGTATTAAAGCCCGTTTAAACTTTAAAAAGACGTTTTTGGGCATACAAGGAAGTTATCAATTGTTTAGCACGCATAGTTTTATATCAACAGGGTTATTTATCGGTATAAACATTTATTAAAAGCTATGAAAAAAATACTTGTTATACTGCTGTTACTGTTGGCTTTCTACAGTTTCCTAATGGCACAAAGTACCGATAAAAGCAGCATTCCAAATAAAACAGCAAATAATTTACAAGTTGGTTTTCACTTGATGAACATTGAAGATAACAAGTTTGCGTTGGATTACCTGAAGCTGGAATATCAGCGGGATCTGACCCGGCATTCGTCCTTTTCGTCCAGTATTGGCTTTGCAGCTTATACCAAGCAATCATACTCCAGGTTATTTCCTTCTTTGCATCTTCCAGAAGAAAATGTTCAGGGTTTTGATCAAAATAATAATCAATCTTCTTTGGTTATATTTAATATCAATTATGTTTACAATGTCCTGTTTACCAAAAGAGGAAATTTCGTTGTTAAAATTGGGCCTACGGTTTCTTATCTTTTAGAAGCAAGAAACCATAGCGCATTTTCGCAAATTGGATTTAGACCGGACGGTTCTGCTGTTTATCAATACACCAATTATTCAAGCTTTGTTAAGAGTTACGATTACGGGATCAATTTTGTATTAGGATATAACTTTAATATAAGCAAGAAATTTAATTTGGTTACTTATCTTAACCATCAAAAGTATTTAGGTAATGTAAATCCTTATGTTTATGCTGTCGGTGTAGAAATAGGGTATAAGTTTTAAAGCTATTTTTTAAGTTTTTGGTTGTTTTTATCAGACATAGCCGTATAAAAATAAACCTTACCATCCTTTAACTTGTACAGCAATTTCAAATTTTTCAATTGTTTGATCTCTTGCAAACTCAATAGGTCCGGTTCGTTTTTCGCATCAAACCAAACCAAATAACCGGTCTTGATTTTAGCGAATTCTTTTGACTGCCAGGGATAATGATGGTTGGGCAGCAGCTGGCAGGGCAATCCGCTGAAAAAATAAAACGCATCGCTGGAGTTGGAATAAGCAGGAAGATCTGCTTTAAAAACCTGCGGATGTTTCCGTAAAAAAGCTGCAAAAGGGGAATTGTTCCAGGAATCATCCGTATAGCCAGGCACGCCGTATTCGTTTTCCGCTTCGTAACGATCCTGGTCTGTTTGGTATTCCCGAAAAGGAAAAAATAAAAAGGCCAGTAAAAACAACACGTTTAAATAACGCAGCTTTGTTTTTTGATGCTGATGGAAAAAAGCAATGAGCCAACTGGTACTTCCCAATAAAAATGGAATAAAAGCCGGTGCCAGCAAACGGTTGCCAATGGTTTCGTAACGGGTGATGGCCGAAGAGATCAGGATAAAAAATACATAAACCAGGAAAAAGCAAACGATAATGTTTTCTGCACTTAAAAATCGGGAACGAAAAAGCCGCCCTCCAAATAAAAGAACGAACCCTGACAACAGAATTATGGCGGTAAAAGAAGCATAAGCGTTAGCCAAACTTTCGGGAAAAGTAAGCCAGGTGTTGATGGTGGAACCAAAATGCTGCAAAATGTCCATCGTGGAAACAATACTTTTTTGCCGGTTGCCGGTGAGGTTGTTTCCAAGCATTAAATTGCGCAGCAGGTTTGCGGCAAGCGGCGGGATTCCAAGTAAGTTAAAGATAAACAAGGATTTTATTTTTTTTCTAAGCGTCAAACTTGTATCCAACATTAAAAGCAAACTTCCGGTCAATACAATTGTGATTCCGGCGTAGCGTGTAACGCAAGCTACGGCTGCAATAACTGCACTAACAATAAGCCATTTTTGCCGATGTAATTGCACGTACTTTTTCCAACTGAGCAGGAACAGCATCACCAGTAAAATAAACAAGGTTTCCGACCAGAGTTTGGTATAAATTTCGAGCAGGGAAGGGCTTAATATTATGCTGATCAGGATAATATATTTGTACCAGACGGAACGGAAACTAAAAGTATCGATCAGGCAACTGGTACAAAAGAGGACTGCGGCAAACAAAGTTGCAGTTACATAAGGCGCCGTTAAAATCGGGTCGAGGCGAAAAAAAAACTGAATGATCCCCAGAAAAACAGGAAAGCCAACAGGAAATTCGATCAAAGGTTTCCGGCCAAATTCCAGCATTCCTAAACCAGCATTTAGGTTTCGGGCAACAGATGTGTAAACCACAGAATCCGGCGAAACGCCAATACCGCTGTAACGGGTGTAGAGCATCACGATCAAAAAACCGGCGATGGCCGCCAACACTGCTTCGATGTTTTTTTGCCGGTAAAAGAAGCTTTTCTTCACGTAATGATAACCTTATCCCTTTGTATCATTTGTAGCTGCTGAAGCACTTGGATCAAGATAATGCACCTCGTATTGAATTAATATTTCAGCAAAACCCCATTTTTTCATTCCTGCCATTTCTGCGGCCTGTCCTAATGTTAATTTACCCGACTCATATAGCTTCAGCGATAAAGCGAACGGTATCGCTTTGGTATTCGAATAAGCTGTTAGGGAGTTGAAGTGTGATCGCAGTCATAACAAAATAATAGAATTATGTAAAGATAAGCATAATCATAAAAAGAACTTTAAAGCTTCCATATTATTTTCTTTATTATCAGCACGCAATCCCTGTACTTTCAGCTATTGATTCTAACAATCAATATAAATTTGAAAAACTTAAATCAAATATTGATCGAAAGGTTGAATGTCCCTTTGAAGGATAGTTGCAATTCAGTAGGGACAAAACAAAGCCTGACTGATAACTACTTTACCCCTTGTTTTTGTTTTGTCAATGGATAACTGTTCACTAAAACGGAAGCAGAAATTTGTAAAATCCTTTCCAACTCCCGGATCATATCAACGTTCAGTTTTTTCTTTTTGTTTAGCACTTCTGAAACCCTGCTTTTTCCTCCAATTGCGCCAATTAAATCTTTTTGCTTTAAATTCAATTCTTCCATGCGGATTTTTATTGCCTCGATTGGATCAGGGGCAGTGATAGGGTAGTATTGGTTTTCGTAATTATCAATTAACATCGATAGGATTTCCGCTTCGTCCCCTTCTTTGGATTCGGGGGAGGTGTCAAAAATCTTTTCAAGTCTTTCTATGGCTTTGTTGTAATCGGCCTCTGTTTTTATAGGTTTTAATTCCATGGTGTTTTTTCTTTAAATAGTGTTGGCATCTACCTGATCGTATTCAGGGTGAGTTCCAATAAATCGGATAAATGCCCATTGTCTTTCGTAATTGAACTTTACTATTAATTTATATGAATTGCCTTTGATGTTAAAAACAACCCGGCTGTCTTTCAAGATACTTGCATTAACGTAAGTTAGTTTTACTTCATAAGGAGAATTCCAACTTGAAGATTTGGCTGTCTCGTACCAGGTTTTTAAGTATTGTTCAGAATCCGGATGTTTTCCCCAAAATTCCCGAAGTGTCCGTTTCGCAATTATTCTTTTCACTTGTTGCAATCAGGATACAAATATACAATAAGTTCTTAAATGTAGAACTTTTAATGTTTTTATAATAATCGGCAACTTTAGTGGGGTGCTTACTGGAAAATAAAAAGTTGAACTGTTCGGTTTAACACAAAAATTTATTGAAGTGTAATTTAAATATAGGTTGCACAGACTATGAAAAATTAACCATTTCCTATCAACAAACCACATTTTTACCTGGTAAAAGAAGCAAGGACTCTAGTAAACATTCCATCCATTCTTTTATCATGATTTGTTGGATTTTCAGTAGGCGAAATTGGAACAGCGTATTTTGGCTTGACTGGAAAAGAAGTCATTTAAATAAAATGTGCAGCTTAAATAAACTAAAATTTGTTTACTGCATGTTACTAATAAGTTTCACCTGTTATTTATGGACAAGACTTCTTTTTTTAGATTTTTTAAATGACGGTTTATGATTGCCCAAACTATTGAATTGTCAATGCTATCGTAGGCATGAACTATACGGTTTCTAAATCCTATGATTTGCTTGTCATTTTCAATTATGATATTTGGCTCGGATTTCCGCAACTGCGTTAAGGCTTCTCCAATAATAGCTAATTGTCGTTCGACAGCGCTTTGCGTTTTTCGGTCATGGTCGTAAATATTAAAATCATTAATTCCAACAATAAATTCTTCAATTAAGGTAATGGCCATTAAAATATCAGAAAGATACTTTTTGCTCTTTTCCATCATAGATTAAAATTTTTGTGGACTCGATGTTTTTTCTAAGAATTGGATTCTTAATTGATGAGTTAGTCAATAGATCAACTTTTCTATGAAAAAATCCTTCAAGCTTATCCCAAATACCCATCAAGTTTTCGCCGCGTTCAATAGGGTCATCATTGTCAATTTCAATAAGCAAATCTATATCGCTGAATTCTTCGTCATAATTACTATTGATTGAGGATCCAAAGGCATATAAGTTTTTTACATTATGGTTTTTGCATAACAATAGAAATTCTGTAAGCTTTATTTGTATTGACTCTTTCAAATTCATCTTGCTAAGATACTATTTTTTAAAATTGGATTCATTGAATTCGATTGGCTGCAATTTTATTGATCCTCTATTTGATATAACTTGCCAACCATATTTTTACCTGGTAAAAGAAGCAAGTACCCGCTGCACAAAGCCGTCCATTGCTTTGCTTTCAATCCATCTGGCTACGATTACCAGATCGTGTTCCGGGTCAACATAGATCATATTCGTTCCGTTACCAATGTGGACAAAAGCAGTGGCTGGAGCGTGTGGCATTAACTTTTGATCGGTGTTTAAAAACCAGTTCATATAGCCATAACCCGTATTTGCGGTTGTTGGCGTTAAAGCTTGTTTTACCCAGCTTTCGGCAATTAATTGTTTGCCGTTCCAATTACCGCGATGCAAAGTTAGCAAACCAAAACGGGCCATGTCATAAGCATTGATGAACATGCCGCCGCCGAAATGTCCGCCGCCGCTTACGGATTGAATCGCTTGCCCGTCCAGCACGATCCAGGAGTTGCGGTAACCGTACCAGCGCCAGGTGTTGGAAGCGCCGATCAGATCCATGATATATTCTTTCAATACTTTTGGTAGTGGTTGCCGCCAAACATTGGTTGCAGCAAGGGCAAGGGCATTTACACGTGTATCATTGTACTTCCAAACCGTTCCCGGCTCGTTCCTTTTGCGGTTGATCCATTCGCTGGCATTTCCTTGCGGTCGGTCGGCCCAATCCGGTTTCCCCCAGAGTGTTCCTTCCCAGTCGCTGGTTTGGCGCAGCATCACGTCCCAAGTTAATTTTTTGTTATGCGGAGAAGCAAAAGGATACAGCAATTGCGGCTTGCCCAGTTCTTCGGCCGGCCGGTTGATTTGTGTTGGATTATAAACTTCTATCGGCGGAACATACTTGTAAACGGTATCGTTTACGCTTTTGATCAAACCTTTTTCAACCGCCAGACCTACAACCGTAGAAAGGAAACTTTTGGTCACACTGTGTGTCATGTCCACACGAGAAGGATCGCCCCATTCAGCTACAATAAACCCTTTGTAAATGATGATGCCGGTTGGGTCGCCGCGCTCTGCAAACGGACCTATCCCTTCGCCAAAAGGTTCTTTGTCAAAAGAAAGCGCCTGCGAAATTTCCATGTTGCGCGGTTCTTTGGCTTCGTTTTTTATGGCGAAATCAATAGCAGAACGAACGCTGTCCGGATTTAAACCTGCTTGCTGCGGATTTTGATGCGCCCAGCTTCCTGCAGGCGGAAAGTAATCGCCTTTGCTTTTTCTGTTTTTATGCTGAGCAAAAGATGCAAGATTTATGCTTATAAAAACTGTAAGGAGGAGCAGTTTTTTAAGCATTGAAATTATGTTAAACTATTGGTTTGTATGGATCAAGAACTTTTATGCCTTTGATATTTTTGAAATCAACTATATTCCGTGTAATTAATGTTAGCTCATTTTCTATTGTAGTTGCAGCAATAATAGCATCAGGCAATTTGATTTTATGCAATCTTCGAATTGATATAGTACGTTCGGCTATAGCTGAATTCAAATCGATAATATCAATATTCCTTATAGCATCGCGAAGTAACTGGTGGTGTTCTTCCGGTACCTTAAACCCGAAAACCTCTATTTGGGTTATTATTGAAATAAAAGGTTTCGTTATATTAAACACTTCATTCATGAAAGCCATTGCATGAGTTGGTATTTTGTTACCTAAATAATCTATAACAACATTGCTATCTATTAAATACTTTAATCGCTCCATTCTTTACGGCTTGCAGTTACATAGTTTTGTAAGTCGTCTGCCACGGCCGAAGGTAATTTCCCAGCAAATTTTTCAGAAAAACTTAGGTTTTCAGGAATCGTTTCATCTAATACTTTAATTAGATTCAAGGCTTCCATTTCATGCAAAAGCCCAATAGCTTTTTTGTTGGTTAGTTGAATTAGCAAGGTTTCCATATCAAATAGTATTTAAAAAATAAATATAGTAAAGATAGTTAGTCCTTTTCACTCTTGTCATACTAATTTTATCTGCATAAAAGAAGCATCACTCAATTTCAAACTTTCTTCGCTTCGTTCCAGTAAACGTCCATTTCGGCCAGCGTCATGTCCTGTAGTTGTTTGCCGTTTTCTTTTGCTTTTTGTTCGAGGTACTGGAAACGTTTAATAAACTTTTTATTTGTTTTTTCGAGCGCGTTTTCCGGGTTGATGTTGATGAAACGGGCGTAGTTGATGAGGGAAAACAGCAGGTCGCCAAACTCACCTTCTGCTTTTTCTGTGTCGATGGATGCTTCGTTTAGCACCCGAAATTCATCTTTAAACTCCTGTAGTTCTTCTTCTACTTTTTCCCAAACCTGCGTTTTATCTTCCCAATCAAACCCAACGCCCCGCGCTTTTTCCTGTATCCGCGCAGCTTTGACCAAAGCCGGAAGCGAAGCCGGGACACCGCCCAGAACAGATTTGTTGCCTTCTTTCAGCTTCAATTGTTCCCAATTGCGTTTTACGTCCTGCTCGTCGTTCACACTAACATCCCCGTAAATATGCGGATGGCGGTGGATAAGCTTTTCACAAACACCATTCAAAACATCTGTAATATCAAAATCACCTTTTTCGGAAGCAATCCGGGCATAAAAAAGCAGGTGCATCATCAAATCGCCCAGTTCCTTTTTAATTTCCTGCTGGTCGTTTTCCAAAATCGCATCGGCCAGTTCGTAGGTTTCTTCGATGGTAAGGTGCCGCAGTGTTTCCATCGTTTGCTTTTTATCCCAGGGGCAATTTTCACGGAGGTCATTCAAAACCGCAAGTAAACGTTCAAAAGCAGTTGCAGGTGTTTGGGTAGCAGGAGGGATGGGTAAAGCCATATCTGATTTTAAAGCGTAAAAGTAAAGTTTATTTAGCAACGTACATTTTATGCAGATAAAAACAGCATCATCAATCCACTTCAAAATAAAAAAACCTGTTGTTTTTTACAAGCAACAGGTTTTGGGAAAAGAAGGAGAAAATAGCTTAAGCCAATTTTACAAATAGTTCTTCTTTGGCGCGGCGCACTTTTTTGGCGTGTGCCAATTGGTCGTTTGCTTCGTCGCGATAGCCTAAAGACATGATGGTTACACTGCGCAGGCCTTTTTCCTTTAGGCCAAGCAAAGTATCCATGCCAAGCGGATCAAAACCTTCCATCGGTGTAGCATCTACTTTTTGTTCGGCTGCTGCTGCCAAACCGGTTCCGAAAGCAATGTAAGCCTGGCGGGCAGCCCAGTTAAACCGCTGTTCCTGATCCAATCTTTCTGTCATTCCGGCAATGGTGTTATGGAAACCCTGTAAAGTTTCTACCGGAATGCCGCGTGTTTGTGCCACATTGCTCATGTAAGCCGCGATATGCGCATCGGTAACATCGTTCCAGGCAGCAAATATCAACAAATATGAAGCTTCAAGGATCTGGGGCTGGTTATAGGCAATCGGTTGGATTTGCTTGCGCAGTTCTTCATTTTCAATTACCAAAACCGAAAACGGCTGCAAACCGTAAGATGTTGGTGCAAGGCGAATGGCTTCTAAAATATAATCTAATTTTTCCTGCGGAACTTTTTGTCCGTTCATCCTTTTGGTGGCATAACGCCAGTTCAAATCTTCTATTAAACTCATGATCTTTTTAAATTTTAGTTGATTGTACAACAAACATAAAGCAAATGTATGTTATAACGCTTAATATAGGTCAAGAAGTAAAGAGATTGCTTTTGAATGATAAATTTAGCTTTTATACGAGCGAAGCCCGCAGCATTTCGCGTTTGCCGGGCGCCCCCGGTGCTTTTTCTACCTTAAAACCTAAAGTCTTTAACTGCCGTTTTAAGTTACCGGTGATGGCATACGTCACGAAAATGCCGCCTGGTTTTAAAAATGTAACCGTGTGTGCAATTGCTTCTTCGCTCCACATTTCGGGTTGGTGGAGGGCGGCAAAAGCATCAAAATAAATCACATCGAATAATTGCGGCGATTCAAAATTTAACAGCTCTGTATGTGCCAGTTCCAATTGACAATAAGCATTGATCTTTACTTTATGATTGATGGAAGATGGATACATGCCCTGGAAAGCATTCCATAAATCAGACGCAACATATTGCTGATAACCGGTTTGGCTGATTATTTCTGTATTTAGAGGAAAAGCTTCGATACCAACGTAATCTAAGTTGATCTTGTTTTGTGTGCAAAAATCAGCCGAAAGCAAAAAGTTAAGCCCGGTGCCTAAACCAACTTCCAGCACCGCAACTTGTGATGCTTCTTTTACCGATAAAAAATATTGCAAGCCCGATTTTAAAAATACATGCTGGCTTTCCTGCAAAGCACCATGTTTGGAATGGTAATTTTCGCCAATTTCAGAGTTAAAGATTGTGTTGGAACCGTCGGCGGTTTGGATGAGTTGGAGCATTTAGTATTAGTAATATTTATATTTCGCCAGCTTTTTCTATAATAAGCCGTTCCAGTTTATCAGTAATTCTAAAGTTGGTTTGTTTGATTTTTGCTAAAATCGGTTTTACAGAAAGGATAATCCCAGCAAGCTTAGCATCTACAATTACGCCTATTGTCCCTATAATTTTTAAACCTATTTGTTCAGCAGCTTTTCTACCTTTTAAATCATCAATTATAAGCAAACAATCTTCCATTTCTGCTGCCAAAGCAATCGCACTTGCCTCACCTTTATCAATCGATGCTTCTAATAAACTTTGGTATTTTTTATCTTTAGGATCAATAATAAAAACCATTGAGGTAATGGTAATCCATATTCGGTGGCAACTTCATTTGTGGTAATTATTGTTCCATACAGATTATTTAGTAATTTAAGTTCATTGATATTAGAAAGCAGAATTAAACAGCTCGTGTCAGATATGATAGTCTTGGGCACTCTTAATATCTTTTTCTAAATCTTCTTTAGGGAAATTAAAAATAGAAACATCATAATTACCTAAAAGCTCCATGAAAGTACGCTTTGAATATCCTGCTAAATCCGCAGCCTGTCCGAGCGATAAAGAACCTTTTTCATAAAGTTTTGCCGCAAGGAAAGTTTTTGCTTCCTTTTCGTCAAGGTTAACGGAATCAGGAATATTTAATGTCAAGGTTTTCATTGTTTGAATTTACATAAATTGTACGATATCAAATCATATTTCTTACAAAAGCTCATCCTGTTTCAAAATAATGCTATCTTTCTTTGTTTCGTATTCAGCCAGCCTTTCTCTCAATTCGCGGGCATAAGCCGGATTACTTAATATAAATTCTGTTTCATCTGCCGGTTGAATTGTAATCTCAACTATTCTGTGTGGAAACATTTTTTTGATGCCATCAATAATGTCAGATGTTAATTGGTCAGTATTTATTCTTATTGTTGTTTCCATAATTGTTCATTTTTTGGGCAATTCAAATTTCACTTAAACAAGTTTTATAAATTAACTGTTTTTGTTTTTTGATGTTGTAAATACTCTTGTATTTGAGCTAATGTCATACCCGAAATATCTTTAGATATTTTTTCCTTTATTGCCCTGAACGTTTTTACCGTGTCAAATTCTTTTTCCTTAATCTGTTGTTTCGTCTTCATAGAAGCGTTGTTTCATGCTTTAAAGTTATTGAATTGATCTTAAAATTGATGTTTTTAGCTGGTTTGAACCAAAAAAAGCCTACAACCATTCCGGCCGCAGGCTTCTTTTACCCTATAAAAATCTCAAACTACCAGATGCGAATCCTATCCTCCGGTTTCTTGTACAATTTATCGCCGGGTTTTACATCAAAAGCGGCATACCAGGCATCCATGTTTACAGGTGCACCAATGGCACGGTATTGCTCAGGCGAGTGCGGGTCAACCACAACTTGCTGTGCAGCGCTTTCGGGCAGGATTTTTCCCCTCCACACTTGTGCAAAGGAAAGGAAGAAGCGTTGGTCGGGTGTAAAGCCGTCAATCTTTTCGTTGCTTTGGCCTTGTTTGGTGAGCTTAAAAGCGGTGTAAGCTACGTTTAAACCACCCAGATCGCCGATGTTTTCGCCCATAGTCAACTTTCCATTTATATGGATGGTATCTAAAATGGTATAAGCATCGTACTGTTTGCCTAAAGCTGCTGTTTTTGCATCGAACTTTTTACGGTCTTCTGCAGTCCACCAGTTGCGCAACGTACCGTCTTTGTCGTACTGGCTTCCCTGATCGTCAAAACCGTGCGACATTTCGTGGCCGATAACTGCACCGATGCCGCCGTAATTTACCGCGTCATCCGCTTTTGGGTCAAAGAAAGGAAACTGTAAAATGCCGGCCGGGAAAACGATCTCGTTCATTACCGGATTGTAATAGGCATTAACCGTAGGCGGCGTCATGCCCCAAAGCGTGCGGTCAATCGGTTTTCCTAACCTGTTGATCATTTCGTTATAATCCCAGGTATTAGAATTTTTTACGTTCTGAAAGAAAGTATTTCTGTTGATGACCAAACCATTGTAGTTTTTCCATTTATCCGGGTAACCGATCTTTGGGGTAAAAGCATGCAGCTTATCAATCGCTTTTTTCTTGGTTACATCGCTCATCCAATCTAATTTACTGATCCGGATTTCAAATGCTTTGCGCAGATTGGCCACCAATTCTGTCATCCGTGTTTTTGCTTCGGGTGTAAAATATTCCTTCACATATAACTGGCCCAACAACTCCCCAATGGCGCCATCGGTTAAGGACGACATGCGCTGCCAGCGTGGTGTTTGCACTTTTTGTCCGGATAAAACCTGACTGAAAGCAAACTGGGCTTTTACAAAAGGGGAGCTCAAATAAGAAGCAGAACTTTTAAGCACGTTCCATTGCAGGTAAGTTTTCCAATCGTTTAACGGTGTGGCTTTGATCAAGGCATCTTCATCTTTAAAAAACTTTGGGTTGGAAACCAGGACCGAATCCTCACCTTTAACCTTCATTTTAGCCATCAGGTCGACCCAATTCAGTTCCGGCGTTGTTTTACTAAAATCGTTTACCGCAAATTTATTGTAGGTTTTATAGGGGTCGCGCATTTCAACCCGGCTCATTTGTGATGTTGCCAATGCTTTTTCTATGTTAAAAATAGTTTCGGCATTTTTTTGGGCAGTTGCGGCATCGGCACCGGTTAAAGTAAAGAGTGTTGTGATGTAATTTTTATAAGCAGCTTGGATTTTTTGTGTTCTCGCATCGCTTTTCAGGTAATAATCACGATCCGGCAGCGAAGTACCGCCCTGGCTAAATTGCGGGATCATTTTATTAACGTTTTTCCGGTCCTGTGCAACATAAAAACCGAACAGGGGCGAACCCATTCCGGAAGTGCGCATCACCGCAACTTCATTTAAAACACCGTTCAGATCAGTAATCGCGTTTATTTTATCCAGCTCGGGTTTAATCGGCGTATAACCTGATTTTTCAATGGTTAAACTGTCCATGGCAGCAGCGTAAAAATCGCCAACCCGTTTTTCAATAGATGCCGGAGCTGCATTTTTATCGGTCTCTGCTTTGTTTAACAGGGTTTTTACAGCGTTGATGTTAAAATCGCGCAGCACATTGAAACTGCCCCAGCGGGTTTCTTTTGCCGGGATCGAATTGTTTTTAAGCCAGGTACCGTTGGCGTATTCAAAAAAATCGTCTCCCGGTTTTATGCTCAGGTCCATGTTGGCACGGTCAATAAACTTTTTAGGCGGAACCGGTTTTCCACTCTTTACCGGATCTCCGTTTCCGGCCATTGCACTTACCGAAAACAAAACTGCGCTGGTAATCACCAGTCCTGAATGCTTCAACTTCATCTTTTAAAATTATTTGTTGTTTTAATTAGATGTTAAATATACATTATAAAAAGTGACGATAAAAGAATTATGAAGTAATTCAAATGCTTTTTTTATTGGAATAAAATTTATATCTGTTAGATAAATATTTGATTTATAAATTCTTCTGATTGATCTGTCGAAATCAACCGGCAAAAAGGCCTGGTAATTGTTTTCTTTTTAATTGTAAAATTATCGTTATCTGAAATTTTTACAGTTTACATAGAAGCTTGTTTTCCTGATTTGGGTTGATACTTCTTTTAGCACTTGTTTTTTATAAACAGCTTTCTTCAAAAAATCCGCGTTAAAGCCTATTTTTGACAAAATATTTTTCACTCCGAATTTTTTAAACGTGCAAATCCCTACAAAATACAATCCCAAAGAAACCGAAGATAAATGGTATCAATATTGGATGGAACATGGCTTCTTCCATTCTGTTCCCGATGATCGAGAGCCTTACACCATCGTGATCCCGCCGCCAAACGTGACCGGCGTACTGCACATGGGCCACATGCTCAACAATACCATTCAGGACGTTTTGATACGCAGGGCACGGATGCAGGGCAAAAACGCCTGCTGGGTTCCGGGCACAGACCATGCTTCCATTGCTACCGAAGCGAAAGTGGTGGCCATGCTGAAAGAACGCGGCATCGCTAAAAAAGACCTCACCCGCGAAGAATTTTTAAATTACGCCTGGGAATGGAAAGAGAAGTACGGCGGCATCATCCTGGAACAATTGAAGAAGTTGGGCGCCAGTTGTGATTGGGACCGCACCCGTTTTACCATGGATGCGGATATGAGCGAAGGTGTGATCGATACGTTTATCCATTTGTACAAAAAAGGCTGGATCTATCGGGGCGTGCGTATGGTGAACTGGGATCCGCAGGGGAAAACCGCTGTTTCTGACGAAGAAGTGATTAGGAAAGAAGTAAACCAGAAGCTGTATTATATTAGGTATGAGGTTGTGGAGGAGGGGAAAGGTAAAAGGCAAAAAGCTGAAAGGGAAGAAGACTTGCAACCTTTAGCCTTTTACCCTTCCGCCTTTTACCTCACCATCGCCACCACCCGCCCCGAAACCATTATGGCAGATGCAGCAATTTGTATCAACCCGAACGATGAGCGCTATACTTCTTTTATCGGCAAAAAAGTGGTAATCCCATTGATCAATCGTGAAATTCCAATTATTCTGGATGAGTACGTGGAGATGGATTTTGGGACCGGCTGCCTTAAAGTTACGCCTGCGCATGATTTGAACGATTACAACCTCGGTATCAAACACAACCTCCCGGTAATTGACATTTTAAACGATGACGGCACGCTAAACGAAAAAGCAGAAATTTTAGTTGGGAAAGACCGTTTTGCTGCGCGGAAAGAAATTGCCAAACTACTGGAAGAGGCCGGGAGTTTAGAAAAAGTAGAAGAATATAAATCGCAGATTGGTTTTTCGGAAAGAACGGATGCGGTGATTGAACCGAGACTTTCCATGCAATGGTTTTGCAAGATGGATGAAATGGCAGGACCGGCTTTGGATTATGTTCTGGATGGGGAAGTGAAGCTCATTCCTGATAAATTCATCAATACCTATCGAAACTGGATGGAAAATATAAAGGATTGGTGCATTAGCCGCCAATTGTGGTGGGGACAGCAAATCCCAGCCTGGTATTTACCAAACGGACAATTTGTGGTTGCCAAAACACGCGAAGAAGCTTTGGAAGAAGTTATAAAGTCGGCAACCGGTCTTCCAGACTGTAAACTTTCCGATTTAAAGCAGGACGAAGATGTGTTGGACACCTGGTTTTCCTCTTGGTTGTGGCCGATCTCTGTTTTCGACCCTTTATTTTTTGGCAGTAAAAACAGTATCGGGAATGCCGACCTGCAATATTATTATCCAACCAATGATCTGGTTACCGCGCCCGAGATCCTGTTTTTCTGGGTAGCGCGGATGATCATGGCTGGGCATGAATTTAAAGGTGAAGCACCGTTTAAAAATGTTTACCTTACGGGAATTGTGCGCGATAAATTGGGACGGAAAATGTCCAAATCGCTCGGCAATTCCCCTGATCCGCTGGAGTTGATCGAGAAGTATGGCGCAGACGGTGTTCGCGTTGGGATGCTTTTTTCTTCTCCCGCAGGGAATGATCTGATGTTTGATGAAAGCCATTGCGAGCAAGGCCGTAATTTTGCCAACAAGATCTGGAATGCTTTCCGGTTGGTAAAAGGCTGGGAGGTGGATCAGCAATTATCCAATCCAAACCAAACTGCAATTGCCTGGTTTGAAAACCGTTTTAACCAGTCTTTGATGGAGATCGAAGAGAACTTTAAACAATACCGTTTATCGGAAGCTTTAATGGCCACTTACAAATTGGTTTGGGACGATTTCTGCGCCTGGTATTTGGAAATGGTAAAACCGGTTTACCAGCAACCTATTGATGCCACAACGCATGCAGCAACTGTTGTGTTCTTTGAAAATATTTTAAAGATCGTCCATCCTTATATGCCTTTTTTAACGGAAGAATTATGGCATGACGAATTGTTCGGCGAGCGGGAAGAGAACGATTGCTGCATTGTGGCACAACAACCAACCGTTGGGATAATCAACCTGAAATTGCTTAGCGAAATTAACACGGTAAAAGAAGTAATCACAGAGATCAGGAACACGCGGAACATCAAACAGATTTCCCCAAAGGACGCTTTGCCGCTGTCGATTAAATCCAATTCAGATATTGATTACGAAAATTACCAACCCATTTTAATCAAACTTGGAAATCTAAGTTCGATGGATTTCGTTACTGAAAAAATTACAGGTGCTGTTGGTTTTATTGCCGGAACCGATGAGTTTTTTATTGAGCTTGCCAATAACTTGGATGCCGAAGCCGAACGCGAACGCATCCAAAAAGAGTTGGATTATCTACAAGGTTTCCTAAAATCGGTTAATGCCAAACTGTCCAACGAACGCTTTGTGCAAAACGCCAAAGCTGAAATTGTAGCCGGCGAGCAGCAGAAAAAAGTAGATGCCGAAGCCAAGATTGCGATATTGGAAGAGGGTATAGCCGGGTTATTAAACTAAAAGAACAAGGAATATTATATATTTTCTATCTATGTCGTCTATTGCAATTCTGAATTATGCCAAACGCTTAAAAACCATAGCACATTTGGGTTTAACCTATTCCAGTAATGAATATGATCTGGAGCGTTATCAGGAGTTGGAACAGATTAGCTTGGAAATGATGGGTATGGTTACCGGACAGCCATTGGAAATTCTATCCACATATTTTCAAAGCAAAAAAGAATATATTACCCCAAAGGTTGATATACGTGTCGTGATTTTTAATGAGCAGCAGGAAATACTATTGGTAAAAGAAAAGGCAGACGGAAAATGGTCGTTGCCCGGAGGCTGGGCCGATATTGGCCTTTCACCTACAGAAGTAGCCGTAAAAGAAGCATTGGAAGAAACAGGTTTTACCGTTAAACCAAAAAAGCTGCTTGCCATATTGGATAAACGCTGCCATCCGCATCCACCTCAATTGGATTATGTGTACAAAGTGTTTATTCAATGTGAAATCAGCAGTGGCGTTTATAACGCTGCATTTGATATTTTAGATATTGGTTTTTTCGCGCAAAATTCCATTCCTGAATTATCTACAGATCATGTTCTACCTTCACAGATAGACTTGATGTTTGAATATTTGAATAATCCAAACAAAGAAGCAATTGTAGATTAGTTGTTGGCAGAAATTCTTTTTTCATAAAGATGTTAAACTGCATTTACGAACTTTTGATGATGAGTAAAAAGATGGAAAAAGTAAAGATTGCGATTTTCAAAGAAGCTTTGTCAGAATTTGAAGTAATAGCTGATTTAGGATTTAAAATTGTAAATTAGAAGTTTCGGTTACAAATATTAAATTCAATAAAATTTATATGAATATCAGTATAACTCAATTATATTCTTTGCTAAGTGAAAAACTGGATAAAGATACCGCTGAAAGTTTAACAGCTTACATTGAGGCTAAGATTGATAAAACAGTCGTAGATAAAACCACTCATTTAGCTTCAAAAGAAGATTTAGCTAATGCTAAAACAGATATGATTAAATGGTTTGTAGGGTTATTTATAGCCTTGGCGTTAATGATAATTGGTTTGTATTTTAAAAGCTAACACGCTGTATAAACTGTAAATCCGGGTTTATTTAAATTACTTCTTTTACCCCTGTTTTTTCTCGCGCTCACTCAATTACTATCACCGCTTTTACTATCTTTAACAGCAAAACCTCATCCAATGAAATCAATTATTACGGCGGCCATTATCGGTATTTCGGCCATTATTGCTTTTGCCATTATCGGGCGTGCTTACAAGTATCGTTCAACAACGATGGAAACCATTGTGGTTACCGGTTTGGCCGAAAAAGATTTCAACAGCAATTTAATTGTTTGGAGCGGAACTTATTCCAGGAAGTCGATGGATTTGAAAAGCGCTTATGCAGCATTAAAGGCGGATGAAAATGCCATTCGAAATTACCTGGGTAAAAAAGGCATTGGCAACAATGAAATGGTTTTTTCATCGGTAATGATCAATAAAGAATTTAGTCCGAAACTGGATGGTAGCGGCCAAAATATCGGACAAGAATTTACCGGTTATAATTTAATGCAAACGGTTAAAGTTGAATCTATACACGTTGACCAAGTTGATAAAATCTCCCGGGAAGCAACCGAACTGATCGAGAACGGAATTGAATTCAATTCCCAAGCGCCGTTGTTCTACAATACTAAACTAAACGAAGTCAAGATGGAACTGCTGGGCAAAGCCAGTGCTGATGCAAAAGCGCGTGCAGAAACCATCGCCGGAAATGCCGGAAGCAGACTGGGAAAATTAAAAAAAGCAACCATGGGCGTTTTTCAGATCACCGGAAAAAACAGCAACGAAGATTACAGTTACGGCGGCGCGTTTAACACTTCCAGCAGGAACAAAACGGGTTCGATTACGATTAAAATGGAATTTCAGGCGGAGTAAAAGTATCAGCCAAATGAAGTTCAGGAAGCTTTGTTACGATCGTTAATTATCATACGGTTCCCATTCTCCACTGCCAGCTTCCTGATCATCTCCTTAATTTCCCAACGTTGTTTTTCCTGTTTAACCTTGTTCATGTTCAGGCAATGTGTACGACCGGTAGTGTGGATTTGCAACTCGCAAAATTGTGTGGTTACGCTTGTGATTTCATTTGCCGGGATCATCACCAATGCTTTTTTTACCGGACAAAAATATTGAAGCTGCTGGCCTTCAATTTTAACAAACGGTACTTGCTTTCTTTTAAATTTAACCAACAAGATTGCTACCATAAACAACAGGCAAAGCGCCATATTGGAAAGGTTGAAAGATGCCGGTAATTCAGTTACGGAAGACCATAGCGTAATCAGCACTAAAAAAGATAAAACCAGGATACTGGACCACCAAAGGCGGTTTAGATTTAATACATTATTTTGATAAGTTAGGTTGAGTTGATTGGTCATACAACTTGGAGGTTTTTTCTCCTCTACGTAAAACCACCATTAGGGTTACAGAAATCAATTATTTTTTAGGGCACTTCATAATCAGGCAGTTCTTCCAGAAAAGAATACTGTTTTTCCTCAAAATTAATTTTACAGTAAAAATGTTGCAACCCGTTTGTCACGCCCAGGAGCGGTACGCGGTGTACCATATTGTATCTTGCAATTTGATCAAATACCGATTGCGTTATTTTTACCGATGGTGCTTTGCACTCTACCAGTAAAAGTTTTTCTGCGGAGGAATTGTAAACCAAAATATCAGACCGTTTGGCCATGCCATGCAGCTTCAATCCGCCTTCCAGCTTAATCAAACTTTTCGGATACTTCTTTTGTGCCACTAAAAATTGTACAAAATGCTGGCGCACCCATTCTTCCGGTGTAAGCAATAAAGTTTTTTTGCGGATCTCATCAAACACAAAAAACTGTCCGTCTCGCTCCGTCAAACGAAAAGGGTAGGGCGGCAGGTTAAGCGGGCAGAGGAGTTCCATTAAGCGAAAATCAGGAATATCCTGCATCAAACCTAAACTGTTTTTGTAATTTGGCACCCGGAATATGACTGCAGAAGACATCCTTAAAGACCTGAAAAACCGGAAACTGAAACCGCTGTATCTGCTGCATGGCGAGGAACCATATTTTATAGATGAGATCAGCAATTACGTGGAACACGAACTGTTGAGCGAAGCAGAACGTGGCTTTAACCAAACCATTTTTTACGGAAAGGATACCGATCCGATGACGGTTATCAATGCGGCAAAACGTTACCCGATGATGGCCGATTATCAAATTGTACTGGTAAAAGAAGCACAGGACATGCGCTGGGGAAACGACGACGATAACAAGAAACATATCAATCCTTTTCTGGCTTATCTGGAGAATCCTTTGCAAAGCACGGTCCTGGTGTTTTGTTATAAGTATGGAAAATTTGACAAGCGCAAAAAAACCTATAAAGCGATTGAAAAGAACGGGTTGATCTTTGAAGCTTCACCGCTTTACGATAATAAGATTCCGGCTTTTATAGAGCAATTGGTCAAAGCTGAAAATTATCGGATACAGCCGCAGGCTGCAGCTTTACTGGCTGATTATTTGGGAAATGACCTTTCTAAAATTGCCAACGAACTGGAAAAACTGATGTTGAACGTTGCCCAGGGACAAGAGATCAGCACACAACATATCCAGGATAATATCGGCATCAGTAAAGAATACAACGTGTTTGAATTGCAAACCGCATTGAGCAAAAAAGATGTATTGAAAGCCAACCGCATCATCAATTATTTTGAAGCCAACCCAAAAGCAAACCCTTTTCCGCTTGTTATTGGCAACTTAAATAGCTACTTTACTAAAGTGCTGCGTTATCAGTATGTAGTTGATAAATCGCCGCAAAACGTAGCAAAAGAACTGGGCGTGAGCCCGTATCGGGTTGGGGATTTTGAACAAGCCGGGCGAACTTTTAATTTTGGAAAAACAATGCAAGTCATCAGTTTGCTGCGTGAATACGATTTGAAAAGTAAAGGTGTAGATGCCACAACCGACAATGGCGGACTGATGAAAGAACTTATTTTTAAAATTTTGCACTAATTTTAATGTGCTAAAAACAGCATTTATATTATATGTATAAACTGATCCGCCCGCTTTTCTTTCAGTTCGATCCAGAAAAAATACATCATTTTGTAACAGCCGGTTTAAAACTATTTAACCGGCTTCCGGGTGCGGCCGCTTTAAGCCGTACTGTTTTTAGCATAGAAAATTCGGTATTAGAAAGGGAAGTTTTTGGGTTGAAGTTTAAGAACCCGGTTGGGCTTGCCGCTGGTTTTGATAAGAACGCGGAAATGATGGGCGAAATGGCCAATCTCGGTTTTGGTTTTGTAGAGATTGGGACCGTAACGCCTTTGCCGCAACCCGGAAACCCGAAACCACGGATGTTCAGGCTCAAAGAAGATGCCGGACTAATTAACCGGATGGGTTTTAATAATTTGGGGGTAGATGTGGTTGCAGAACGCCTCCGCCGATACCGTAAATCCGCACCTCACACCCCACAACTCATCATCGGCGGCAACATCGGCAAAAATAAAAATACGTCAAATGAAGACGCCGTGAGCGATTATGTTAAATGTTTCGACCGTTTGTTTGATGTAGTGGATTACTTTGTGGTAAATGTGAGTTCGCCAAACACGCCGGGTTTGCGGGAATTGCAGGAAAAAGAGCCGTTGAAAAAGCTGTTGCAAACCTTGCAGCAGCGGAACTTAAAAAATAGGATTTCCAGGCCGATCCTCCTTAAAATTGCACCCGATTTAACCAATGAACAGTTGGACGACATCATCGAAATTGTAAAAGAAAGCGGCATTGCCGGTGTGATCGCCACCAATACAACCATCGGTCGCGAAGGTTTAAATCATCCCGGGAAAAACAAGGATGAGACCGGTGGGCTGAGCGGCAAACCTTTAAGCAAACGCTCAACAGAAGTGATCTGGTATTTGTCTAAAAAATCCGAAAAAGCTTTCCCGATCATTGGGGTTGGCGGCATTCATTCTGCAAAAGATGCTTTGGAAAAATTGGAAGCCGGCGCTTCGCTTATTCAACTTTATACAGGTTTTATTTATGAAGGGCCGGGATTAATTAAAAAGATCAATCAAAGTTTACTAAAAAGAAGCATTTGAAATGCTTTTTGTCATGCCGAACTTGTTTCGGCATCTCATTATAAAGGTAATGTTTTACGATAGGAGGGATGCCGAAACAAGCTCGGCATGACAGAAAAAAACCCTGCCTGCAACAAAGCAAACAGGATTTACATATTTTATACCGATAAAAGAAGCTTTCTTATTTGCCTAAAGCAATACGGATCGCTTCGTTGTTTATTGTCAGCTGGCTCTTTTTAGGCTCTGCCGAACGTGAACCCAGTTCTAAATTGGTCGCTAATTTTAAATGCTGTACTTCCAAACGGGAAACAGTTTTATTTTTTCTGGTTTTTCTTTTTAAACGAGTAACACCCATGATCTTTGTTTTTTAATATTTTTTGTTGAGGTCGGGAGCGGATTCGAACCGCTGTAAAAGGTTTTGCAGACCTCTGCCTAGCCACTCGGCCACCCGACCCTGTTTTAAGCCTGCAAAAATAGTAAAATATTATTGCCGGTCAATTTTTATTTCAACCTGTTTCTGCTAACCTCACTGCAAAAAACAGCGGCAGCAATGGCCACATTTAAAGATTCTGCTTTTCCAATTTGAGGTATGGTGATATTCCTGCTGATAAAAGGTTGTATTTCCGGGCGGATGCCATTGCCTTCGTTTCCTAATAAAACTAATCCTTCTGCGCCAAAATCGGTTTGGTAAATATTTTCACCATTCAGCATCGCACCAAAAACAGCTTGCTTAATTTTAGGCAGTAAAAGAAGCAAGTCGGCGTAATGAACGGGTATCCGCGAAAGCGAACCCATCGTAGCCTGCACTACTTTCGGGTTGTAAACATCTACGGTATCTTCAGAACAAATGACCGTTGAAATTCCAAACCAATCTGCCGTACGGATAATTGTTCCCAAATTCCCTGGATCTTGCACCCCATCCAGCACAAGCGTAAATTTTCCGGCCAACTGCTGTAACTGTATTTCGGGCCAGACTGGTATTTTAACCAAGGCAATTACCTCTTGCGGTGTGCTCAGGCTGCTGATTTTTTCAAGTTCAGAACTTGAAACTTCCAGAAACTTTATATTACCCGAAACTTTCAGCATTTTTGGTGCCGAATGTGGTGTATGATAAATTGTTTCTATCGTATAAAAGTCTGACTGCAAAAAATCAGTAACAGATTTCAGCCCTTCAACCAGGAATAGGCCATGCTCTTTTCTGTGCTTCTTTTGTTGTAATGATTTTAAAAAAGAGATCTGAGACTTTGAAACCATACCTGTACGCTAAATTTTATTCTTTTACAATTTTAAGTATTTTACTGCTGATCCTGGTTTCGGGCTGTAGCTTAACGCGCCGTTTAAAAGATAACCAGGCACTGGTGCGCAAAATAACGATTAAAGGTATTGACGATGAGTATGCCGAAGCTGCCAAAAACTATGTAGATAAACAGCAGCAGCCCAACAGTGCTGTCAACCTGCAGTTCTATTACGCTTTCAGTAAAAACGGCAAGAAGAACATCGGCGAGCCGCCTGCTATTTTAGACAGCACGCTGGTGGAGTTTTCCCGGTTGCAGATCCAGAAATTTTTGCAGAACAAAGGTTTTTTAAATGCAAGGGTTGCCGATGAAATCAAAATAAAAAACAAAAGGGCCGAACTGATTTTTACCGTTACACCCGGAACGCTGTTTAAAGTAAGGCGTTACAAGGATAGTATCGCCGACCCAAAACTGGCAGCTTTGTTTCATGCCAATAAAAATTTGATAACCCGGGTCAAGCCAAACGAGCGTTACGATGAGGACAGTTTAGCTTACGACCGTGAGCAGTTTTACCAGTTGATGAAACGGAACGGCTACTATGATTTTTCTAGGCCGTATGTTAATTTTTCGGTTGATACAAATTTTAACAAAGGTTTGGTAGATGTGCGAATGGTGGTAGATAACCCGGCAAACAAAAAAGCGCACACGCCTTATACCATCAACAACACGCTGATTGTAGTTTCCAGGAGCAACGGCCGCGAACGTGGCAAAGCAGACACGCTACAGTTGGATTCGGAATTTAGGTTTGTGGATTTTTCGGGAAAGTTTAAGCCTAAAATAATTACCAATTATATCTTTCAAAGAAAAGGCCAGATTTATAACATTGATAATCAGGCCTTAACTACTACAAGGTTATCAGAGTTAAACGTTTTTCGGAACGTGCCCAGCCCAACATATACCAAAACGGCAGACAGCAGTAATCGTTTAAACATCCGCCTGGGATTGATACCGTTAAAAAAAATGTCTAACCGGGTAGAAGGCGAATTTATTTTCAACAGCGGGCGTTATGGTTTTAACGTAGGCAATACTTACACCAACCGTAATTTATTTGGCGGTGCAGAAATCTTGCAGATCAAATTCAACTACAGTGTTTTGTACAATAATGCGCAGCAGGCAGCTTTAATAAACGGTATCCAAAATCAGGATTTTAAAATAGGTGCAAACCTGGTTTATCCAGGCATTATTTCCCCTTTCGGGATCCCTGCTTTAGGCCGTTATGGCATACCGCACACTACTTTTGCTTCAAATTTTCAATATTATTTCCAGAATGGTTTAGTTGCACGCACGAGCATCATCAATTCTGTTACTTATGACTGGGCCGAAAATAACCGAATATTCCACTCTTTTACACCTATAAACATCGAGTTTTCTTCCGGGAAAATAGATCCTGCGGCATCTAAGGAACTGCTTGCGCAGAACCGTTACTCGTATATTTACCTGATTGGCCGTACTGTTTTTACAGCCGGTAGCCAATACACCTATTCCCGCAATTACAGTTTGTTGACCAGCTATCACAACTTTGTTTTTTTTAGGGGAAGTGTAGATGTGGGCGGAAATACACTGGCTTTGATAAGTAAATTAACAGGTGCTAAAAAAGATACATTAGGCCAGCGTACTGTTTTTGGACAAGCTTTTTCGCAATATGTTAAAGGGGAAGCCGACTTGCGTTTTTATAAAAGTTTAGGCGGGGAAAGACAATTCATTTTCAGGATCAATCCTGGCCTGGGCGTGCCATACGGTAATAGTAACCAGCTCATTTTTGAAAAGAATTTTTACGTTGGTGGCGCTAATGACATGCGTGCCTGGTTGCCGCGTACGCTTGGCCCCGGCAGTTTTAACCGTGCTGCTTTTTATTCTGACGATTTACAACGTGCGCGTTTTAAATACTTAGACCAGTTTGGGGAAATTAAAATTATTGCCAATACAGAATACCGTTATAAAATTTCGAGTGATTTTTTTGGTTCTAAATTAAAAGGGGCAATTTTTAGTGATTTTGGAAATGTATGGCGGCTAAGGGACCAGCCGCTCGAAAATCCCGGGGGCAAATTTTCGTTTGCAACCCTGCCAAAAACAATGGGCATAGGCGTAGGAACGGGAATCCGGCTTGACTTAAATTTCTTTGTTTTCCGGTTGGATGCAGGGTTCAAGTTTAAGGATCCGCAGTTTAGCGGTAGCGATCAATGGGTTTTAATAAACCATTTGGACGAATTGTTCCGTTCCGGTTCGTTTAAAAATGATTATTTTCAAAACAATGGCGAAAAGTACAGCTTCATGCAATTAAACTTTGGTATAGGGATGCCGTTTTAAAACAAGTGTTTCAACCCGTCAAGAATCGTTTCAAAAAAAGTCCCTAAACTCATGCCGCCATGGTAGTTAAAATAACCGAACAGGCAAAAAATAACGAAAGCAACAATGATAAAGCGCTTAAACATGTAGCCTAATAAAATCAAAACGATCGGAACGGCTACCAGAAATTTCCAGCTGATGTAATAAGGGTCAAGTTTGGAATCGTGTTTGTAAATGTAATACAACCTGGCATGTGATCCTGTCTCGTCAGTATGTTTGAGGTACAAGAAACTTGATTTTTCTAATTTATGGTGATAGAAAGCGGTCCCATTTTCAAACCGTAATGCTTCTTTAAAACCGTTGATGGTAAAATCGAACAAACCGTTGATCTTTTCCTGTGTTGTTCCGGCCGAATCCGAAGCTACCACCGCTACCTCGTCTTTTGCAAAAGGGTTTTCTTTCAGGATAAACTGATCGATATGCACTTCCGTGGCCCTGGCAAAATTTGAAAGCAAAAAAATCAACAATAAAAAAAATGCTGTTTTTATCATCCTAAAACTAACTTGAATGTTTTAAAAATATCTGTGATCAACAATTGCTTTAAGCTTTTACACCAATTTTTATCCGATAAAAACAGCATTGCCTCCGCGTTTAAAGTTAATACTTTATTGTAATTCTGGTAAACAATATCAATAGCGCACCGTTAATCAAATTTTAATAGATTTAAAGCCAGATAAGTTTTATGCAAGCTTGAGGTGCAAATTAAAAATCAACAAATTCCTAGATGAAAAATTACTTCACAAAAGAGGCGTTTAAAAACGGGTTTAAAGTGTTATCAGGCGCATTTAACGGTTTTCTGGATGATAAGGGTTTAAAATTAAGCGCAGCACTGGCTTATTATACTGTTTTTTCGCTGGCCCCATTACTTTTATTGCTGATCTCCCTGGTTGGTTTGTTTTTTAAACAAGATGCCATCAATAACAAGATCTTTGGGGAGATCAATGGATTGGTAGGAAACCAGGCTGCAAAACAGGTACAAGATATGATTAAAAGTGTAAGCCTGTCGGGCAAAACAACATCTGCTGTTATAATTGCCAGTGTGGTTTTACTGCTTGGTGCAACCAGTATTTTTGTAGAGATCCAGGATTCGATAAATATGATCTGGAAGGTAAAGGCCAAGCCAAAACGTGGCTGGGTAAAACTACTGCAAGATCGTTTGCTGTCTTCGTCCCTGATCGTGGCTTTAGGTTTTTTACTGATCGTTTCCCTAGTTGTGAATGGTTTAGTGCTTGCTTTAAGCGGTATACTTACGCGGTTTCTTCCGGATATAACCGTGATACTGGTAAACATTGTTAATTTGGTTATCAGTTTTGTGGTAATCACCGTACTTTTTGCTGTGATATTTAAAGTGCTGCCGGATGTGAAAATTGCCTGGAAAGATGTACGTTCCGGTGCTTTGTTTACCGCTGTTTTATTTATGATCGGCCGTTTTTTAATCGGGCTTTATATCTCTACCACCGGCACTGGCTCTACTTACGGTGCAGCCGGTTCCCTCATCGTCATCCTGGTCTGGGTATACTATACATCTGCTATTTTGTATTTTGGCGCCGAATTTACGCAGGTTTATGCTGAATTTAAAGGCGTAAAAATTGAGCCGGCAAGTTATGCGGTACATATAGAACAAAAAGAAGTTGAGCGTGACGTAGCAGTTTTGCCGCCACAGAACAAAATGGATAAGGAGTAGTGTTTTTGATGAATGTCCCTCCGATAATTATTTTAATAAATATTCACCTCTAAAAAGGTTCATATTGGCGGCAGTTCCCCCCATTGCCCAAAATATAATGATGTAATTCAAAATCATCAGTCAATACAACCAAACCTTGCTTTGCCAATTTATTTTACATGCTTCTTTTATCCTATAAAAAACACAATCTTTCTGTTTTTTTAATCGATGAAATGCGGTACAAACACCTATTTTATAAGGTTAAAAGAAGCATGGTTGTTTTTCAGGTATAAATTTAGAAAAGCCCCGGCAATTCGGTCAGTTTAAATAATTGCAGTTTTTTGTTCATGGCAACATAAATAAACAAACGTTTTATCAGGTGCTTTTTCAAAGGTTTTTTTCATTATCTGTAAAAAATCGGAAACAGGTTTTTTAAGATAAAAGCATCGTTACAAACCATTATTGGCATTTCCTGCGTTAAAAAGAAAATATGTTTTTATTTTAGCCTGATTTCTCATATCCGATTACATGATATTAATAGTTGACGATAAGTTTGAAAATATAATTGCTTTAAAAAGAATACTCGAAAAGCATTTGTTTGAGGTTGATTCTGCACTCTCAGGAGAGGAGGCCTTAAAAAAAGTGCTGAAAAATAATTACGAACTGATTATCCTGGACGTACAAATGCCTGGTTTAGATGGTTTTGAAGTAGCCGAATCGATTTCAGGTTACAGCAAAACAAAAGATATCCCTATTATTTTTCTCTCCGCAGTAAATGTGAACAAACAGTTCATTAGCAAAGGTTACGCTTCCGGCGGCAGGGATTACCTGGTTAAACCTTTTGACCCGGACGTATTGGTGCTAAAGGTTAAAACCTTTATTAAATTGTACGGGCAAACCCGGGAATTGCAAAACATGCAGCAGGTTTTGGTAGAAGAAATAGAATTTAGAAAGCAGGCAGAAAGAACGAAGGATGAGTTTATCAGCATGGCCAGCCATGAGCTGAAAACGCCCCTTACTTCTATAAAAGGTTACATGCAAATGGTTGACCGATCTGTTGAACGCGACCTGAAAGAGGAAGCAAAAAAGTACATCGAGCGCACGCGCCAGCAGTTGGAAAAACTGAACATTTTAATTGATGACTTGCTTGACACTTCTAAAATTGCAAGCGGAAAACTCGAGTTTATAAACAAGGTTTATGACATTGACCCGATTGTTGAAAATGCCGTAGATATCATCCGCCAAACTTATCCAAGCCATAACATCATTAAAACCGGCCTGGCCGATGTTAGGGTTTATGGTGATCAAATACGGATTGAACAAGTGATCCTGAACTATTTGACGAATGCGATCAAATATTCCCCTGATTCAACTGAGATATTGTTTGATGTTTCTGTTCTCTCTCCGGATGAAGTCATGATCAATGTCACCGATTCTGGAATTGGTATCCCAAAAGATAAACAGGCAAGCCTTTTCACCAAGTTTTACCGGGTAGAAGAATCATCTAACCGTTTCCAGGGTCTGGGCATGGGCTTGTACATTTGTGCCGAGATCATCAAAAGGCATCATGGCCGTTACGGTGTTGACAGCGAGCCGGGCAAAGGTTCCTCATTTTATTTTACGCTTCCTGTTTACCAGGTTGAGGAGCAAAATTAAAATCATAAAACTAAGGTTAAATGAAAACCAATATCAACCGCGATTTGCAGATAGGCTTTGGGCTGTCGCTGCTGCTTGTTATCGTTAGCTCGATCGCATCTTACCTCAGCATACACAGTCTTTTAAACAATGCCGAAAAAGTTCGCCAAAACAACAACGTGATCAGGAAGCTGGAAAGCATAATTTCTACCATGAAAGATGCCGAAACCGGGCAGAGGGGTTTTTTGCTTTCGGGTGAACAAGTGTTCCTGCAACCTTACAACGGATCTGCACAGAAAGTTTTTGGCACGCTAAAAGAAGTAGATTCGCTTACTGCTGATGACGCTTACTGGCAACAGCATATCAATGAACTAAAAAATGCTGTCTTATTGCAATTGAACGGACTTCAACGGTTAATTAACGATAAACGTACAGGCAAAAGCATCAGTATTGCCCAGCTTAAGCAAGGCAAGGACGATATGGATTCTTTGCGTGGCATGGTAAGCAACATGGAAAACCATGAGAAAGCACTTTTATCGGCATCAGCGGCCGCACAACTTTTTCTTACTGCTTTTGCACCTATAATTATTGTTTTTGCTGCTGTTTTGACCATAGTGATCTCTGTTGTTTACTATTTTAAACTGCAAAAAAAATATGATGAAAATATAAAACTGCGTCAGGATTTAGAGCACAAGGAAGGGCTAATGGCCACGAGGCTAAATATTATTCATGGTATTGCAGTTCAGATTTCTAACGGTGATTACCAGATCCGGGTAAACGATAAAGAGCAGGACAATTTAGGCGGTTTGTCTGTTTCCTTAAACAAAATGGCAGAGTCGTTACAAGCTAATGAATCACTGCAAAAAGGAATAAACAGCCTGAACGATAAAATGCTGGGGCAAAAAGGGCAGGCAGCTTTAACTACACAGGTACTTGAATTTTTAGTTGAATATACAAAAAGTAATGTAGGCGCATTTTATACTTTAGAGCAGGACGTATTGCATCTTCAAAGCGGTTACGCATTAGCACAAGGTCATCATCAGGAATTTAAAGTTGGGGAAGGGCTCGTAGGCCAGTGTGCGGTCAGCAAAAAAGCAACTCACTTAAAAAACATCGATAAAAACAGTATTGCCATTAGCTATGCAAGCGGCGGGATTAAACCGGCTAACATTATTGCCGTACCTATTTGTCATGAAAAACAGGTTTTAGGTGTAATTGAACTGGCCTCGATAGAAAGTTATTCTGATTTAAGCCTTCATTTTTTAGATCTGGTGGTCCAGAATATTGGTATTGCGTTGCATACCGTTCGTAACCACCACGAACTGCAACTACTCCTAAACCAAACGCAGCTTCAAACCGATGAATTGAGCAAACGGCAGCGCGAACTCGAAAACATGAATGCCGAGCTGGAAGCATACACACAAAAATTGCAACTTTCGGATGAAGAATTGCGTGTGCAGCAGGAAGAACTGGAACAATCCAACCAGGTGCTGGAAGAACGGAGCCACTTGCTGGAAGAACGTAATTTAATGATTCTGGAACGCAACCTGGAAATACAGCATAAGGCCGAAGAACTGGAACAGACCACGCAATATAAAACAGAGTTCATGGCCAACATGTCGCACGAACTGCGTACCCCTTTAAATTCTATTTTGTTGCTTTCCAGGCATTTGGCCGAAAACAACGAAGGGAATTTATCTTCGGAGCAAATAGAATCTGCGCAGGTGATACTAGGTTCGGGAAATGGTTTGTTAAATTTGATTGATGAAATCCTTGATCTTTCAAAAATAGAAGCAGGCAAAATGGACGCCGATTACGAACGAATCACGATCGGCGAAATAGTTTCGGAAATGCAGGGCTTGTTTATGCCGGTAGCGCGCGAAAAGAAACTAACGCTAAACATTTCCGCTAATCCGGTTTTGCCTGATGTAATTGAAACGGATAAGCCCAAGCTGGAGCAGATTTTGAAAAACCTACTTTCAAACGCACTAAAGTTTACGGTACAAGGTGAAGTGGGTTTAAAGATAGAGGCCGATGATAAGCCGGGTTTCATCCGGTTTTCTGTTACCGACAGCGGTATCGGGATTGCACCGAAAGATCAGGAACTCATCTTCGAACCTTTCCGTCAGGCAGATGGTTCTACCCGTAGAAATTACGGCGGTACAGGTTTAGGCCTCTCCATCAGCAGGAAAATAGCAGAACTGTTGCAGGGGGAAATCAGGCTCATTAGTGAACCGGGAAAAGGGAGTGAGTTTATATTATCAATCCCAAAAGAAAAACCTAATGGCCTGATAACCGAAACGGGAGAAATTTATGCTAAATCTATAGACGCACAAAAATCATCGGTAAAAGAAGCACCTGTATCGGTAAACACCAGGATAAAACACGTTACAACACTAATTCCTGCAGAGATTAAAGACGACCGGGACAAACTGAAAGAGGGCGACAAACTCATCCTGATCATTGAGGACGATACTGTTTTTGCAAGTGCTTTATTAAAGTTTACCCACGAAAAAGGCTATAAAGGTATTGTTGCCGTAAGGGGGGACCTGGGTTTAGAAATGGTGCATCAATATAAACCCGTTGCGGTTTTGCTGGATATACAATTGCCGGTTAAAGATGGCTGGGAAGTAATGGAAGAATTGAAAAGCAATCCGGCAACGCGGCACATTCCGGTGCACGTCATGTCATCCCTGGAAGTTAAAAAGGAAAGCCTTTTAAAGGGGGCGGTTGATTTTATCAATAAACCGTTTGCACTGGTGCAGATGAAAACTGTGTTCGAAAAACTGGAAGATGCCATCCGCCGAAGCCCAAAAAAAGTACTGATTGTGGAAGATAATGAGCAACACGCCAAAGCGCTTTCCTATTTCCTGCAAACCTTTAACATTACCACGGAAATTTCCGGAAGTATTGATAAAAGTATAACAACGCTGCAAAAACGTGAAGTGGACTGCGTGATTATGGAAATGGGCATTTCAGGCAAAGCAATTTACGAATCGTTGGAAATCATTACCCGGCAGCCTGGTTTGGACCGTATTCCTGTAATTGTTTTTACCGGTAAAAACCTTTCCGAAGCCGAAGAAGGCCGAATTTTACGCTTTGCAGATTCTATCGTGGTAAAAACAGCACAGTCTTACCAGCGTGTACTAGACGAAGTTGCCCTTTTTTTACATGTTATGGAAGGTAAAGAATCAAGTGCGGTCAACAAATTGTCAAAAAAACCGGATGCGCTTACTGAAGTATTGAAAAACAAAACCATTTTAATTGCAGATGATGATGTGCGCAACATTTTCTCGCTCACCAAATCTTTAGAAAAATATAAAATGAACGTTACTACAGCTACCAATGGCCGCGAAGCACTGGAGCAGCTGGAGCAGCAGCATATAGACATTGTTTTGATGGATATGATGATGCCCGAAATGGATGGTTACGAAAGCCTCCGGCAAATCAGGCAGCATCCAAATTTTAAACAGATGCCGGTTATTGCCGTTACGGCTAAAGTAATGCCGGCAGACCGTGAAGCTTGTATCGAAGCCGGCGCTTCTGATTATATCTCAAAACCTGTTGATGTGGACCAGCTGATTTCGCTTTTGCGCGTTTGGCTTTACGATCAGTCACTTTAATCAGTCATTTTATTTTGAATGCTTCTTTTACCGGTATAAAATATGTCTGTAATACTGAGTGAAGAAGAAATAGCAATATTGCTGACCGATCTGATAGACGTTTACGGCTACGATTTTACCGGCTACTCCAAACCCATGCTTCAACGGCGCATCAACCGCCTTTTTAACCTGCGTTCTTTTGCAGGCTTTTCAACATTTCGTTACCTGCTTGCCAGTAACGCAGAATATTTAAGGTGGTTTATTGCCGAAGTAATGGTGCCGGTAACAGAAATGTTCCGGGACCCTTCTTTCTTTTTAACGCTCCGAAACGAGGTTTTCCCCTTTTTAAGCACTTGTCCGCTGATCCGGGTCTGGCATGCAGGCTGCTCTACAGGGGAAGAAGTATATTCTGTTGCCATTTTACTACAGGAACTTAATTTGTTGCAAAAGTCTGTTTTATATGCAACAGATATTAATCCCGAAGTACTAAAAGTAGCTTCTTCCGGTATTTTTCCGCTAAGCAATATGCAGCTATGTGCCGAAAATTACTTACAAGCAGGTGGAACAAGGGTTTTGTCTGATTATTATACCAGGCATTTTGATGTGGTGAGATTAAATGAGCAGTTAAAGAAGCGGACTGTTTTTTCTACGCACAACCTCGCGGCCGATACTTCCTTTAACCAGTTTCAATTGATTATTTGCCGGAACGTGCTGATCTACTTTAACCAGGAACTGCAAAACCACGTGTTTACTTTGTTTGACACAAGTTTAGAAAGCAAAGGTTTTTTGGGATTGGGAAGTAAAGAAACGCTCCGGTTTACAGTGCTAAACCAGCTTTACGAAAAAGTAAACCCCAAAGAAAAAATATGGCAAAAAATGTAAGCCTATTAATCTTAACAAAAAAATCACACAATTGAATGCTTTTTTATGCAGGTAAAAAGAGTAATTTTAAAGCGGAAAAATCAAAAAATTTATGGATAAAGATCAGTGTTTCATACCGGATGAAAATACAGGTTCAAGCCGTCGTGATTTCCTTAAAAAAACTTCTTTATTATCGGCCATTGCGCTTACACCTGTAAGCATTGTAACTGCTGCAGAAAAAGAAATAGACGAAAAACTGGCTTCAGCATTTGAAAAAGTACCACTTAAGCTAGAGATCAACGGCGTTAGGCATAGCTTGTCGGTCGAGCCGCGTGTAACGTTGCTTGATTTACTGAGGGAGCAACTTTCCCTTACAGGAACTAAAAAGGGATGCGATCACGGCCAATGTGGTGCCTGCACCGTTCATGTAAATGGGAAACGATTAAATTCCTGCCTCACTTTAGCTATAATGCACGAAGGTAAAAAGGTAACAACGATAGAAGGTTTGGCAAACGGGGCTCAACTGCACCCGATGCAGGAAGCTTTTATCAAGCACGATGGTTTTCAGTGCGGTTACTGCACGCCAGGCCAAATCATGTCGGCCGTGGCTTGTGTCCGGGAAGGACATGCAGATTCGGAAACTGAAATACGGGAATATATGAGCGGTAATATTTGCCGTTGCGGCGCTTACCCAAATATTGTAAACGCCATTGCAGAAGTAAAGAACGGAGGGCAAAAAGTATGAACCAGTTTCAATATGTTAGGGCTGCAACTGCCAAAACAGCCATCGGTGCATTGGTAAAAGATCCTGCAGCAAAGTTCATTGCCGGAGGGACCAATCTCATCGACCTGATGAAAAGTGGCGTTACCGCTCCGCAAAAGCTGGTGGATATTAACAACCTGCCATTCTCCGAAATAAGAAAACAAACCAAAACCTTGTATATTGGTGCACTGGCTACCAATAGTGATGTTGCAGAAAATAAATTGGTGCTGCAGAACCAGCCGCTGCTGGCAATGACTTTAAATGCCGGTGCTTCTGCTCAGTTAAGAAACGTAGCTACCATTGGCGGCAACATGATGCAGCGCACGCGTTGCCACTACTTTTACAATACCGATCTGCCTTGCAATAAGCGGCAGCCCGGCTCTGGTTGTGGTGCATTGGAAGGTTACAACCGGATGCACGCCATTTTTGGTGCCAGCCCGCAATGTGTGGCTGTTAACCCAAGTGATATGAATGTTGCGTTAGCGGCTTTAGATGCTACAGTTTTGGTTTCGGGGCCGAAAGGGGACAGGCAGATTTTATTCTCAGATTTTCATCGTTTACCGGGGGATCGTCCCGAAAAGGACAATACTTTGGCTAAGGATGAATTGATCACGGGAGTAGAAATCCCGGACAACACTTTCAGTAAAAACGTTCATTACCTAAAAGTGCGCGACCGTGCTTCCTATGCTTTTGCACTCGTTTCTGTTGCGGCGGCCCTCAACATCAAAAACAATATGATAAAAGAAGCACGGTTGGCTATGGGCGGCGTAGCGCACAAACCATGGAGATTAACCGAAGCCGAAAAAGCTTTGCTTGGCAAACCAGCATCAGAAGAAACTTTTAAACACGCTGCAAACGTAGCCATGCAGGGCGCAAAAGGATTAAAATACAATTCTTTTAAGTTGAAAATGGCACCTAACACAATTATTCAGGCCTTAAAAACAGCATCAGGAATCGCATGAGTTTGATGGAGAAGCAAAATTTCTTTAACGGCGGGGCTGTTGAAGGCATGGACCGGGTAGATGGAAGGTTAAAAGTAACCGGTGCCGCACGTTATTCGGCAGAATTTCCGATACCAAAACTAACTTATGGCGTACTGGTTACAAGCACGGTTGCCAGCGGCAACGTGCAAAGCCTGGACAGCAAAAAAGCAGAACGTGCCCCTGGTGTTTTGGCCGTGTTCTCTCATTTTAACGCACCGCAAATCCCGGGTTATTCCGAAGGGTCAAATCCGGCAAAAGGGCAAACCACAAAAGGGCAGCCTTTGCGTGTTTTTTCTGACGATACCATTTATTTTTATGGTCAGCCCGTTGCTTTGGTCGTGGCTGATACTTTGGAAAGGGCACAGTTCGCTGCCGGGTTAATTCAGGTGCAATACCAGAAAGCCTCTTTTCAAACTGGTTTTAATGAAAATATAAGTCATGCCGATTTTCCGGCCCAGGTAAAAAACAGGAATTCGACAGGCGATTATTTACGTGGCGAAGCAGAAGCTTACAAAAATGCTGCGGTAAAAATAGAAGCAGAATACGTAATCCCGACGGAAGTGCACAACCCTATGGAACTGCAGTCTATCACTGCCGTTTGGGAAGCCGCCGATAAAGTTACTATTTATGATAAAACACAATCTTTAAAAGGATCGCAGGGAACTATTGCGCAGGCATTTAAGATCCCGGCAGAAAACGTACAAGTTGTGGCTACTTATGTTGGCGGTGCTTTTGGAAACGCACTGCGTACCTGGCCGCACGAAATTGCAGCGGTAATGGCCGCACAGAAATTAAACCGGCCTGTAAAAATAGTCATCAGCCGCGAGCAGATGTTTACGATGGTAGGTTACCGGCCATATAGCTGGCAAAAAATTGGCCTGGGTGCAACAGCAGATGGAAAACTGGTGGGCATCAGTCATGAAGCGATAAGCCAAACTTCTGCTTATGAAGAATTTACAGAAGGAATAGTCAATGTTTCCAGGTTTTTATATGCCTGCCCAAATGTAAATACACGCTATCGCATTTTGCCCTTAAACGTTAGCACACCAACCTGGATGCGCGGGCCCGGAGAAGCTTCCGGCGCTTTTGCTTTGGATTGTGCGATGGACGAACTGGCTTATCAATTAAACCTTGACCCAATTGAACTTCGGCTGCGCAACCATGCTGATATTGATCCTGAAAAAAACCTGCCCTGGTCAAGCAAGTATTTAAAAGAATGTTACCAGGAAGCTGCCGACAGGATTGGCTGGTTTAAACGCAACCCCAAACCGCGTTCCATGAAAACGGAAGATGGTATGCTGATTGGTTATGGCATGGGCACAGGCAGTTTTTCTGCCGGCAGAAGTGCGGCTACGGCAAGTATCCAAATGCTGGCCGACGGCACTTATACCATACAATGTGCAACTACCGATATTGGCCCCGGTACCGCAACAGCTATGATACAGATTGCTTCGGATGCTTTGCAGGTCCCTGCGGATAAAATTAAGTTTCAACTGGGCAATTCTTCTTTTCCGAAAGCACCAAGCCAGGGCGGTTCTTCTACCATTTCTACGGTTGGTTCTGCTGTTAATGCGGTATGTGTATCCTTAAAACAAAAATTAGGTGAACTGGCTATCGGACAAGGAGAAGCTGAATCTGTAAAACCAGGGGACCTGACTTTTGAAAACGGACAAATATCTTCCAAAGACCAATCCATCAAAATCGCTTATGCTGATGTTTTAAAAAAGCATAATTTGCCTTTATTGGACGTTACCGAAGAATCTAAATCGGGAGAAGAACGCAAAAAATATTCTTTTTACTCTTTTTCTGTTCATTTTGTAGAAGTTCATGTTCATCCTGCTACCGGTGAAGTGAAGGTAAAAAGAGTTGTCAGTTGTGCGGATGCCGGTAAGATCATCAACCATAAAACGGCAGGAAGCCAGGTAATTGGCGGCGCGATAGGGGGAATTGGTATGGCTTTGATGGAAGAAGCGGTAATTGACAATCGTTTCGGGCGCTATGTGAACAACAACTTTGCAGATTACCATGTGCCGGTCCATGCAGATATTCCTGCCATTGATGCTGTTTTTATCGATAAAAAAGATCCATACATCAATCCAATGGGATCAAAAGGTGTTGGGGAAATATCACTGATCGGGATGGCAGCAGCGGTTGCAAACGCGGTATTTCATGCCACAGGAAAACGGGTGAGGGATTTGCCTATTACACCAGATAAGTTGATATGAGGTTATTAGCTATCAGCTATGAACCAGGGAATATCGGCTATAATAAACCGCTGTTTTTAGGTGATAAAAGAAGCATTTAAATCCCTCCAAAATATTTAAAAAAATCCTCTCTATATAAACCAATCTGTATAAAGGTTTTTATGCAGATCGGTTTAAACATTCCTGCAAAACACTTGCAAACTCTTTATCATTTGGAGGTGAAAAAATATAATTATGATCTCCGGGGATTTCATGCACACGGACACCTTTTAAAGCATAGTTTGTCCAACCTAAATACTCCGGGTCTTCCATGTAATAGGTCCTTACCTTTGCCCGGAAAAGATCAATCGTACCGTCATAGGGTTTGATATAATAATGTGCAGCTGCTTTCTGATTCATTCTGTCGATTTCGTGCGAATAGCCCCAAAACCCAACCTGCTTCTTTGGTTTTACAGGGTTTACTTTCCAGTAAAATGCCGTTAATTTTCTCTTGAGGGTCAACGTTTTATATTTAAATGTGCTGGCCGGGTTTTTAGCAAGCAGAACAAAAGTATATAGAAAACGGCAATTGTAATCCCAAATTTTGTTTAACACCCGTTTTGGCAGGGGATAAGCATATTTGGATTGATCGGCATAAGAATCAAAAAGCGCCAGCATTTTTACTTCTTTACCTAATTCCTGTAGTTGCTTTGCCATTTCGTAAGCAATTGTTCCACCGAAAGAATAACCTGCCAGCACATAAGGCCCGGAAGGGTTTTGCTTTAAAATTTCGCCAACATAATGGGCTGCAATATCTTCCAGCTTATCCAAAGGTTCATCAACGCCGTTCAAGCCTTTGGCTTGTAGGCCGTAAACAGGCTGATCAGGGTCCATGTGCATGGCCAATGTATTAAACAACAGAACATTTAAGCCGCCGCCATGTACAATATATAAAGGGGTTTTGCTGCCTTGCGGCCTGATGGGAACCAGGGAATCCCAGGTAATGGATTTTCCGTCCATTTGCAACAACAGTGACAAGGATTCGATGGTAGAAGATTGAAACAGTGATGCCAAGGGCAAGCGTTTTCCGGTTTCTTTTTCTAACCGGCTCATAATTTGAACGGCGGTAAGGGAATGTCCGCCTATTTCAAAAAAATTATCGTAAACACTAATGGCCGGAAGGCCTAACACGTCCCGCCAAATATCCGACACTAATTTTTCTACATCTGTTCTTGGGGCAATATAACCCGGAACAACGTTAGTTGAAAAAGTATATGGGTTGGGCAAAGCTTTCCGGTCTATTTTATTATTGGGTGTTAACGGAAATTCAGGAAGAACAACGATTTGTGAAGGCATCATAAATGGGGGCAATACTTCTTTTAAGGCTGTTTTCCAAGTGTTTGTCCATTGTTTTTCATCGTGTTTCTTTACAAAAGGGGCAATAACATAAGCTACCAATTGCTGGTTGCCGGGCTGGTCTTCCCGTGCAATAACTACAGCCCCGCTGATATGTTCCTGATGCGAAAGCTGGAATTCTATTTCGCCTAGTTCTACGCGGTGGCCTCTTATTTTAACCTGATGGTCTGCACGGCCCAGATATTCAATTTCGCCGTTTGGCGCAAAACGGCCCACATCACCGGTACGGTACATTTTTTTACCTGGTGTTTCATTGTAATTGTCTTCCGGAAAACGTACCGCTGTTAATTCAGGCTGGTTTAAATAACCTTTTGCCACACCATCCCCGGCAATAAATATTTCGCCGATATCGCCTTCGGGCAATAAGTTTAAATATTCGTCCAAGATATAGATTTGGGTATTGTCAATCGGCCGTCCAATGGTAATAAGTTCATCTGTATTAAAAATTTGCTTCCCGGTAGAGTAAATGGTTGTTTCTGTTGGTCCGTACATGTTCCACAACCCGGCACAAAGCATAGTTAATTTTTTGGCGAGACTGAGCTGCAGGGCTTCCCCACAACAAAAAATCCGTAGGGGTAATTTATCTTTCCAGCCGCAATCCAATAGTAAACGAAAGGTGGCGGGAGTTGCCTGTATCAAACTAACATCAGCAGATTTGATCAGTTTAAGCAGTTCCTGGCCATCTTTAGCTGTTTTTGTATCTGCTAAAACCATTTCCGCACCACTTATCAATGGGAGAAAAAGCTCCAGTCCGGCAATATCAAAAGAAATGGTAGAGATGGCCAGCATGCGGTCATCGGGAGAAATTCCCGGCCATTTTTGAATGCTGTTGAGCAGGTTAATTATGTTGTGATGCTCAATTTGTACACCTTTTGGCTTACCGGTTGAACCTGAAGTGTATAAAACGTAAGCAAGGTCAGTACCATTGATTGCTATATCCGGCTCTTCTGTAGAGGAGTAATTTAGTTCTTTCAGTGCATCTTCCAGCAGTAATTCTTCTGCATCTGATGAAAAATTTCCTTTATATTTTTGATTCACCACCAACAGTTTTGCGCCCGAATCCTGTAGCATATAATTGATCCGGTCGTGCGGATAATCAGGATCAAGGGGAACATAAGCTGCACCGGATTTTAATACAGCCAGCAAGGTGATCACCATTTCTATCGAACGGTCTAATGCCACACCTACTATGTCGCCTTTTTGAATACCTTTTTTTATCAGAAGTGAAGCCAGTTGGTTGGATTTTGACAATAGTTCGCCATTGGTAATTGTGGTATTGTGAAAGCGGGTTGCTGTTTTTACGGCATGTTTTTTCAAGCTTTCGCTGATTAGTTCCGGTAACGAAACTTTCGGATAAACAGCAGTTGTATCGTTCCATTTTTTTAACTGCCCGCTTAAAGGGTTTTTAGGCAGAAGCGGGATGCTTTTGATGGATCGGTCAGGTTCTTCAGAAATAATTTGCAGCAATCTTTCAAAACTTTCCATCATCCAACGGATGGTTTCGGGTTTAAAAAGCTGTGTATTGTACGACCATTCTAAGGTTAGTCCCTGCTCAGAACCACTTGCATTTAAAAAAATCTCAAAAGTTTCAAAAGCCCTCGGATTATAATGCAAACGATATGTAAGATCTTTGAAATGAACGCCGTCGTCCATATTCATGTCCATATTAAACACAACAGGAACTAACGGTGGACGTGAAGAATCGCGGGAAAACTGAAGCGTTTTAAGCAGGTCGCCTAAACTAAACTGTTGATGCTCCAAAGCATCCAGTATTTCAGTTTTTCTTTGTTTGAGATAAGTGTTAAAAGTAGCCGTTTCATCCAAATAACTCTTGATAGGCAGCAGGTTTACACAGTGGCCGGTCAAACCGTAATAACCGGAAGCCGCTTGCCCGGCGGCCGGAAGCCCAAGTACAACCTCTTGCTGAATGGTGATTTTATGCAGCAAAACTTCAAAGGCCGAAAGCAGCGTAACCACAAAACTACAGCCTTTTTTAGCGCCTGTTTTTTTAATGAATGAAGTAAGCTGCGGGTTCAGTTTAAAGTCATCACGCCTGCTTTTATAAGTACGTAAGGTCGGGCGCGGAAAATCTATCGGAAGCGCTGTGTTTGGTAAGTCTTTTTTAAACTGGTTTAACCAAAACTGTTTGGTATGCTGATATGCTCCGGTTTCAGTAAATTGCAGTTGTTCGGTAATGTACTGGCTCATTTGCGGCAATCCTGGCAAGTCCGGCTGCTGGTTTTGCTGGTAAGCTGAATAAAGTTTGCTTAAATCGAGTAGTAGAACGCCCAGCGACCAGCCATCGCAAATAAGATGGTGTGCACTAAAAGTAAAGTAGTATTCCTGCTGCGAAAGTTTAAAAAGCGCAGTGCGGAAAAGCGGTCCGTTTTCCAAATCATAGGTATGCTGGGCGTCCTGCTGTAAAAACTGTTTGATGTATTCTTGCTGGTCTGCTATTTTTTGGTGCGTCAGGTTCTTGTAAACAAGGTTTAAAGGCCAGTTTTGGTGAATCAAAAGCTGTGTTCCGTCATCTTTAAAAGTTGTTCGTAGGGATTGATGCCGGAGGATTAGATCCTGCAAAGCCAGTTGCATGGCGTTTTCATTCAGCTGTCCGTTCAGGTTTAAAGAAACAGATTCATTGTAAGAACGGTTGGCATCATCGCCGCCAAGCTTACAGGAAAGCCAAATTTCTTCCTGCGGTTTCCCCATCGGAATCATCAGTTCAATTTCCGGTCCCGCAAAAGGATCAAAATCAACCGGCTCTAAATAATAGTTTTCTGTAATTGTTTTCAAACTAAATGATTTTGTTTAACCTGCAAAAATTTTCCGTTATGTTCTGGGTGCGCGATAAACCAGGCCGGGTTGCCGTCTTTATCTTTCCCAAGCCTTGCCCCTGGAATGGGCGGTGCTTCTTTTACCGGTATAATTTTTTGTTCCGGTTCTTTTGCATCGTTAAACCCTAAAAAACCCGCTGCTGCCAGTTCCAGCGCACTTTCTTCAAATACCGATGCAATGCGGTTTACTTCTTCTGTTGTATGTGCCAGTGTTAAAAAGCAGGGAAAGTTGTCCCAGATGTGTATCCCTTTTAAACGCATCAGCGCAAACAGCAGTTCGTTGTGTTTGTATTCCTGTTTAAATTTGATCTTCCATAAAGAACCAAAATTAACCATGTTGACAGGTAAGTTATGCTGAATGCAAACGCTGTTCATCGCTTCTGCCAACCTGCTGGTTTCTGTATTGATTTTTTGCTGAAGTTCCGGCCCTTGTTCTTTCAAAAAAGTTAAAGTAGCTTTTGCAGCAGCCAAAGTAAGCGGGTGCCGGACAAAAGTTCCGGCAAAATAAGTAACACCAACTTCTGGTGCAGAATCATCTCCGTACTGCCAGAAACCACCGTCCAGCGCATCCATTAAATGCTTTTTGCCGGCAATGACACCGATAGATAAGCCGCCGCCAACTACTTTTCCATAAGTTCCCAGATCAGCTTTGATACCAAACAGAGCTTGCGCACCGCCCGGATGCATCCGGAAACCAGTGATCACTTCATCGAAAATCAGCACTGTATCTGCTCGTTCTGTAATTTGCCGAAGCTCTTTTAAAAATGTTACAGGCTGAAACTCCGGGCGGCGGCTTTGAACCGGTTCCACCAAAACTGCCGCCAGTTCATGTGCCCTTTCTTTAATGATTTTTAAAGATTCATCCGTTCCATAATCCAGTATCAGCATGTTCTGCACCGCTTCGGGCATAATGCCGGGTGCTGCCGGAACCGATCTTAATTTTTTAGTCCCGCGAACAATCACTTCGTCCACAATGCCGTGGTAAGAACCAGAAAAAGCCACGATAAGCGAACGGCCTGTTACTGTCCGGGCAATCCGCATCGCGCCCAGAACTGCTTCTGAACCGGTGTTGCACAAAGCAGCACGGTCTGCGCCGGTAAATCCGCAAATCAACTGGCTTACTTCTCCTGCAAGTTGATGTTGCGGTCCAATTTCAAAACCGGCTTCTATTTGTTGCTGTAAAGCTTTTTTGATGAAATCAGGCTGGTAACCTAAAAAGTTACTGCCAAATCCATTGAGCGCATCTATGTATTCGTTGCCGTCAATATCCCACAAATGGCTTCCTTTTGATTTGTTGACTATGATTGGATAAACAATTTCTTTTGTTGCCGGACTAAAGCCTGAAACCACACGCGGATCGGCCATAAAAGAACGGTTTTGCTGGGTTTGCGCTTTGCTTTTCGCAGTTTTCTGATTGTATGCTTTCGTCAGGTTTTTTAAGAATGATTGTTGGGCCGGGCTAAGTTCTTCACTTTCTTTTTGGATGCGTGCCGTTGCACCAAATGGTTTTCTGATTTCTATTGCTTCTTCCGGGGATAGTTGCAGGTCAACAGGTTTCTTTTCTGCAAAAACAAATGCTTCTTTTATCGGTGTTTTTTCATCATTCTGCAATAAACCAATCTGTTGGGAAATCAATTGGATTTGTTGAGCAAGTAAATTCAAAACAGAACCATCATTTACAGCAGGATTTGAAAGCTGATTGCTGAAAGCTGATTGCTTTGAAGCTAAATTTTCTTCCTGCTGCATGGCTTCTTTTGGCAGTTTCGTTTCTAAATGTCCGGCCAGTAATTCTATTGTGTCGAACTGTTCGTTTAAATTTCTAAACGTAACCGGTACGTTGAATTTTTTGGTGAGCGAGATGGAAACTTGTGTCAGTAAAAGTGAATCCAAGCCCATTTCTATAAAAGTACAATCGGGCTGCATTTCGTGCAGTTCAATCCCGGAAGCATCGTACAAAATAGTTTTAATTTGTTCTGTTAGCTTATTGGCAATCATAGGTTTTTGGGGTTCAGGTTGAGTATTTTGGAAAGAAGGAATTTCAGTCTCTTCTAAAATTATATTTCTGCTTTGCATGGGAATAGGAACAGGAACCGGATCTGCCCAGCATTTTTTATAATCATAAGCGTAAGGCGGCAGGTAGATTTTCTCCCTGGTTTGTCCATTGTAAAATGCTTTCCAATCGGGTTTAAACCCTTTTGTCCAAAGTTGTCCGAGCACTTTCAGCATTTCGGTATAAACCGGTTCCTTTTCTCCGGGAGGTGCGGCAGCATTGGCAAACACAGCATTATTGTTTAAGCATTGCTGCCGTACTAACGGAGCTAAAGTATTCCCTGGCCCAACACCGATCAGAAAATTATATTGCTCGTTCAGCAAAGTGTTTATCGCAGGATTAAATAAAACGGTGTTACGGATATGTGCAGACCAGTAAGCAGGATCGGTTGCTTCTTCAGGTTTTAGCCAGGTGCCGGTAACGGTAGAAACCAAAGGCGTTTTTGGCGGATGTAAAGTGATGGTTTTTACGATTGCTTCAAACGGTTCTAAAATCGGGTCCATCATGGCAGAATGAAAGGCATGATGGTTTTCCAATAAACGACTTGGAATATCTTGTGCAGATAAAAGGGCGGTAAAAGAAGCAATAGTTTCCTTCCCGCCTGAAACCACCATAACATCCTTGCTGTTGACAGCCGCAATCGACAGGTTTTCCGGCAAAATCGAATTAAGTTTTTCAGGTGTTATTTTTATGGCCAGCATGCTTCCGCCAGGCAAAGCCTGCATCAGTTTGCATCTTGCAACCACTAATTTTAAAACATCTTCTAATGTAAAAACCCCGGCAAAATGCGCTGCCATAAATTCACCCAAACTATGGCCGCAAACAGCATCTGGCTGCAATCCCCAGCTTGTCCATAATTTAACCAGGGCATATTGCATGGTAAAAACAGCAGGCTGTGCATACAACGTTTGGTTTAGTTTTTCTGCCGAAGCAGGATCAGGAGAGGCAGGATAGATGATTGTCCGGATATCTTCCCCCAGTCCTTTTTGCAATAAAACAGCGCATTCATCTACTGCATCTCTAAAAATAGTCTCCTGCCGATACAATTCCAGGTTCATGTTCACAAACTGCGAACCCTGGCCCGGAAACAGCAATGCTGTTTTTAACCGGTTGTTTTTTAGGTTTTTTGATGCAGGTTTTACAGTTGAAACCTTCAATTTCCCTTGTAACTCCTGCTGGTCAGAAACCACCAGAAAATCCCGGTAATTGAAATCTTCACGCGTGGTGGGCAAAGTATAAGCAATGTCAGCCGGATCAGCTTCAGGGTTCTTCTCAACATAATCTATCAACCGCTTCGTGTAATCTTGTAGACTGCTTTCCGTTTTTGCAGACCAGGTAATTAAATGTGCAGGTTTGCTTGCGTTTTTAATGATTTTTGCTTGATGATGTTCTTCCAGGACCACATGCACATTGGTGCCGCCAACACCAAAAGAACTGACACCGGCACGGCGGGTTCCTGCTGTATTCCAAGCTGTTAAAGCAGTGTTTACAAAAAACGGACTATCTTGAAAATCAATGTTTGGGTTTGGGCGATTGTAATTGATTGAAGCAGGAATTTGCCGATGATGCAAAGCCAGTGCAGTTTTGATAAACCCGGCAATACCGGCAGCAGCAGTTAAATGGCCGAAGTTTCCTTTTACAGAACCAATTGCACAAACCTGACGAGAAGTTTGACTACCAAAAGCCATCTTTAAACCTTCAATTTCAATCGGGTCGCCAATGGGTGTGGCCGTTCCATGTGCTTCAATGTAGGAAATGGAAGAGGGATCAACCTGCGCATCTTCCAGTGCTTGTGCAATTGCATTGGCCTGTCCTTCGGCACTTGGCGCGGTAAAACTGCTTTTGCCCGAGCCATCGTTGTTTACGCCTGCTCCTTTTAGCACACAAAAAATCGTGTCGCCGTCGCGCTCGGCATCTTCCAGGCTTTTCAACAGCACCACGCCGCCGCCATCGCTAAAAACCGTTCCCTGCGCCTCTGCATCAAAAGGCCGGCAGTGCCCGTCTCTGCTAAACATGGCGCCTTCCTGGTATAAACTTCCGCTTTTTAGGGGAGAAGTAATAGCAGAAGCTCCGGCCACTGCGATAGAACATTGTCCGTTGCGGATGCTTTCTGCCGCCTGGGTAATTACTAATAAACCTGTTGCACATGCGGCATAAACGCTTACTGCCGGTCCTTTTAAATTGAGCTCATAAGCTGTACGACTGGCGATGTAATCTTTTTCATTCAAAGCCATAACCAAAAAATTGCCTACATTTTCAACCTTTTCAGTATTTGGCAGCACATTATTCAAATAATAACTGTTGTTTCCTGATCCTGCAAAAACACCTGTTGTGCCAGTATAATTGGAAGGTAAATGACCAGTTGTTTCCAAAACTTCCCGTGATAGTTCCAGAAAAACACGGTGCTGCGGGTCCATCAGTTCAGCAGCTTTTGGGTTGATACCGAAAAAGGCAGCATCAAATTCATCCGCATGATCAATCAAACCGCGGGCTTTTACATAAAGCGGGTTGTTTTTTAAACTGAGGGAAATGGAAGGATCCAATTCTGCATCGGTAAAAAAGCTGGTGGTTTCTTTGCCGTTCTTCAATACATCCCAAAACTCATCTAAACTATTAGCTCCCGGAAAACGGCAAGCCATGCCAATTACGGCAACTTCGTGCCTAATGCTTCTTTTACCGGTGTTTTTTTGTGTTTGGATTGAAGTTTTTTCTCCGTTAACCAAATAGTTTGCAATACCGCTGATCGTTGGATATTGATATAGTTTGGTTACCGGCAACTGGTATTGCCAGTTTTCTTTTAATGAAGCAATAGTTTTTAAAGCCAGCAATGAATTTCCGCCCAACTCAAAAAAGGAATCGTCAACACCAATTTTATCAATTTGTAAAAGTACCGACCAATTTTCGGCAATTCTTTTTTCTATTTCTGTTGACGGGGATTTATAAACGGAAGAAAGTTCCGGGCGATTAAAATCGGGTTTGGGCAATTGCTTTTTGTCAATTTTACCACTGCTCGTAAATGGCAATTGTTTTAACCAGATAAAAGCAGCTGGCATCATGTAATCGGGCAGTTTTTGGGCGATGATCTGTCTTAAAGCCGATGGATCATGCTCATTGCCTGAAGCAACCAGGTAAGCAACCAAACGCTTTAAACCCGGCACATCTTCGCGCGCTACCACAACCGATTGTTTTACTGATTGTGATTGATTCAGCAGCGTTTCAATCTCTCCCGGTTCAATCCTGTAACCACGTATTTTGATCTGTTGATCTATTCTTCCTAAAAAATCAATATTTCCGTCGGGAAGGATTCTCGCCATATCTCCGGTCCGGTAAATGCGCAATGCTTCTTTTACCGGGTAAATTATGGTAGGAAATTTTTCAGCAGTTAGTTTCGGTTGGTTGAGATAACCTTTCGCAAGGCAATTTCCGGCAAGGCAAAGTTCGCCTGTTTCGCCGGTTACAACCGGTTTTAAATTTTCATTTAAAATTAAAACCGTTGAATTATCAATGGCTTTGCCGATAGAAGGCAGGGAAGGCCAGCTTTGCCGATCTCCATCTAATTTTAATTGCGTAACAACATGGCATTCCGTTGGCCCGTACTGGTTAAACAATTTGCAACCAGGCAAAGCATTAAAAAAGCGTCGAATCTGCGGCGTGATCTTGAGTTGTTCTCCGGCCGTAATCACTTCCTGCAAACAAGATGGAAATATTTTTCCTGAAACTGCGGCTTCTGTTAAATACTGTAAGGCAACAAACGGCAAAAACAGCCGGTTTATTTGTCTGCTTTCTATAAATTGCAACAACAGGTTTGGATCGAGGCGCTCGTTATCAGAAATTAAAACTAAATTACCGCCGGTGCAAAGCGTGGCAAAGATCTCCTGAAATGAAACATCAAAACTTAAAGGAGCAAATTGTAAAGTCCTGGAATTTGCAGTAGCAACTGAATGCTGTTTTTGCCAGGTAATTAAATTTACAAGCGCAGTATGGCCCATGCAAACACCTTTTGGCGTACCGGTAGAACCGGAAGTATAAAGCACGTAAGCTAAATCGCCTTGATTTATATTGGAAATTGCCGCCGCAGGTTTTCCTTCTGATGAAATTACACCAAGGCCAAGCTGCTCAAAAAAAGACGTTTCATTTTTCGGTGCTAAACAAACTTGTGTTGCCGAACCTGCAATCAGTTGTTTCAGCCGATCTATTGGATAATTTGGATCAAGCGGCAGATAAGCTTTTCCTGCTTTTAAAATAGCCAGGACACCAACAATCATCTCCGCGGAGCGTGTAGTGCTGATGGCAATCAGTTCCGAAGAAAAAGCCTGGGCAGATATAAACTGTGCAAGCAAGGTAGATGTATGGTCTAATTGCTGATAAGTAAGCTGTTGCCCAGCCATAGAAACAGCTACGGCATCAGGCGTTTGTCCTGCCTGATTTTGAAAAAGCTGATGTACAAAACGAAACTGTCCGTCAGCTGGGCTTGCTATATCGTAATTGGCGATCATTCTGGTTGTGTAGTTTTTTGGCTTCAAACTGAAGCATCTTCAAAGCTGTCTTATACGCATTGCATCTTTTTTGGTTTGACTTTCAGGTTTTAGGCAGAAGAAAAAAACAAGCAGTACTAATAAATCCTATGCTGTTTTTATCGCCAGAAAATATTTATTTGCTTTAGTTTGCTTATTTTTCCTGCAAATCTAAATCCATGAAGAAAACAGTTTGTCAAATGCAAGATGAGCAGCAAGGGTAAATTGCCTTTTTCAGTAATTGAACTTTTGTAAATGCTTTAAACCCCGTGTTCAACGGTATTAAAAGCAATAACTAAATAACAATTTGTTCATTTGGCCTTAACCTGGCAGTAATATTTATCATATAAATTCGACTGGACAATAACGAATTAAAAACCTTGTTATATTAAATAAAACACATGCTAAAGCAAATCAATCTTAAGCCTGCGTATTTTATTCCTGTATTTGTAATGTTGTTGTCTGCTTTTATCTGCTGTACGGTTTTTTCTAAACAAATAAGCTTTCTGGTTTTAAATAATTATCATACAAAGTGGCTGGATGTGTTTTTTGCTAATTATACACTTGCCGGCGATGGATGTGTGAGTATTGCAGCAGTTGTATTGTTGATTTTTTTTCATAAACAAAAGGCAGCAGTTACATTGCTGTTGGGTTATGCAGGTTCTGGATTGGCAGCACAGCTGATCAAACATTGTTTTAATTACCCAAGGCCAAAACTTTACTTTGAACAATCAAAGGTGGTTTACCACCATTTTGTAGAAGGTGTAGTGGCAAATCATAGTGGGTCTTTTCCTTCTGGACATACAGCATCTGCTTTTGCAATGGCTACCGTATTTGCACTTTTATCTTGTGATAAACGTATCAGCATTATTGCTTTCGTTTTTGCTGCCTTAGTTGGTTATTCGCGCATTTATCTTGCAGAACATTTTTTACAAGATGTTGTAGCGGGCGCATTTATAGGTGTGTTTTGGGGAATGTTAAGCTATTATTTGATATGGCAGAAAAAAAAGCCATTTATACAAGTGCCTGCCTTTACTAAAAAAACCCATGATAATTCCATGGCTTAAAATTGCCATGTTTATACTTTATTTAATAGAAGTTTCAAGTTAAAGGTAAGTGCGTTTTGAATCAATATACAATAATAGTGATGTTGACAAAAAAACAATGCCTCCCGGAGCTTCCATTATTGTTGACAATTGGTTTCCTGCGGCCCACATAAACTTTTACATTGCATCCAAAACAAAACAACAAACATTAGGCATAGGTGGGTTTTTGATCTAAATCAATATTATTGGCCGAATAAAAACAAGAAGCAATTAAAGGATGGAGATGCCGCTTGCTTTATTGTTCCTTCCAATTTGTACAATGAACAAACTTTAGACAAAGTGAACCAAAGTTTTAAATATCACGAATCCCCAATAATTGTCCCTCAATTTCAAAGTGGCGTTCTATGTAAACAATTATACGTTTTCAGGCTAAGGGGATACAAAAGGCTGATGCATTAAAATTGATTTTATAAGTACAAATATTGTGATAGGAGGAAAGCACCAGTTTGTTTGGGCTTATAATCCAAGCCACATTATCCACATTTAAAAAAAAGCCAATGCTTCTTTTATCGGTATAAAATCAAGATACTTCCACAAGTTCAGCATTAAACTTTACTAATAAAATTAAAAAGCAAAACATTATTTTGTAAAAGGCTTAACCTAAAAAACTATATATTTTCCGGTTAAACTACTTTAACGGCAAACACTCTATTCATCATAAATCTTTTTAAAAACTAAATTTATGAAAACGCTTAAAGTTACAATGTTGGTTGTTTTGTCTGCTTTGGGTTTTAACCTTGCAAATACCGTTTCTGCACAAGGCCGCGAAAACCGCCAGGGACAAAACGGAAGTTATGACCAGGGAAGTAGGGGTTCCAACAATCAAAATTATCAGCGACAAAATAATACTGGCAGAGGCAGCAACAATCAAAATTACCAAAACCAGGGAAACCAAAACTACCAGGGCCAGGACATGCCAAACCGTGGCGGCCAAAACTACCAGAACCAGGGGGATGGGGGCCGAAGTTATGCAGACAGGGATTATCGCAACCATGATTACAGAGGCCGTGACCAGCAGGATTCGCGTTATGACCACAGGTGGAACAGGAGGGAACGCGAGCGACACGATCATGGCTACCGCAACCGGGATGACTGTGACTACGGTTACCGCAACTGGTAAATCAAACAAAAACCTCATCAATTTAGTGGGGTTTTTTGTTTAAATGGATTTGCCGAAGTTTGGATTAGTCGGGTAATAATTCTCCTATATTTGCTGTAATTATGGAAGCCATCCAAATTTCAGGGATTTTTAAAGATGCGATATGCAGGGCAAAACCTGTACGGCCTGATCTGTACAGCATAACTATGGATACTGTTTTTATCGGTACAATTTTAAAAGAGAACGGCGGCTGGTGCCTGGAAGAAGTTGCCGGAGAAGAATTAACAGCAGAAAACGTACAGTTGATTGGGGCCTACCTGGATAAAAAGCGCAGGTAAGCCACTTATTTTTCCCTCATAAAAGAAGCATCTTTAGGTATCATGTCACTGATTTTATACCGATAAAAGAAGCATCATCCCCGATAACCCCTAACCACAAGTAAGATTAAAGTGTTATGCCGAATGCCCAATGTTTTTCCCGGAACAATTTCGAGGTAATGCGTTAGGTATCCATCCATAATCCCTTTCATTACTTTGATCGTGTTTTCCTGTTCGTCCGGCAGCATTGTTTCCATCGGTTCTACAAAATGCAGTTGTCCTTTTACATCTGCCATCACCGCAAAAGTGTGATAGAAATCAGCATAAGCGTGATGGATGGTTATTTCATATTCCGGGTAAAACAAGGTTTCGGGAATATAATAACTATCTAAAATTTTAGCTTTAACCTTGGCGTTGCTTACCAAAACAGCCTTACTTTTACTTTTTAAAACAACAGGTTCTTGTGCAGCAAATATTTTTTTAGTGTCGCGGTTGGATTGCGCCACTAAAGATTGGATATATGCAGTATCTTTTTTTAAAGGTTTTCGTAGGGTTTCAGCAGTTGTATGCAACACATTTTTAATATAATCGTCAGCATAAAAAGTAACATTTACATTCGAGCTTTTCCAATTGATGATCTTGTTGTTCACTTCCAGCACCTGAAACTTCAAACTGTCTTTGCTGATTTTCCTGGCTTTAAACCAGGCCCCGGAAAAGTTAAAAATCGAATCGTGGTCTAAGTTTAAAGGCAGATCGTAAAAACGCAATTTTACCGGACTAAAAACACTGACCGAAGTATCAGACAGGAAATTTATTTTCCAGGATGGTTTTAACTGATAGCCCTGCGCGTTAAATGAAACACCGTTGTCAAAACGACGGTACACTTCCGTAAACGGAATGTCGGTAACGGTTTTAAACGATGTCTTGGTTCTCGCTATTAATTCTTCATTGGTTTCTGCTGCGGGTGACCGCTGGTCTTCTTTCGGTTTTTGATTGCAGGAAAAGCAAAACATAGAAAATAAGATCAACAGTGAAAAAATAAAACATCTCATATAAAAACAGCAATAATAGCGGCTGTTAAGATAATGGATTTGGCCTGAAAACCTTAAGGTTTTTTGATATAATGATGGAGAAAATTGATTATAATTTTAATGGTAATTAGAGAGGGTGGTTGAGGTCATCCCCCTAACCCCCTTCTAAGGGGGAAGCATATCGCTTACTTTTCTAAGTCATCTTTGTCTTTTTATACATGCTTCTTTTATAGCATAAAAACTGTACAATTCCAATAAACTTAATACAAACTTTTCCTCCATAAAAGAAGCATCACCACCCCAGTTTCCCCTGGTAATAATCCAGTATTTTCATCCTAAGGATATAATCATAGCGGGCACTTATCAGGTTGATATTGGCCGCATCCAGCTTGTTTTTGGCAACCGTATAATCCACGCTGTTGCCCACGCCGGCATTAAACTTCACTTCGGTGGCTTTAAAAGATTCGGTATAAGCAACCACCTGATGCTGCAAAGTTTGGTAGCGGCTGTAAGAAGCGGTAGTGTTAAAAAAAGCTTGTTCTACAGATTGTTTTAGCCGGATGCGTGTGTTTTGTTCTACCAGTTCGGCATTTTTAAGGTTGAGTTTAGCTAAGGCGATGCGGTTACGGGCAGCAAAATTGGTAAAGACCGGCACCTGTAGCCCTACAGAAAAAGAAGAATTGTAATTGTTTTTAAACTGATTGCCATAGCTGATCTTTTCTGGCCGGTAATTGGTTTGATTGGTGATGACGTAAGATTTACTGCCGTTTTGTAAACTCACATAATCATTTGTGGCCTGGCGCGTGCTGTCCACAAAAATACTTCTGTTGGCCGCGCTGGAATAGTTGGTATAAACATTGGCATTGAAAGACAAAGTAGGGTACAAATAACCGCGCGCCGCACTTACGCTTTTAGCTGCGCTTTTTGTACGCAAAGCCGATGCTTTAACCAATCCAAGTTGATCTAAAGCGGCCTGATAAATACTTTCGGGATTGCCGTTGCCAAAGGAAGAAAGCTGTTCGGCAGTAAGCGGGGCATAAGTTTGGTTGGCCCGATAAGCCACATTCATGTATTGTGCAAGCGTAACTTTTGCACTTTCCAAGGTGTTTTGATTATTGATGATGGATAAACTGTCATTTGCCAATTGCCCTCTTAGATCAGCCAATTGGTATGGCGCAATCGCGCCATCTTTATTCAGGATTTCGGAACGGTTAACCTGTAAACGTGAAACTGCTGCCTGGTTCCGGGCCTGGTTCAGCAGTTCCTGGTTGTTCAATATTTGCAGGTAAGCCAGGATCACGTTGAGCGTTAGGTTGTCTTTCTGCTGCTGCAGTTCCAGCTTACTTGCTTCAAAAGCCAGCAGGTTTTGTTTGATGGTATTCCATAGCAAAAAACCGTTAAACAAAACAACATTGCCGCCAACAGAATAATTGGTGTAGTTGATTTGCTGGTTGATATAGCTGTTGGTGAACGGGTCAATGCTGCGGCCCTGGTTTAAGCCCTGTACAATATTCCCGGTAATGGCCGGCAGTAAATTGTTTTTGGCTTGTTTCAGGTTGATGGCCGAGCGCTGTGCTGCCAGGTTGCTTTGCTGAACTTCCAGGTTTTGGCGGATGGCAATTTCAATACATTGCTGCAAAGTTATACGCGTACTATCAGTACTTTGCGCACTAACTTTTAGGGCATAAAAGAAGCATAAGAATAAACAACAGGAACAGAAGAATTTCTTTTTTTTCATTTTTTAGCTTCAGCTAAATCCCCTTAAAATAAAAGGGCTTTCATTTATAATAGTAGAAACTGGCTTGTCGAAGGCCTCACCTAAATCCTCTCCAGAGGAGAGGATTTGCTTTTCCGGCGGAAACATGTGTTAAGTTTTATTTAGCTGATGGCTGACTGCTGATAGCTTATCGCCCTACTCAATCCTTCCGTCCAGCAAATTAATGATTCGTGAACCGTAAGCTGCATTTTTTTCAGAATGTGTTACCTGTACAATAGTTACGCCCTGCTGGTTTAAGTTTTTAAAAAGTTCCATAATTTCTTCGGCTTGTTTAGAATTGAGGTTGCCGGTTGGTTCATCGGCCAAAATAACTTTCGGGTTGGCAGCCAGGGCGCGCGCAATTCCAACCAGCTGCTGCTGGCCGCCCGAAAGCTGGTTTGGAAAAAGGTCTTTTTTTCCGACGATCTGAAACCGGTCCAGTATATCGGCAACTATTGATTTTCGTTCCGATGCTTTCATCTCCTGATAAATCAGCGGCGTTTCAATGTTTTCGTAAACCGTCAGTTCATCAATTAAATGATAAGCCTGGAACACAAAACCAATATGTTGTTTATATAAAGCTGAACGTTGTTTCTCTTTCAACTTGAAAACCAATTGGTCCAGGAACAGGTATTCGCCTTCCGAAGGTTCATCGATCATTCCTAAAATGTGCAGCAAGGTTGACTTTCCTGAACCTGACGGGCCCATAATGGAAATGAATTCACCTTCGTTGATGCTCAGGTTAATGTCTTTCAATAAAAAAGTACGGTTTCCGCCTATAGAAACCCATTTGTAAATATGTTTTAGTTCGATCATGTTTTATAAAATTTAACCTTAAAACTATCGTAAAAATTTTTGTATTTGCACTTGTTATACAAAATGCAATACCAGAAATAAGAAAAGCTGATATACAAGCTGTTATAAAAAGGTACAGGATTAAGCTGTTCGGTAACGATACAGGTATTGTTTCATTTCGATACATGTTTTATAGGGATAAAAGAAGCATTGCCCAGGCGGTTTTATTTTAACATGCAGCGTATCGCCCTAAAGATTTTTAAACAAACGCTTAATATTACCACCAAATAATTAACTTGGTCAAAATCAAACATAAAATAATTATGAAAAAGTTTCTAACCTTATTAGCCATTGCAATAATGGCATTTACCATCACATTTGCCCAGACAAAAAAAGATGGAACCCCTGATAAAAGGTATAAAGCCAACAAAACGTATAAACCTAAACCAATACCTGTCACAAAAGACGGCAAACCAGACATGCGTTTTAAAATAAACAAAAAGACAAAGCAGTAATATAATAAGCGGTGGCGGCACCGCTTTTTTTGTTTCAAAAAACGCTGGTTTCTTTTCCCCGGTAAAGTTTGAATGTTTTTCTTACCGGTAGGCAATGCGCCCAACATTTAGCCTTTCCGTTAAATACAGCTCTTTCAATCCTTTAATTTTCTTGCTATTAACCTGCCCTTTATCGGGGTCAAAGCCACTACTATGTCCATAGTTTCCTACAAATGCAATTTCTTAAAATTTAAGGGGTTTTATTTTAACATTAAATTAAGGATAAGGAAATGTACACCCTTTATGCTTTATTATTAATTTGGTAAAAATTACTTGCATAGGTATTTTAATTTGGTATAAAATTGAATGGATTATTTACCAAATACTGTGTTTTTTTCCTTTAAAATGAAAACTCCTTAAATTCTGGCCTTAACCCTTTTTAAGTCAAAAAACAAATCCATTTGATTTTTCTTTATGCCATTGTAATTGAACAAATGTTGTTTGCTTTATTGCTAAAAATATCATAAAAGAATGAACGAGTTTAGTAAATTTAAAGAACAGGCCAGCCAGCAGGCTATGAATAAGGAAGACATGCCAGTATCAAAAATCCCGATTGTAGAGGAACGTTTAAATATTGGTGTCCGGAGGGTAGAAACTGGTACAGTCCAACTTTCTAAAAGGGTTGTTTCTGAAGAAGTAAGCCAGGAAGTACCGGTTACTTATGAAGAAGTTCAGGTTGAGCACGTAGCTATTAACCAGTATGTAGAAGTTGCCCCGGAAGCTGTACGTTACGAAGGCAACACCACTATTATTTCTGTGGTAAAAGAAGTATTAGTGGTAGAAAAAAGGCTGATGCTGGTAGAAGAACTGCACATCAGTAAAACACAGGTTACATCAACATCTACAGTAAAAGAATTTCTCCGAAAGGAAGAAATTGAAATTAGCCGGGCGGAAACAAGCAACACAGCAACACAGGATTTAATCAACAATAAATAATTCACACTAAAACAAAACAATCATGTCACAAACAGTAATTGGAATTTTCGACTATACAAGTGAGGCGCAGGAAGCCGTCAATCATCTTGTAAACAATGGTTACAACAGGGAAAATGTTGATATTTCCTCACAAAGCGCTGAAACCGAAGGTGCATCGATATCGACTAATTCGAATCAAGACCATCACGACGGCAGTATCGGAGGCTTTTTCAGTAATTTGTTTGGAACGGGAGACGATGCAGACAGGTACACAGAAGTAGGCCGTAAAGGTTCTATCGTAACCGTACATGCAAAATCTGCAGATGAAGCAGAAGCAGCAGCCAGGATTTTAGATAATTTTGGTGCAATTGATGTGAACGAACGCTCAGAGCAATATAAAGCTTCTGCCGGAACATCTGGTATAAGTAATGCTGATTCCTTAAAAACAAATGATGCTGACAGAATCAAAATCATTGAAGAGAAAATGCAGGTAGGCAAACGCGAAGTGGAAACCGGCGGTGTGCGTTTACGCAGCCGTATAGTAGAACAAGCGGTACAGGAAGATGTGCGTTTACGTTCAGAACACGTACACGTAGAACGTACAAATGTAAGCCGCCCTGCAACAGAGGCTGACCTGGTCAATTTTAAAGACACTACAATTGAAATGACAGAGCGTGCAGAAGTGCCAGTAGTTGGCAAAGAAGCATTTGTTACCGGTGAAGTTTCTTTAGGAAAAGAAGTACAGGAAAACAATGAAACCGTAAAGGGAACTGTCCGCAAAACTGAAGTGGATACCGAAAATTTTATAGATCAGGATAAAACTGATGTTTCTTCGGGAACAACCAACACCACCGATAACAAGGATAGTTTTTACAAGTAAGAACATTCTTTTATCAATTTATAAAACCTTTTATTAAAAGCGTCAGCCAGTTTAAAAGTTGACGCTTTATTTTTTAACCTTTACCTAAACTTAAAAACAATCATGGCAGAATTAAATGTTCAACCTAAAAAAAACAACTCCTGGTGGCTTTGGATCTTATTGTTACTGATCCTGTTGGCTTTATTATTTTTCTTTTTACGCGGATGTAACAACAAAAACGCTAATCAAACCAGCACAACTGATTCTACCGCCAGCACTACCACTACTACTAACGCGGTTGCTGCAACTACACCTGCAGATCAGGTTGATTTTAACTCCCCAAAAGCATCTTATGAAGAAATAACAGATACTTCTATCAATGTACGAGGCAATAACAACTATTCTATTTATGGTTTAGGCGAAGATGTTTTGTTTGATAAAGACCAAAGTACATTAAAAAGCAGTGCACAAACACAGCTTAAACTTATTTCAGGTTCTTTAAACAAACGTTTTAAAGGGGCTAACATCAGCGTTTACGGGCATACAGATTCTACCGGAACTGCTGGCCACAATAAAATGCTAGGGGCACAACGTGCAGAAGCTGTTCGTTCATGGTTCGTTAAAAATGGGGAAATAGCTGAAGATAAGATTACTATTCATTCTTTTGGAGCAACTAATCCGGTAGCTTCTAACGCAACTGCACAAGGAAGACAGGAAAACCGCAGCGTTGAAATTGTAGCAACTCCGACTAAAGCTGCTGATAATAAATAATTAATTATTTAACTTTTAAAATAAGAATACAATGGCAACACACGAAAATAGCGCTAACACGCGCCTGGAAGAATTACATGGAAGTGGTTATGAAATTGCAGACGGACAACCAAATATTAAAGGCTGGGACGTAAAGGACGTATCTGGCAAACAAATTGGCGATGTGCACGATCTGATTTTTAACCCTGATACATCTAAAGTATTGTATATTGTAGTTGACCTGGACGACAACGAATTTAATCTTGACGATGATAAAAAAGTGCTTGTACCGATCGGGTTGGCACAACTGCACGAAAAAGATGACGATGTGATTTTACCGAATGTAACTGCTGCGCAGTTAAGTCAGCTTCCTGCTTACGAAAAAGGTAATATCACCCCTCAAACAGAATCTGCCATATCTGGCATTTTTGCGGGCGGTGCTGTTGCAGCAACTGCCGGTGCAGATTTTTATCAGCATGAAAACTTTAACGATGCAAAATTTTATGGCCGACGGGAGCAAAATACGGGCGATGTTACTTCTATTCCTATCATCGAGGAAAAAATGGAAGTTGGCAAACGTGAAGTTGAAACCGGCGGTGTTAGATTAAAAAGCCGTGTTGTGCAGGAAAATATAGAAGAAAATGTAAACCTTCGTTCAGAACATGTGCATGTAGAACAAACACCGGTTAACCGCCCTGCAACAGCAGCCGACCTTGAAACTTTTAAAGAAGGCACTATCGAAATGAAGGAATATGCCGAAGTACCCGTAGTTAATAAAGAAGCTTTTGTTACAGGCGAAGTTTCCCTGGAAAAGGAAGTATTGGAGAACAATCAAACGGTAGAAGGCACAGTTCGTAAAACTGAAGTAGATACCGAAAATTTTACCGACGAGACAAAAAAACTTGGTGATAAAAATAAATTGTCAGACGAAAAAGGCGATAGCTTTTATAAGTAGTTTAAATTTTAACGTTAAATATCAAGCCATCAGTTATTGTTTAGCTGGTGGCTTTTTTATTGGCTTTTAATTACGCTTTTTTGCATTAATATAATTTTATTAGCTTTTTGCTGCCGCAATCAGTTTTAAATTTTGCACCGTTTATTGTTGACTTTTCTCCATAAACTTTCAGCTTTTACAAATTGGTTTTGCAAAACCCGTTGCTAAAAGCCTTTCTTTATAGCCGTAACAATAGTTATTGTTTGCTATTTTATGTTATATAATACACATGAATATAGGTTATATTGAAAAAATATTTGTATATGATAGTAAAATTATATTTATTTAGCTTTTGATAAAGCTTATAAAAGTTAATTATTCTTCCGACAATATATTTAGTTCTACATAAATATATTCTGTATCATTTGGCCGAATCTTTAATACACTGTATTCTGTAATTGCTTTTTGTAGTTTTTATCCGTATAAAGTTAATAATATGGAAAAACCGTTCTTGTCAGGTAATCTCAAATTAGATGAAGCATCCCTCAAAAGAATTTTTATATATAACTTGAATCAAGTCTATCCTGTTTTGCTTCATTTGGCCGATAGTTTACCCATACTTGCAAAGGCTATATTTTATGGCGATTTGCATAATGCAGCAGAAGAGCTTTTGTCGGAAGTAAAGGTTCAGCTTGATCGGGTTGATGCTATTTTTGTCCATTTAAAAGAAGTTCCTAAAAACAGTAATACCCCTACTGACAAAATACAATTTTTAACATTTGACAACGAAGATGAACTACTGGACGGTTTATCAAAAGATTTGGCATTGGTGTTTTACCTCCAAAAAATTATAGCTGTAAAAAAGAATTACTTTCATATTCTTAAATCTATAGGAAATTCTTTAAATGATATCAATATCAAGCAATATCTACAGTATAGTTGTGATGAGTGCGAAGAAAATCAGATGATCTTCAGGCTTATTGCAAAAGAATATATGGAAAGTACGATCAATAAATTCTTACAGTAATGATTAACAGTAAAAAGAGATGTTGGTTGTTGTTTTTATGATTTCTATAGAAGTCGTCATACTTCTTTTATGCCAATAAAATCAATATTGCTTTTAGGTATCAGTAGTCAAGCTACCAGCCATAAAAGAGATCCATCTGTCACCACAAAAGCCCACACAAAATTTTTAACATTTTAATCAATAAAACAGGAGGAGTATTGTTTTTATAAAAACTATATCGTAATATTGCAATATACTAATATGTATGGGGGCAAGTAAAACAGAACACTTTACCGAGCAGCAAAATCAAATTGCAGTTATGGCAAAAGCATTGGGGCATCCGGCCAGGGTAGCTATTATTGAATACTTGTTAAGTGTAAAAGCATGTATTTGCGGCGATATTGTAAACGAATTGCCTTTGGCTCAGCCAACCGTTTCACAGCATTTAAAAGAATTAAAAAATGCAGGGTTAATTAAAGGCAGTATCGACGGAAATGCCATTTGTTACTGCCTGGATGAACAAGCCTTTGCAAAATTACAAAGTTATTTTGCAGGCATTTCATTCAACTTAGATCAAAAGAAAAACAACTGTTGTTAAGTTAATTTAAGCAGAAATACATGAAATTATCAGCATTTAAAAAACAATTAAGCGGACTTGACGGCATCAATTTTATGCAGGTAAACGAAGCATTGGTTCCGGCCCACTTCCATATTACAGAAATTGGTTTGTCAACCAAACACTTTGTGGATTGCGGCGGTGGCTTGCATACGGAACGATCAGCAAGTATCCAGATTTGGGTTGCGGGAGATACAAAACACCGATTAAGCCCTGCCGGTTTGCTCAGTATTATTGCTATTTCAAAACAGGTTTTAGGCGATGAAGATCCGGAGATCGAGGTAGAATATCAAACCGAAACCATAGGCAGATATGGATTGGATTTTAAAGACGGCAATTTCATCCTGCTTCCAAAGGAAACAGATTGTTTGGCAAAAACCAAATGTGGTATTCCTCAACCTAAACAATTGGTAAACCTGGCCGGTAAAAGCGAAAGCTGCTGCATGCCCGGAGGTGGTTGCTGCTAAAAACACACTAATGAAAAATATTTTAGTACTATGTACAGGCAACAGTTGCCGCAGCCAGTTGGCCGAAGGTTATTTGCGTTGTTATGCCGGAGATAAAGCAAACATTTATAGCGCAGGTATAGAAACGCATGGCGTAAACCCTAAAGCTGTACAAGTTATGGCAGAAGACCATTTGGATATTTCCCATCATACTTCCAATCATGTTGATGAATACCTCTCCATTCCTTTTGATTTCGTGATAACGGTTTGTGATAACGCTAATGAAGCTTGTCCTTTCTTTCCAGGAAAGGTAGAACGCTTTCATCAAAACTTCCCCGATCCGGCCAAAGCACAAGGTTCGGCAGAAGAAATTATGAATGAGTTTAGAAGGGTGCGGGACATGATAAAAGTTTATGCTGCTGATTTTGTAAACAAGCATATAAATCAATGAGTGCCGTAAATTGTGCCCCCTCCGCCAAACGAAAAAGATTAGGCTTTCTTGACCGATACCTTACGTTATGGATTTTCCTGGCGATGGCGTTTGGTGTGGCAATTGGATATTTCATCCCTTCATCTTCCGGTTTCATCAATTCTTTTTCCAGCGGAACAACTAATATCCCCCTTGCTGTCGGCCTTATTTTAATGATGTACCCGCCGCTTGCCAAAGTGAAATATGAAAACATGCGGGAAGTGTTTAAAGACACGAAAGTATTGACCGCTTCTTTGATCCTGAATTGGATTGTTGGGCCAATACTGATGTTTGTCCTGGCCATAACATTTCTAAGGAATTATCCGCATTACATGACCGGACTGATCCTGATTGGCCTTGCAAGGTGTATTGCCATGGTGGTGGTTTGGAATGAACTGGCGGAAGGAAACCGCGAATATGCAGCAGGATTAATCGCTCTAAACAGTATTTTCCAGGTTCTGCTTTACAGTGTTTATGCTTATGTTTTTATCACGGTTTTACCTCCGGTATTTGGATTAAAGGGCTTACAAGTGAACATTACAATTGGAGAAATAGCCAAGAGTGTAGGGATTTATCTCGGTATTCCTTTTGCTTTGGGTATTGTTAGCCGATATGCTTTGATAAAAGTCAAAGGCAAAACCTGGTTTCAGGAGAAGTATATACCGTTTATTTCGCCGGTTACGCTGATCGCTTTATTGTTTACGATCGTTGTCATGTTCAGCCTGAAAGGGCGTTTAATGGTGCAAATCCCAATGGATGTTGTTCGTATCGCCATTCCGCTGGTTGTATATTTTGCGATTATGTTTTTACTAAGTTTTTTTATCGGTAAATCTTTTGGGGCAGATTATTCTAAAAGTACATCTATCGCTTTTACCGCTACCGGCAACAACTTTGAATTGGCCATAGCTGTTGCTATCGGTGTTTTTGGCATCAATTCGGGCGAGGCATTTGCTGGTGTTATTGGCCCACTGGTTGAAGTTCCGGCTTTAATCGCCCTGGTAAATGTTGCTTTCTGGCTCCGAAGAAAATATTATCATGAGCCAATAGCTTTTGCAGAATGAAGACCCCGACATTTTAGGAATGCTTCTTTTACCTGGCAAAAACTATTAAAAGTAAAACGTTAAGGCCGGAAACATTACCCGCTGTTTAACAGTTTTCTTTGCTGAAAGAATTCAGTAAATGAAAGCAATAGTGATTACCGCTCCCGGTCCGCCGGATGTTTTGCAGCTACAGGAACGGGAAAAGCCTCAGCCCAAACCAAATGAAGTATTGATCCGGGTAAAAGCGGGAGGTGTAAACCGCCCGGATATTTCCCAGCGAAAAGGAGATTACCCGCCTCCGGCTGACGTTCCTCAGGATATTCCGGGTTTGGAAGTGGCCGGAACGATAGAAGAAATAGGCGCTGAAGTAACAGCTTGGAAAACCGGAGATGCAGTTTGTGCTTTACTTGGCGGCGGCGGTTATGCAGAATTTGCCGTAGTCGATGCGCGCCATTGTTTACCTGTTCCCAATGGCTGGTCGTTTACAGAAGCAGCTTCTTTGCCCGAAACTATTTTTACCGTTTGGCAGAATGTATTTGAGCGGGGAAGATTAAAAGCAGGGGAAACTTTCCTGGTTCATGGCGGCAGCAGCGGCATCGGGACCACGGCGATACAACTGGCAAAAGCTTTTGGGGCCGAAGTTTATGCCACGGCCGGAAGCGGGGATAAATGCAAGGCTTGCGAAGATTTAGGTGCTAAAAGAAGCATCAATTACAAAACAGAAGACTTTGAGGAAGCCTTAAAAGATACTGGCGCAGATGTGATTTTGGACATGATCGGTGGCGACTACATTTTAAAAAACATCCGGCTTTTAAAACCTGACGGCCGCTTGGTTTACATCAATGCCATGAAAGGCGGCAAAGCAGAAATCGACGTAATAGACATCATGAAGAAACGCCTTACTTTGACCGGCAGCACTTTGCGCAACCGTGATGCTTCTTTTAAGGCACAATTATCAGTAGCAATAAAAGAACAGGTTTGGCCAGTCTTGGAAGCCGGAAAATTCAAACCGGTTGTTTATAAAACTTTTAAATTGAAAGATGCAGCAGCGGCACACCAACTAATGGAAAGCAGCGAACATATTGGCAAGGTTGTGTTAGAGGTTTGAGGCCTTTTTTGTCATCTCCTACACAGTCATGCCGAACTTGTTTCGGCATCCCACAAGAAAGAAAATAGTTGTAGTGATTACTGGAGGGATGCCGAAACGAGTTCGGCATGACAAAACTCAGCTTAAAATTTTCTTACAAAAACAAAAAGACCGGCAGAGACAAACTGCCGGTCTTTTTTATGCCATAAAAGAAGTATTAGAAGCTGTAACGCAAGCCCAATTGCATTTGCCAGCGGGACAGAAAAGGATCAACGGCATAAGGTACGCCCGGGTCCCTAAAGGTATAAGTTGGATAAGTAGTTGCCGCATTTGCGTAATTAGGCGTAACAGCCCTGGACAAACCAATGCTGGAAGTTGAATTGAACGTATTAGGAGAGAAGTAATAATGTCCCCAATCCTTGTTCAACAAAGCAGTCAGGTTCACAATATCATAAGTGAACGTGATGGTTTGTTTGTGTTTCTCAGGCCCGAAATTAAAGTCCTGTGCAAAACGGAAATCTGCCTGCGTGTTCCAAGGGGTACGTGCTGCATTACGTTCTGTAAACTGGCCGCGGCGGGTTTTTAAGTAATTATCAGCGTCAATAAAGGCATCAAAAGCATTTGACTGTGCCTGCTGCGTTGCGGTTGGCGTAGCCGGGGTTGTGCTGAAGAATTTAATGGTTTCGCCAGCATTAGGGATGTAAGCTAAATTAACCTGCTGGCCGGTTCCGTTAACAGCCGTGTTGTAAAAACCAAAAGTGTAAGGTGTTCCGGATTGTGCACTAAAGAAGATAGAGAAATTGGAAACAAAGCTTTTGGAAGCGGAAGCCAAACGATAATTTAAAGTGGAAACGATACGGTGGCGGATATCAAAGTTAGAATATGCCGCTTGCGGGTTGTTCGGGTTTAAAGCCTGGTTTAACTGCCAGTTGGATTCCATTGAATTACGGATACCATTGGTTACGTCTTTTGATTTGCCATAAGTATAAGCTGCATTAACGGTTAAGCCAAAAGGAAGGGCTTTTTCAATCTGACCAGTCAAGCTGTAACGGTAACCTTGGTTAGTGTTGGACAATTCGTAAGCGTTGGTATATAAAGGATTGATCGCTTGCGTTCTGTTGGCCGGATTTGCAGTTGTTGGTGCCGGGGCAGATTCAAAAATCGGCTGTTGATGTTGGGTATCATAAGGATAGTAAGCCACATTATCTACAGTGTTTACCTGCTTAAATTGCAGATCGTGTATTACTTTGGTGTAAATCCCTTCAACCGTAAATTTCCATTGGTCCTGTGTTTTATAATCCAAAGCTAAACTACTCCGCCAAACTTGCGGCATTTTAAAGTTATTGTCGATCAGATCTACTTGTGTAGGGCCGGTAGCACTTGTATTAAATGCTGGACCTCCAGTTGCTGGGTTTATTTGCTGATTCACAAAGCCCAAGCCGCCATTTGCAGGAGCTTGTACCGGGTTTGTTCCGGGCGTAATGGCATTGGTTGTAGCAGTAATACCATTTCTATCGTAAGCGCCGTAAGTAACACCATTATTATAAAAAGCATAACCAAACCAGGCAAAAGGGACACGGCCGGTAAATGTGCCGCTGCCACCGCGCAACACCAGGCTTTGGTCGCCCATAACATCGTAGTTAAAAGAAACACGCGGGTTCACTTCAACATTGTTGAGGTAACCGTTGGTAATATCTTTGGGTTTGGTATAGGTATAAGTAGTTCCGTAGTTTGGATCAACCGGCGCATTGGTTGTTTTGGTACTTAAAGGTTGTTTGTTTGGCACACCTGCATAATCCAAACGGATGCCTGCTGTTAGTTTAAAATTATCTGTTAAGTTGATCTCATCCTGACCATATAAACTCAGCAGGTTTACTTTAAATTGTGCCGAAGGATTGGCCAAAATATAATCACGTGTGTTGTTCGTATAGTTATAATTGTTACGTACACGGCTTGGCTGTGCGTTTATAAAATTGGCAATACTGCTGTAACCGTCGCGGCCGTTCCATGCATTTACAAAGTTGTACGTAATGTCATAAAACTCGTTATGGGTACCAAAAGTAATATTGTGTTTTCCGGCAGATAAAGTTAAATTATCGGTAAATTCTGTTGTCTTCTGATGCATGTCAAAAATAGCGGCCTCACGGTCAGTTCCCATAAAAATAGTCGAACCAGGTGAATTACCGGTTATTTCTATTTGCGGTAAAGCAGGGTTATTGTTTGGGTCGCGGTAATCATGAACACTGGAATAACCAATTACCAAACTGTTGTTTAAAAAGGTGGTGATCTTTGATTTTAACTCGCCAACGGTAGAAGAGGAATTGTTGTGCGAAGTATAATCAATGCCTCCGAAACGGAAGTTAAAGTTATCGCGCTCTAAGTTAGTTGCGGTAGAAGTGATGTAGTTGTTACGAATGGTCAACTGGTTATTGTCATTGATGTTCCAGTCCAAACGGTTAAAAAATTTGTTTGAATGGGAATAGATAGAAGTGTTATCGTAAGTACCCGGGCTGATGCCGCCGGTATATTTTTGAAAAGCAGCAGTAAGGTTCTGGGCATCTGTTACAGAAAGGATATTGGCAGAGCCGGCACTTCCGGCACCAAAGATCACCGGATCCTGGCGGCGGGTAATTTCTTCGTTGGTAAAGAAGAACAATTTATTTTTTATGATTGGGAAACCAACACGAACACCGGTTTGGTAATCGTAAAAACCCTGCGACCCGCCCGGTTCTTTAGCATTGTCACCGCCCACATTGGTCGGGATATTGTTCTTCCCAATCAGCGAGGCATTTCTTCCGAAACCATAAACTGAACCGGTAACGGTGTTGGTACCGCTACGCGTAACGGCGTTGATACTTCCGCCTAACACATTGCCTATTTTAATATCATAAGGCGCAACATAAACCTGAATGTCCTGTATGGCATCTATAGAAACCGGGTTGGTACGTGTGCTGCTGCCCACCTGGCCGGACTGATTGGTCTGGCCGCCCAAAGAAGGGCTGAAACCGATAGCATCGTTATTAATGGCACCATCAATCGTAACGTTGTTGTAGCGAAAATTTGTTCCCTGAAAAGAGTTGTTGCTGCTTTGCGGCGTAGTGCGGGTTAAATCCTGCAAACTACGGGTAACTGTAGGCAAAGTACGGATTTGGCTTTGGCTGATCCTGGTGCTTGTACCGGTTTTTGTAGCGCCGGCAGTTCCTCTTATGTTTACTTCTTTTAATACAGTAGCTTCCTCGGCCATTGTAAAATTATAGGTGGAATTTCCCAAGCTTAAATTGAGGTCGGTACGTTCTGTCGTTTTAAATCCGATATAAGTCAGCGTGATGGTATAAGGCCCTCCTGCGTTCACGTTAGGGAGCGAGTAGCGTCCGTCCGTATTGGTTTGTGTGCCGTATTTTGTTCCGGTACTGGTATTTATGGCAATTACAGAAACACCTGGCAAGGTAACGCCTTTCTGATCGGTAACTTTACCGCTGATTTGGGCACTTGTAATTTGTGCATTGATTTTCCCTGCGGAGAAAAGTAAGTAACAGGAAAAAATGAAAATGTATAATTTGTTCATCGTGTCTATGTGTTTGGACACAAAGGTTGGCATAAAACATTAACTCAATGTTACTTTTGAATTAACGTACTATTACAAGAATGTTAAATTAATGTAAATCAATATAGAATTATAACATTTCATCCTTTAAATTAAAGTTGTGATGCTTCTTTTATAGGCAAAATTTTAACCGGTAAAAGAAGCATCAGGTTAAGATTAAAATAGTAAGTATTACTTCACCCAGAACCTCTCCACTGGATAAGGTTGAGGTGAGGCTGGCTAATAAAAATCAAAACACCTGCGTGCGCCGGGAAATTTTTTGGAACCTTGATCTCGGGCAGGAAAGGTAGTTTCATAACCCAAACTGCCTTCGGTTGAGCCGGTGGCGTTAGTGAAATTGGTTTTAGAATTATTGGCATCATGGCTCACTCCAAAACGAATCTTTTCGCCGCCGTCGCGGTTAATGAAAAGATCAAAAATCAACGTTAAAACCAATGCTTCCTGGCCTGTACTGCTGCTGGAACGGTACCATAAGCCGGCATTAACGCCACGCTTTTTATACTGCATGCCAACATTGATAGCAGTAACTTTGGCCTGGTTGTAAGCCACGATGGAAGGAATAATATAAGAACCGTCCTGGTCATCGTCATTACTGTAACTGTCTAAAGGCAAACGGTAACTGACGTGCATTACAGAACGCATCGGCAATACTGCTTTTGCACCTGTAAAAGATTCGTTTGGCCGGTTAATATGCTGCAGGGCCCCGCCAAGCAACAGCCGGTTTAAAGTAAGCGAAAAGCCGGCGCCCGAATCAAAATAATATTTGTTGTTGAAGGCAGGCATTTCTGTTGCTGTGCCCTGACCGGGAATGATGCCGGTAGTTTGATCGATCTGATCAGAAAAAATAAGTTTGCTCCAGTCGATTACCCGGTTGGTAAGGCCTCCCTGTAAACCAAAAGACAGCACAAAATCATCCGAACCTACACTGTAGGAGTATAAACCGGAAATATTGTTTTTGGTGAGGTAAGCGGTTCCTTCGGCCGAACGGGTAAACATCAAACCCAAACCTCCGCCAAAACGCGGTACGTTATAATCCAAAGAGGCGGTTAAGTAGGAGAACGTGCCCGGAACGGAAGACCACTGGTTCCGATAGATAAGGTTCATTCGAAAATCGCCCTGAAACTGCCCGTTCAATGCCGGGTTTAAGTACAAAGGCGAATTGAAAAACTGGGAATACATGTGGTCCTGTGCATAAATAATGGATGGGCGATACAAAAAAAAGCACAGTAAAAGAAGTATTCCCGCTCTCTTCATTTTTCTTTTTTGGAGTACAAAAACCGGTTATCGGTTAAGTTTTTTGTACGACAAAAGCCCGGAATAGTTACTCCAACTTTATGGGCATAAAAGAAGCATCAGCCAAAAAATAAATAAGAAAGCAGGATGGCGGCAACCACGCCCGCAAAATCGGCAAGCAAACAGGCCGGTATAACGTAACGTGTTTTTTTGATGCCGACAGAACCGAAGTAAAGGGCTACAATGTAAAAGGTAGTATCCGCAGAACCATATAAAACGCTGGACATGTGGCCGATGAAACTATCGGTACCAAAAGTTTTCATGGTATCGATCATCATGGCGCGTGAACCCGAACCGCTTAAAGGCCGCATAAAACCAATAGGTAAAACTTCGGTAAAACGGGTATCCATATTAAAATGGCCAAAACCCCATTTAAAAACATCAACCAGATAACCTAAAGCGCCCGAAGCGCGGAAAACACTGATGCCAGCCAGCATGGCCACCAGATAAGGAATAATGCGGAAAGAGGTTTCCAACCCGCCTTTGGCACCTTCAATAAAAACATCAAAAACATTTATTTTTTTGCGTAGGGCGCCCAGGATAAACAGCACCGGTATCGCCAGTAAAATAAGGTTGCTGGCCACTTTTGATACTGTACTGATCTGCTCTTTATCCAGATAAAATTTAAAATAAGCAACCAGGGCAGCTAAAATCAGGGTGATTCCGCTCAGCCAGCCTAAAACTACCGGATCCAGCAGTTTCAGCTTTTGCTTGTAGGCCACAACCAGTAAACCCATTAAAGTAGCTACATAAGTTGCAATAATGCAGGGAATGAAAATATCTGTCGGGTTATGTGAGCCTAAAATTGAACGTTGCGCAATAATGGAAATAGGAAGAATAGTTAAACCGGAAGCATGCAGCACCAAAAACATGATCTCTGCATTGGAAGCGGTATCTTTTTGCGGATTCAATTCGTGCAAACTTTCCATCGCTTTTAAACCCAGCGGCGTTGCGGCATTGTCCAGGCCGAGCAAATTGGCAGAAAAATTCATCATCATGGCACCATTTGCCGGATGGTTTTTTGGTACTTCGGGGAACAAACGGTGAAAGAATGGGCCAACCAAACGGGATAAAAAATTGATTGCCCCTGCTTTTTCGCCAATGTTCATGATACCCAGCCAGAAAGCCATTGTACCGATGAGCGGCAGGGCAATATCCATTACGGATGATTTGGTAGAATCAAAAATACCGTCAACCAGTAATTTAAAAATTTCGGTATCACCAAAAAAGATCAGTTTAACCAGCGCAATAAAAAAAGCAATGATAAAAAAAGCAACCCAAACGTAATTTAAAGCCATAAGTTATGATGGAAATTTGGGTTCAATATAGAAATTTGAGAAGAGCTTTTTGAAAAATAATTATATTCTCGATCTAAATCAGCTTACTTTATTCCAATTCTATTATTGCTTTATAGATAATACCAAAACATTCCTCTATCTTATATAGTTATGGGCTATGGTTTGATCGCATTAGATTTTATTAAAGCACTTGTTCGGGAGAAATAGGATGCCTCTTTTGAATGATTACCTTTGTGTTAATAAATAAAAATAATGGAAAATATAAAAGGAAAAGTAGTTGTAATTACCGGAGCAAGCAGCGGAATAGGAGAGGCAACTGCACTCCTGCTTGCTGAACGTGGCGCAAAAGTTGTACTAGGTGCACGCAGGCCAGAACGTTTGGAGGCGCTTGCAACCCGTATTAATGCTACTGGCGGTGAAGCAATTTACGCAAGTACAGATGTAAAACGGCGTGAAGACTTATTAAGACTTGTTGAATTGGGTTTAGAGCGGTACGGAAAACTTGATGTTCTTGTTAACAATGCAGGCATTGGACCAATCTCGCCGCTCGACGAGCTCCGCGTGGAGGACTGGGAGGAGATGATTGACATCAACATCAAAGGCGTTTTGTACGGAATTGCAGCAGCTTTGCCAGTATTCCGCAAACAAAACTTTGGGCATTTTGTCAATATCGCTTCTACAGCAGGATTGAAAACAGTACCGAACCAGGCAGTTTATTCTGGAACCAAATTTGCCGTGCGAGCAATATCTGAAGGATTACGCCAGGAAGCAGGAGATAAATTGCGTGTAACCATCATTTCACCAGGATTCGTTCATACTGATTTTGCTGAATCTATGACCAATCCCGAGATGAAAGCCCAAATTTTGGAAGCAAGGGACAAGATGGCAATCCCTCCGGATGCAATTGCCCGCGCTATTGTGTTCGCAATCGAGCAGCCAGATAGTGTTGATGTAGGTGAGATCATTGTCCGCCCAACTGCCCAAGGTTAACTTTGCAGATATGAAGAAAGGAGCTGTGCGACTTTTTCCTTCAGGCATTCATCAGAATCTTATAAAAACAATCCAAAATCATATAAATCTTCTGCTTAACATGATGCTTATTTTTGCAAGATAAAAGAAGCATCATGGATAAGAATACCATTCATAAAATATATCCGGTAACCGGCATGAGCTGTGCTTCCTGCGCCATGAGCGTGCAAAGCATGGCAGCTTCGGTTCCGGGCGTGCAGCAGGCCAATGTAAATTATGTCGCACAGGCATTAGATGTTTATTTCAATCCGAAGCAGACCGATCAGGGGCAAATTCAAAAAGCGGTACAAAGCGTTGGTTATGATTTGATCCTGGATGAAGACAACGCCTTCGGCCAGCAGGAAGAACAACAGGAAAAAGACCTGCTTCAGCTTAAAAAACAAACTTTAGGCGCTGTTTTACTAACGGTTCCGGTGGTGCTGCTCGATATGGTTTTTATGGATTGGAAACCGGCAAACCAGATCATGCTGGTGCTTACTTCCGTTGTGCTGTTTGTTTTCGGAAAAAAGTTTTTTTGTAAATGCCTGGAAACAGGCTGCACATTTACATGCCAATATGGATACGCTGGTTGCCATGCCATCCCGGTTGCAGCAGGTGCATTGTATCCGGTTTGGGGAATCCATCCCGATCCGATGTTTGCAGGGGCAGCCATGGCTTTGAGTTCGGTATCGGTAGTAACCAATAGTTTGCGGTTGAAGTGGCAAAGATGAAATTTTTTGAGGAAAAAAATCAATTAAGCTGTTCTTTTAAAAGTGTCCTTTCCTCTTTTATGCTGGTGCCGGGCTTGTTCTGTTCATTCCATTTATCAAAATTTAAAATAAAGCCGCTCAGCACATTATTGCAATCTTTATTCGGACATTTTATTTTAAAAATCTTTTTCACCTGCTCTATAACCGGCCTACGGCCGCATTTCACACAATGCCTGCAGTCGAACTCAGGCTGAATATCGTAAGTCATCTTTTCGCTTTCACTTGCCGCTTTTAAGGGCGCACAAAAGTATGGCTTTTTCGCTGCACGAAAACCTGTTGCTTTTAAATAGATTAACTTTAATTGTAATATTGTTAATACCGGCCAATATTTGGCGGTGCTGTTTTTATGCCGGTAAAAACAGTATGGTAACGCATTGCAGGCTTTGATAAGATCAAAAGAAGTTAGGTATATTGTTGCTGAAATACCTGCTACTTTTATCGGTATAAAATATCAGCACAGATTTTAGGGGCATAAAAGAAGCATTATAAATTTTCAAAAGAAATTTAAACAGGCCCTAAACAAAAGGGCAACAAACACAATCAGCAACAAAAAATAGTTGCAGTTTACTAAAGTAAGCCGTTTAAAATGACGGCCGGTGTTTTATAGTTAACATTTAAACCAACGCACAAGCTTTAAAGAACGTAATGGATATATTTGATGGTAAATATTTAAAAACCAATAAACGGCCAAAAGGAAGGCAAGGATAAAATTAAGGTTGTTTTGGCACTAAATCAATTTAAACAAACTATGGAACAACAACCACTGCCTTTTACCGGTTATCAAAAATTTGTCATATTCATTTTAGCGATTACCCAGTTTACAGTTATACTGGATTTTATGGTGATGTCGCCATTGGGCGATATACTCATGAAATCGCTCAACCTAAAACCATCGGCATTTGGTTTCGCTGTTTCTGCGTATGCTTTTAGCGCAGGTATTTCCGGCCTGCTCACGGCTGGTTTTGCAGACAGGTTTGACCGCAAAAAACTCCTCCTGTTCTTTTACATCGGATTTATAATTGGAACGATCTTTTGCGGCATGGCACACGCTTATCAGGCACTTTTGGCCGCACGGATCATTACCGGTCTTTTTGGCGGGGTTATCGGCTCCATTTCTATGGCCATCATTACCGATCTGTTTGCTTTGCAGCAGCGTGGCCGGGTAATGGGCTTTATACAAATGGGCTTTGGCGGAAGCCAGGTTTTGGGCGTTCCTATTGGTCTTTATTTAGCAAATGTTTGGGGCTGGGAAGCACCATTTTGGATGGTGGCTTCTTTAAGTATTGCCATTGCAATCATGATTGCATTAAAATTACGTCCAATCGTTCAGCATTTATTGGCACAAAGGGAAAAGTCGGCTTTCATGCATCTCTGGCATACCGTCGCTAAAAGTAATTACCGTATCGGGTTCAGCGCAACGGCCTTGTTGTCTATAGGCGGCTTTATGATGATGCCATTTGGCAGTGCTTTTGCAATTAATAACCTGGGGCTCACCAATCATCAGTTGCCCATGCTGTTTATGGTGTCGGGTGTCAGCTCACTGATCATCATGCCGCTGATAGGCAGACTGAGTGATAAAGTCGATAAATTTAAAATATTTGCTGTGGCATCTGTTTGGATGACGGTGATGTGTGTTGTATATACCAATCTTTCAATTACACCGCTTTGGTTGGTCATGGTTTTGAATATCCTGATGATGATGGGCATTATGAGCCGCATGGTCCCATCTTCTGCACTAACAAGTGCTATTCCAGACATGGCGGACCGCGGCGCATTTATGAGCGTCAACGCATCATTACAGCAGATAGCAGGCGGAGTAGCTGCTGCCGTGGCCGGAATGATCGTTTCGCAAAAGGGCAAGGGAACACCATTGGAAAATTATAATATTGTAGGATATGTTATTGTAGGCATTTCCATAATTAGTATCTTTTTAATGTGGAGGGTAAACAATCTGGCTAAAAGAAAAACGGAACCAAGCATAACCGCTCCAAATAAAGATCAGATTGTTGTAAACGAATTCTGATCCGTGATCAATAAAAACAGCAGCAGGTTATGGTTTGGGTTGAGTTTTGTTTGGAGCCATTTAATAAAAATCTCAAATAGTTCATGAACGGATATTCGGATTTATACGTGTTGTTAGGGTTTTAGATTCAAAACAAGCGACCGACAGGATAAATTTAATAATTCCAAAAGAAGGATCAGCTTCAAAATCAATTTCGCATATTGCTATATTGCAGCGGCTGGCCGAAATCTTCGCCCCGGCATAAAGAAATTACGGCTTGCAGGTCGTCTATTTTTTTGGCTGTTACCCGAACCTGGTCGTCCATAACGGCAGCCTGCACTTTCAGGCCGCTGTCTTTTATTTTTTTGACGATTTTTTTGGCCGCTTCTTTATCAATACCTTCCACAATCTTAATTTCCTTACGGACCATGTTGCCCGACGCATATTCCTGCCTGCCAAAATCCAAGGCATTCGGGTCTAAATGCTGTTTCACCATCCGGCTGATGATCGAATCCTGAATGGCCTTCAAACGCATATCGTTTTCGGTAACAATGGTCACTTCGTTCGTTTTTTTATCCAGCTCGATCGTACTTTTAGAATCGTTAAAATCATAACGGTTCAAAATTTCCTTTTTGGCGTTGTTGATGGCGTTGTCCAGGGTTTGTGCATCAATTTTACTGATAATATCAAAAGATGGCATAATAAGTTGTTTTAATTAAGGGGAATTAAATTTTTACTGATAGCTTAGCTTTATCAATAATAAGGATTTGCAGTAAAATTAACCGAAAACAAAGATAAACGTGCGATTGATTATCAAATTACCACTAAAAAAACAAATATTAAACAATGAAAAAGAAAGGTAAATCAAAAGAAAAAAACAAAGAACTGGAAACCAGCATTACCGGTAAATTTATGGAAGTTGTGCATGGACTGGGCCACGATGCAGAAAAACTGAAAAAAGAAATTGCCAAAGCAGGCAAAGCAGTTTCCGAAAAGATCAGCAGTGCATTTAAAAGTGCACAAAAAGAAGCAGCCAAAGAAGCTGGCAAGGTGGCTAAAAAAGCAGAAAAGAAAAAGGACGAAGTTAAAACTGGTGTGAAAAAAGCAGAAGCCAAAGCAGAAAAAGTAGTTTCTGAGGTTAGTAAAGCAGCTTCCGGCAAAGTTTCAACAGCTTCGGGCCGTTCGGTTGCAAAGCCTGCTGCTCCGGCTTTGGATAAATCACAAACAAACCCTGTTAAAAAAGAGGAGGTAAAAGAAGCATCGGCAGCAACACCTGTAAAACGCAAACGGGCACCAAGAAAGAAAATTGAAGCTCCGAACACGCAGCCTGATGCAGAAAAAACACCGGTAAAAGAAGCATCGGCAGCAACACCTGTAAAGCGCAAACGGGCACCGGGAAAATCAAAACCAGCCACGGCAGTGGATGGAAACCCGGCAACAGAAACAACAGGCTCTGCGGTTTTGTAAACAAATTTATGTGCAATTTCTTGTGTTATTTAACACGTGCTTAATAGTTTAATACAGATTTTTGCATTCCCGGTACAACCTTCCGGGAATTTTTTGTTGTTGATAAGTTATGATCCCAAAACATATTCCTTTAACCAACCGCGAAATCAGTTGGCTTTATTTTAACGACCGTGTTTTGCAGGAAGCAGCAGACGAAGCTGTACCATTAATAGAAAGGGTACGTTTTCTGGCCATATTTTCATCAAACATGGACGAGTTTTACCGCGTGCGCGTAGCAACACTTAACCGGCTGGCCAACCTGAACGAAAAATCCAAAGAAATTTTAGGCTACAACCCGCGCAAGGTTTTAAGCCAGATCAAAAACCTGGTGATTAAAGAAGAGAAGAAATTTAACAACCTGTACGAGAACATCATTGTAAAAAAACTGGCGGAAGAAAAAATATTTATACTAGATGACAAGCAACTGAACGTAACACGCGGAACTTTCGTAAAGAATTATTTTCGGGAGAAGCTCCTTTCTAATGTTGTGCCGATTATGCTGGACAAGCATACCACTATGCCCGAACTGAAAGACCAGGCCATCTATTTTTTTGTAAGGCTGAGTAAAGAAGAAAAGGAAAGCGAAGCCAAACTGGCGTTGATTGAAATACCGGAAAACATGCCGCGTTTTTTGGTGTTGCCGGAAACCAATGACCTGAAATTTATCATTTTGCTGGACGACATTGTCCGCTATTGTTTGGATGATATCTTCTTCATTTTTGATTATAACACCATTGAAGCTTATTCTATCCAGCTTACACGCGACGCCGAGCTGGACCTGGACAAGGAAGTGAGCGAAAAGTTTATCGAATCACTTTCAAAAAGCCTTCAAAAACGAAAAAAAGGCAAACCCATGCGCTTGCTTTATGATACGGAGATGCCGTTGGACATGCTCTCGTACTTAGTCCGTAAAATGCAGCTGACCGCTACAAGCCTGATTCCGGGAAGCCATTACCATAATTTCAAAGATTTCATTTCTTTCCCCAACATTGGCCGGCCCGAACTGGAATATCCTAAAATTGCCCCTTTGCAGGTTCCGCAACTGTCTTTTGGTAAAAGTTTGCTGGGCATGATCAGCAAACGTGATTTTTTAGTGAGCACACCGTACCAGTCTTTCGATTATATCATTCATTTTTTACGGGAAGCAGCCATTGACCCGGGCGTAAGGGAGATCAGTATTACTTTATACCGGCTTGCAGCAAATTCCAGGATTATCAATGCCCTGATCAATGCCGCAAAAAATGGAAAAACCGTTCATTGCCTGGTTGAACTGAAAGCCCGATTTGATGAGCAGGCGAATATTTTTTGGAGCAGAAGGCTGGAAGAAGAAGGGGTAAAGGTTATCTACGGAGTTTCGGGATATAAAGTACATTCTAAAATATGTTTGGTCAAACGGTTGGAAAACAGGAAAGTAAGCTATTATGCTTGTTTATCTACCGGAAATTTTAACGAAAAAACAGCACGTACTTATGCCGACCATACGCTGTTGACCGCTAACAAAAAGATCACTTCCGGTTTAGCTGCTATTTTTAATGCGTTGCAAAAAAACACCGTTCCTCAAGGTGTTAAGGATTTATTGGTTTCTCCTGTTGATTCCCGTGGCCTGCTGTATTCCTATATCGACAAAGAAATTTCCAATGCTAAAAAAGGCACTAAGGCTTACATTATCCTTAAAGTGAACAGCCTGGCAGATGAGCAAATGATTGCCCGCCTGTATAAAGCCAGCAATGCGGGTGTTAAAATAAAACTGATCATCCGCGGAATGTGCTGCTTGATTCCGGGTGTAAAAGGTTACAGCCAAAACATTGAAGTAACCAGTATCGTTGATAAATATTTAGAGCATTCCCGCATTTATATTTTTGCAAATGGCGGCAAAGAAATGATCTTTCTTACTTCCTCTGATCTGATGACCCGAAACCTGGACCACCGGGTAGAAGTAGGTTTCCCAATCTATGATAAAGACTTGAAAAAGGAAATCAGGGAAATCATCAACATTCAACTGCACGACAATACAAAAGCCAGGGAAATCAACAGTTTAAACAATAACCGGTATCATAAAACGAACGATCAAACGAAAGTGCGTTCACAGTTTGATACTTATTCTTACCTGAAACAAAAGAAATAAAAATTGAGATACGCTGCTATTGATATTGGGTCCAATGCTGTACGGCTGCTGATTGCAGATCTGTCGGAAAGTTCCCGGCCTGTTACTTTTAAAAAAAACACTTTGCTGCGTGTGCCTTTACGTTTGGGCGACGATGCTTTTATCCAGAAAAAAATTTCTGTTAAAAAAATGGACGATCTGGTTAAAACGATGCATGCCTTTCGAAATTTAATGGATGTATATGGTGTGACCCTGTATTTGGCTTGTGCCACATCTGCCATGAGGGAAGCTGATAATGGGCCGGAAATTGTTGGCCAGGTAAAAGAAAAAGCAGGAATTGACCTGGAAATTGTGGGCGGCGAGCGGGAAGCCAAAATTATTTATGCCAGCCATTTTGAAGAAAAGCTGGACCGGAAAAAAAACTATCTTTATATTGATGTGGGCGGGGGAAGTACAGAGTTGTCCTTTTTTTCTGATGGCGTTCTCCTTGCTTCCCAGTCTTTTAATATCGGAACAATCCGGATGCTGGACAACCAGGATAAAGATGAAACCTGGAGGGATATGGAGCGCTTTATTTTTACCAATACAAGGTCACATAAAAATATAACCGGTATTGGTACAGGGGGCAACATCAACAAACTGTTCCGGCTTTCCGAAGAAAAAGAAGGAAAACCGCTTTCTTTGTCTAAATTGAAGGGCTTGTATAATTACCTTAACACCTATTCTTTAAAGGACCGCATCCAGGTTTTGGGTTTAAGTCAGGACCGTGCAGATGTAATTATCCCTGCAGCCCTGATTTTTATAACCCTGATGAAATGGGCCAGCATTAAAGATATCTATGTGCCTAATGTAGGTTTGGTTGATGGTATTATTCAGGCTTTAATTGAGGAGAACTTTAAGTAGCATGCTGTTTTTATGCCATAAAAATCAATGAAGAAAAAAATTGTAGTTGCCATAACCGGTGCCAGCGGCTCTATTTATGCTAAATTATTGCTGGAAAAGCTACAGGCATTGCACGGGCAGATCCAGGAAGTTGGTGTGGTAATGTCTGACAATGCACGCGATGTCTGGAAGTTTGAACTGGGCAATGAAGGCTATCTCAATCTCCCGTTTAAAGTTTATGGCAAAACAGATTTTATGGCGCCTTTTGCTTCCGGTTCTGCCCGTTTTGACACCATGATCATCGTTCCTTGTTCAATGGGCACTTTAGGCCGTATTGCAGGAGGGATTTCCAACGATCTGACTACCCGTGCTGCCGATGTTGTTTTAAAGGAAAGGCGCCGTCTGATTTTAGTAGCCCGTGATACGCCGCTTAACCTCATCCACCTGCGGAACATGCAAACGATAACCGAAGCCGGAGGAATTATTTGCCCTGCCGTTCCTTCCTTCTACAGCAGGCCAAAAACTATTGAAGACGTTGCTTTAACCGTTGTGAACCGTATTATTGATTTGACCGGATTGGAGCACGAAAGCTATCGCTGGAGTGAGCCCGAAAAGGAATAGCCGTTAGCGATTAGCTTTGAACCATCAGTCATAAACCATGAACAATTAGCCATTAACAAAAACACGGCTTACTATTTTTTATGCCATAAAAGAAGCATCAAAAATACCCTTACTTGTTTCTGAAATTCCTTATCTCACCGCAGGTCCGGTTTCGATACAGTTTTTATATCTTTGCAACCTTCAATGAACAGGAAAGTTGCCTTTTACACGCTTGGTTGCAAGCTCAATTATGCTGAATCTTCTGCTTTAGGCAGATCATTTACACAAGCTGATTATGAAGTTGTTAATTTTACGGACCAGGCTGATGTTTATGTGATCAACACCTGCTCGGTTACCGAAAATGCCGACCGCAAGTGTAAAAAGGTGGTAAAAGAAGCATTAAAGATTTCACCGCAGGCTTATATCACTATCGTTGGTTGTTATGCTCAATTAAAGCCAAAAGAAATCTCTGAGATTGAAGGTGTTGACCTGGTTTTGGGCGCGGCAGAAAAATTTCAATTGGTGGATCATATTTCTGATCTCACCAAAAACCCTAAAGCCCTTATCCATAATCGTCCGGTAAAAGAAGCAAATCAATTCATTCCTTCTTATTCTTTTGGTGACCGTACCCGCACGTTTTTAAAAGTTCAGGACGGCTGCGATTATTCCTGTTCGTTTTGCACCATCCCGATGGCGCGCGGTGCAAGCCGGAGCGATACCATCAGCAATGTAATTAAACAGGCAGAAGAAATTGCATTTTCAGGTGTAAAAGAAATTGTATTGACGGGTGTAAACCTGGGCGATTTTGGTTTGATTAATGGAGTTCGTCAAAATAAATTCATTGATCTGGTAAAGGCTTTGGATGAAGTAAAAGGTATCGACAGGATTCGGATTTCTTCTATCGAACCCAATCTGCTCACCGATGAAATTATTGCTTTTGTTGCTGCTTCCAAACGTTTTGTGCCTCATTTTCATATTCCTTTGCAATCCGGTTCCAATAAAATACTGAGTTTGATGCGCAGGCGGTACAAGCGGGAATTGTATGTGGAGAGGATCGGCAAGATCAAAGAACTAATGCCGGATTGCTGCATTGGGGTAGATGTGATCGTAGGTTTTCCGGGGGAAACACGGGAAGACTTTATCGAAACATACAACTTTTTAAATGAACTGCCGGTTTCATATTTGCATGTTTTTACCTATTCCGAACGTGAAAATACACCGGCAAAAGAACTACCAGGCGTAGTGCCCGGTTCAACACGGGCAGAGCGCAGTAAAATGCTGCACATATTATCAGCTAAAAAGCGTCGTGCTTTCTATGAATCCCAAGTTGGCAATGTGGCTTCTGTTCTGTTTGAAAGGGAAACCAATGACGGCTTAATGCACGGCTTTACCAGAAACTATGTTAAAATTGAAACGGTTTATGACCCTTTACTTGTAAATGAGATCAGGCCGGTGCTTTTAACCAAAATTGCTGCATCAGGCGATATGGAAATTGAGGAAACAGCAGAAATTCTGGTTCATTAGTTTTATCTTCGCCCGAAAGAGCTACACATGTTTCCAACCCTAACCGATCTGATCCGGTATTTAACCGGTATCAACATTCCGCTTCCGATACAAACTTTTGGTTTTTGTGTTGCCCTGGCCTTTATGGCCTCTTACTGGGCCTTTGAGCAGGAGTTTAAGCGGAAAGAAAAGCTGGGTTATATCCATCCCTTTAAAAAAACAATTACCATCGGCGGGCCGGCTTCTGTTTTAGAACTCCTTGGCAATGCTATATTTGGTTTTATCATCGGTTACAAATTTTTGGATGCAGTATTAAATTACCACGCCCTGGTTGATAATCCCCAGGAGTTTTTACTTTCTACACGCGGCAATATTTTCGGTGGTTTGATTGTAGCGTCCATTTTTTCTTATTGGGCTTATGCCGAAAAGAAAAAAGCAGCTTTAGCACAACCAACAACACAGGAAGTAACCGTACATCCTTATGAATTGATGGGCACGCTGCTGATTTGGGCTGCCTTTTGGGGATTTGCCGGTGCAAAATTATTCAACGGTTTGGAAAACTGGAATGAGTTCGTCAAAGATCCGGTGGGAATGATGGTCGGATTCAGCGGACTTACTTTTTATGGCGGATTGATTTGCGGCGGTGCCGCTGTGTTGTATATTGCAGCTAAAAATGGTATAAAACTCATTCACACATTGGATATAGGTTCTCCGGGAATGATGATTGCTTACGGCGTTGGCCGCATCGGCTGCCAGCTTTCGGGCGATGGCGACTGGGGGATTGCAAACACATCACCAAAACCAAACTGGCTCAGCTGGGCACCGGATTGGATGTGGGCTTTCCGTTTTCCGCACAATGTAGGCGATGAAGGTGTAATTATTCCGGGTTGTATCGGCAAATATTGCCACCAATTGCCAGTTCCGGTTTACCCAACGTCTTTTTACGAATCTGTGATCTGTATCCTGCTGTTTTTCTTTTTGTGGAAGATCAGGAAATATATTGTTACGCCCGGACTAATGTTTGGTATTTATATGATTTTAAACGGTACAGAACGTTTTTTAATCGAACTCATTCGTGTCAATACAAAATATCATGTTGCCGGTATTGCTTTTACCCAGGCCGAATTTATTTCTACCGTACTTACCTTAATCGGTATCGAATTTGTCATTCACTCATTTTATAGGCCTAAAAGAAGCATTCCTGTTACCTGATGGCAAAAGCAATCCGAAACCCTTTCTTCAAAAAACTACTTAAAAATGAGATAGTCCGCTTTTTTCTTTCTACAGGCGTTGGGTTTATTGTGGATGCGGTTGTTTATTACCTGGCTTACCATTTTTGGATTGCTAAAAACAGCATTCCGCTATTGGGTTTACATATTTCAAAAGATGTGATCTGCCTGGTTATTTCTTATACCTGCTGTATCATCTGCAATTTTTTGCTCACCAAATATTTTGTGTTTGCACATTCCAGGCTTTCTTCCCAAAACCAGTTTCTGCGTTTTTTCACAGTAGCCTTTCTGGGGTTCTTTGCAAATCTGATGCTGTTGCGGATTTTTGTTTACATCTTCAAATTCTATGCGCCGTTAGCACGGATCATTGCGGCTTTAAGTTTGGGAATTGCCAGTTATTTTGTCCATAAGTTTTTTTCGTTCAACATAAAAAGAAGTTCAACATGAATTTAGAAATATTGTGTCAGGAAGTGGTTTCCTTAGCCAAAGAAGCAGGGGCATTCATCAAAACAGAAGCCGGAAAGTTTAAGGCCGATAGGATTGAGTTTAAAGGATTGAACGATATGGTTTCCTATGTAGATAAATCTTCAGAAGTGATGATCGTAAAGCGGTTGGAAGAATTACTGCCTGAAGCCGGTTTTATCACCGAAGAAAAAACGATTGCCAAAGTTGGTGAGCGGTATAATTGGGTGATCGACCCTTTAGACGGAACAACTAACTTTATTCATGGCTTGCCGATTTATTCGGTCAGTATCGCCTTAAAAGAATATGAAGAATTGATCCTGGGCGTAGTTTACGAGATCAACCTGGATGAATGTTTTTACGCCTGGAAAGATGCACCGGCTTATTTAAACGGCAATAAAATCCATGTTTCTGCTAAACCCACGGTAAGCGAAAGTTTAATTGCAACCGGTTTCCCTTATTATAATTTTGATAAAGGCGATGCTTACATGGATTTGTTTAAAGACCTGATGCAAAGCTGCCACGGTTTGCGCCGTTTAGGTTCTGCAGCAGTTGACCTGGTTTATACAGCCTGCGGCCGCTTTGATGCTTTTTACGAATACAACCTGAACGATTACGACATGGCTGCCGGGATCATCATTGTAAAACAAGCCGGAGGCCAGGTTTTTGATTTTGCGGGAGGGGAAAATATGCTTAAAACCAGAGATGTTATTGCTACTAATGGGAAGGTTGGGGAGGAGTTGCTGGGGAAGGTGGAGAGGTATTTTTCAGCTAAGAATGTTAACAAATAAATATAGATGGATTGGTACTTGTGAGAGTTGTAAAAATCTACATTTTAACTTATGGAAATTGTAAAAATATTTTGATTTATTTGCTATTTTCCTCTGTTAAGTCGTCTTGAAGATAGCTTTTTCCAAATATTATGAGCTAAAATTATCTCCCTTTCTGTTAGGCCGTAATGTTCCTTCAAAATTACTTGATTAGTAATCTTTAAAACTTCTTCAATAGCTACTTTGCTACGTATAAGTTTATCTATTTGAGAAAGTAGCTTAACATTAAATTTGTGATATGGAAGTAAAACTTTTTCTGCTTCATTTGGCATTAACTCCAAAACTCCACCACCATGACTTCGTCCGTTTACTTCTGTAAATGCAAGTGAAAGTGAGTTATAATAGCTGGCTGTAAGTGCTTTAATGTCCGTTCCGTTTTTTACAAATACTCGGTGCATTGTATCTGTAGTGTATGCTTCCGCTTGATTAATTATTAAACGTGGATAAAGATTATTTCTTCTAATAAAAAGTGCATCAGAAACTTTTAAAGATGGGACAACATACCAATCATTCCGAATTCCTGTCTTGTAACCTTTATGGATACCAATACTTTCCCCGTAAGCAATATATTTTACTGCTCCGTTTTTTTGATTTAAATTTTGTTTATCAGGAAATGTAAGCAAATGTGCTTTTGCTTTAGAAAATTTATTTTTCTCCCAATCCTTTTCAGTAAAAATAACGCTAATCACTTGTACACTTCTGCCAACCATTGGTTTTGCATAGTCTTGAAGATCATATTCTTCAACTGTTGTAAGAGGAACCGTAAAGAAATCATTTGAACCTGTCGTGATTCCAACTTCAACATTTGCAAATTTTCCAAGCGTTGGTATGTTTCTTTTTGTGGCAATGTTCTCTAAGAAATCAATTTCTTCCTGGTCTAAAAAATAAAAAGTCCATTTATTAGATTTAAAATCAATTTTCTTTTGAGGACTTTTTAGTCTTGCTGTGTCAAGAGTTTTTAATTTACTTGCATCTTTTAATTCAATGTGTTCAATATAATGATCTTTAGTTTCGTTCTTCTCACAGAGTAGCAAAACTACTTCTTGTTGAATATTTGGAAACACAAGCTTTTCAAATGAAACGATATTTATTTTATTGTAAAACTGTGCAAGAAATTTTCGTAATTGTAAAGCGAATGATACTTGCAAAATTTCAGCAGGAAGAACAAAGCCAATTTTACCTCCTTTGTCTTTAAGTAGAAGGGATGAGCCAACCACAAATGAAACCCAAGCATTAGTAAGTTTTGAATATGTTAATCCGGCTTTAATGAAAATGTCTCCAGCTTCTACTTGTTGTTGTCTGTCAAAAAATTGATAACGAATATATGGTGGATTGCCTATAATTAAGTCAAATCGTTGTAACGTGTTATTGCAATATGTATGAAAGTCATCATTGATAACTTGTTTGTTTTTTAATTTAATATTTTCAACTTTTTTTGCTTCAATTGTATCAAGTTCAACAGCTGTAATGGATTTATATTCTAACTTCAAATCTCTTAGTTGTTCAATAAATACACCATCGCCACAACTTGGCTCGAGAATATCAGAATTTGTCGTACCATTAATTCCCCATCTCAAAATAAATTCTGCAAGTGGCTCTGGTGTGTAAAAACCACCTCTTAACTTTTCGGCTGATGCTTCTGTTATAAGTTTCATTATTTGATTTTTTTGATGGTTTTCAGATACTTGACTTTTTTCTCGGCAACTTTTAAAACTTCACTTGCAAAATCTTCTTCGTCCATTATTTGATACGCAATGCTATCACTAAGAAATTCAATTGTTAGATTTTTTTCACTTACATTAAAAAGTTTTGAAAATTTTCCAATCAAATCTTTAGTTGGTTTGCGATTGTTCTTTTCAATCTTACCTAACATTGACGTGTCAATTTTCAAATATTCTGAAACTTCACGCAATGTTAGATTTTTCTCTTCACGAAGAGTTTTGATTGTATCACCGAAAGTTTTTTCTGTTTTCATTTTTGGACAACTTTAGTCTAAATGTAAGAATGTAAAAATGAATCTGCAAGGAAATTTGAAAATAATTATGAAGATAATTATTAACCCTAATAATTATTAAACAATTTCAATGGAGAACGATTGATTTGTCTGATAAAGGTTCAAGATTCTTCCAGTAATGTTCGTTTGCTGCAAAAATGGCAAAGTAGTGTTGCCCCAATGAAGCCAAGTCGGAGTATTACCTTGGCCAGCAATTCTTACAGGATCGTGACTAAGTTTTAAAGTAAATGTCCCAATTGGATTACCCAATATTGTAACGTCAAAAGGACAAAAAGCCTCTTCGTAAGAATTATTGTTTGGTTTCGTTTGTACCCAAGTTAGATTGTTAAAGACTTGGTTTCGAAAGTAAGTAGTTTGGTCAATTATTGCATTGTTTACTTTAAAACGAGCTTGAGATAATTTCAGATTTGCTGTAATTGCTGTTCCTGTTGGAACATTTTGAGCATCACTATTGCTTAATGAAAGCTTTTGCCAAACTAACACTCTGGGCCGTAGCGGTTGTACCACAGGTGTAATTATTGGTTGAGTATTAGTTTGTGGAGTTACGGAAGTAACCACTGGCGTTGCTGTTCTTCTTGGTTTTGCTGGGAATGAAGAAGGAACCTTTGCAGTGGTCCTTTTTTGAATACCTGCTTTTTTTGCTGCTGCATTTGTACGAGAACTTGCAGTAATTGCTTTTTTATGAAAATTATTCCGTCTTGTAATTTCATCCGGAATTATTCCATCTAAGTAAAAGTCAGCAATGACGTTCGAGCTAATTTTAAAAAGATTGGGATCTGATAAATCAAACAATGATTTATAATAGCCTTTCAATTCAGACAATAACGTTAAACCTTCTTTATCAGTTGAGTTAAATTCAAAGAGAACTGAACTCTCAACATTGGTAAATAAACCTCCGCGTGTGAGATTTGATGAGCCGATAATTACTTTAAACTCTTTTGCTCCTTCAAAAAGGTAAATTTTAGGATGAAAAACTGGTTGCTCTTTTTGATAAAAAATATAACCATTTATATTAAGAGCAAGAATCTCTTCAAGAGCCTCTTTAGAAGTTCCTTCTAAATCCACTCCAACTATTAAGTTTAGATTTTTAAAATTGCTCCGTGCAGTATTTAAATAATGGGCTAATCCATAAACGCCTAATTCGCTTGCAAATGCTGATATTCCAGTGAATGAATCGAAATCTTTATTACCTAAAAAATTCATTAAGTGATTCCCAACAGCATCAACAGATTTGTCTTCAAATCCTTGTCCTAAAAAAGAAATTTTCATTTGTATAGTTTATCCTTTTGTTGGTAGTATAATTCTATTACATCAACAATTTTAAAAATAAGTAAAAATAGAACTATATCAAATTTCCTTTTGAAAAAAGTATAATATATACTATGTGCTGTATGATTTTATATAATAAAAATAATACACATCATATTTTTAAATCAAAATTTGTGTTTAACTAGACTATTTGAAATTTTTACCAGATTCTTTTCAATAATAGCCAAAATTGATTAAAAGTTAATTTATAAACCATACATTAGTATAAATTCAATCTAAAAAAATAAAGGGTAAAAGAAGCATCCAAATACTTCTTTTACCCCTATAAAATCTTATAAATCTTTTCCTTAGTAAGCTTCAGAAACCACTTCCGTTACTTCCGGGACCATGCGTTTCAATAAACTTTCAATCCCTGATTTTAAAGTGATGGTGGAGGAAGGGCAGCCGCTGCAAGAACCGCGCAGCTCAACCGTTACTACACCTTCGTTAAAAGATTTATAACTGATCGCACCGCCATCCTGCTCTACAGCCGGGCGAACGTAATCATGCAAAATTTGTTGGATTTTGACTTCGGCATCATCGCCTTCAAAAGCTACTACTTCTTGTTCTTTTTCCTGAACGCTCAGTTCAGATTCTACCGCGCCTTTTACAAATTCTTTTAAGATCGGTTCCAGATCGTTCCAGTCGGAACCTTCTGTTTTGGTAACGGTAACAAAATTGCTGGCAAAGAACACGCCGTTTACAAAAGAAAACTTAAATAATTCTTTTGCAAAAGCAGATTTTTCGGCACTTTCTACAGTTGCAAAGTCAGCACTTCCGTTAATCAGCAACTTGTTTACAATAAACTTCATGGTTGCCGGGTTAGGCGTACTTTCGGTATATACGTTGATGTTCATGATTTTCTATTTTTTATAAAATTACAAATAATTAAAAAGCTTTTGTTGGATGCTTCTTTTATCGGCAATATTTTACTGCTAACTGACTAAGTCCGTTTTAAATGCCAGTATAATTAAAGGGCGTAATTCGGATCAGTTCCTGTTTCAGTTCTTCTGAAATATTCAACTGATTTACAAAGTTGGCAATTGTATCCGCGTTAACTTTACCGGAAACGCGGGTCAGATCTTTTAAAGCTTCGTAAGGGTTTGGATAGCCTTCACGGCGCAAAACCGTTTGGATTGCTTCGGCCACCACTGCCCAGTTATCTTCCAGATCTGCCCGGATGGCCGCTTCGTTCAGCACCAATTTATTTAAGCCTTTTACAATGGACTTGAAAGCAATGATGGTATGGGCAAAGGGAACGCCGATATTACGCAAAACGGTAGAATCCGTTAGATCGCGCTGCAAACGGGAAACAGGCAGTTTGGCCGACAAATGTTCAAATATTGCATTTGCAAGTCCTAAATTTCCTTCTGCATTTTCAAAGTCAATCGGGTTGACTTTATGCGGCATCGCCGATGAACCAACTTCGCCTTCTTTGATTTTTTGTTTGAAGTAATTCATGGAAATATAAGTCCATATATCGCGGTTCAGATCAATTAAAATCGTATTGATCCTTTTCAGGTTATCGCACTGTGCCGCAAAATGGTCGTAATGCTCGATCTGGGTTGTATATTGGGACCGGCTTAAACCGAGAACATTATTTACAAAATTATTTCCAAAGGTTTTCCAGTCGATTTCCGGGTAAGCTACATGGTGCGCATTAAAATTTCCGGTAGCACCGCCAAATTTGGCCGCGAACGGAATCTGATGAAATAATTGTACCTGCGCTTCCAACCGTTCTGCAAAAACCATCATTTCTTTTCCTAAGCGTGTTGGCGATGCAGGCTGGCCATGCGTGCGTGCCAGCATAGAAACGGCTTTCCAATCATCAGCCAAAGATTTAATGAGATCGATCAGCTCTTTTAAAGCCGGAAGGTATTGCTCGTTCACAACCAACTTAAAAGAGTAAGGAATAGCTGTGTTATTGATGTCCTGGGAAGTTAAACCGAAATGAATGAACTCTTTATAAGCAGACAGGCCAAACTGATCGAAATAGTTTTTCAGCAGGTATTCTACCGCTTTTACATCGTGGTTGGTTGTTTTTTCAATTTCTTTAACCGTTAAAGCATCTTTCTCGGTAAAATCAACATAAATCTTTCTGATCGCGGTGTAATCTTTTTTATCAAAATTTTTAAGCTGAGGCAAAGGCAGTTCGCAAAGCTGAATAAAGTATTCCACTTCTACATAAACGCGGAATCTGATAAGTGCCGACTCAGAAAAGTATTTGCTTAAATGGTTGGTGACAGGATAGTAACGCCCATCAACAGGCGAAATAGCAGAAAGCGGGGATAAAGGCATAGAAGCAAAAGATCAGATTGCAAAAGTAAAAATTACCGTAACTTTTACACGGACCGATACATTATAATTTGGACGATGCTTCTTTTATCACCTAAAAATCATCATCATAAAAAAGGCCGCACAAATTGCACGGCCTTTCAGTTAAAAACTAAAAAATTACATTTTTTTAGTGGTAGTAGTGGTAGTTTTAACTTTTAAAGTAGTGTCTTTTACAGTGCTGTCTTTAACAACTGTATCAACTTTATTTGTGTCGGTTACAGACATGCCAGATTTTGTCATGGTAGTATCAGAACCTTCGCCGGATTTTTTATTAGAGTTACAAGCAGCAACTGATAAAGAAACAGCTAAAGCTAAAAAGCCTAATTTGAAAGTGTTTTTCATAGGGCAAATATTAAATTGTTTTTAAGTTAATACGTATTATAACAGTAAAGTAACTTAACTTTTTAAAAACAAACCTACAACAGGGCAGCTTAAGGTTTTTTAGTTGTGTCTTTCCTGGTTGTATCTGTCTTGGCAGTAGTATCAGTAGTAGTAGTGCTGGAAGAACTAACAGAAGAAGAATCTGATGTTCCCATTGCTTTTTTATCTGAACTGCAGGCAGCAACCGACAAGGATAAAGCTAAGGCTAAAAAGCCTAATTTAAATGCGTTTTTCATAATATGTTTTTAAATGATTTAAATTTGAACTGTTTAAAGTGTAAACAGTACCAATAGCCATAGAGGTTGCATATTGGTACTGTTTTAACTAAAATAATTACATTTTTTTAGTTGTATCCATACCTTTAGACATACCTTTTTTAGTTGTATCCATCATTTTAGATGAAGTATCAGTAGTGCTACTGGTAGATACTGAAGTAGAATCAGCAGAGGTAGAAGTTTTGTTAGAGTTACAAGCAGTAACTGATAAAGTAATGGCTAAAGCCAAAAAGCCAAATTTGAATGAATTTTTCATGTTGTTCCTTAATTTTTTTGCAGTGAAATTTCATCTTAATACCATAACCTTAAAAAGGTAACCCATCAGATGAAAAAAAATTTTTTTTTCGGGAAATGGGTTACATTTTTGCACAAACTGTATTAATTAGTGAGTTTAAAGATAAAGGGTTCTGTTCCAACCGACAGTGAAGATATACTTGGGATTTTAAATAACTCCCCGGCTACATTAAAACGGGTTTATAAAGTGTATTTTCCGATGGTTTTGCAGCTGGTGTTAAATAATAGCGGTAGTGAGGACGATGCGAAAGATGTTTATCAGGAAAGCATCATCATTTTATATCATAAAGTTAAGGCCGGTGATTTTGAATTAACGAGTAAACTGAAAACCTATATTTATTCGGTCAGCAGGCGGGTTTGGTTAAAAAAGCTCAATCAGCGAAGTAAAAAAGAGTGCGAATTAAAAGACGAACACGATTATTTACCTGTTGTAAACGATGTGGAACTGCACGAATTGCGTGACCTGCAGTTTAGCAAGATGGAGGAATCTATGTTGATGCTGGGCGAGCCTTGCAAAACAATTATACAGGACTTTTATATGCAGAACAAATCTATGCAGGAGATTTGTGAAAAGTTTGGTTATACCAACCCGGAAAATGCAAAAACGCAGAAATATAAATGCCTGCAACGGTTAAAAAAGCTGTTTTTTCAGCTGTAAATTTAAAATAAAATGAGCGAGCCACAACTGTTGGATTGGATTGAAAGATACCTTAATCATGAGCTTTCTGAAGAAGGGCAAATGGAATTTGAACAAATGCGGGAAAAAGATGTGCGTTTAAACAGCCTTATTACCGGGCACCGGCAGTTTTTAAAATCCATGTCTGATTGGAGCGAGCGTTTGGATTTTGAAAACAAGCTGAACGCTATCCATCAGGAAATCGACTTAGATGCAGTTAAAGAACAACTGGGCATCCGCCAAAGCATTGTGGTTACCTTATGGCGCGCACATCATTCTAAATTCTCCGTAGCTGCCTCTATCGCTATATTTGCTGTAATGCTTACCTTGTTTTTTACCGGATATTTCAACAATCAAAACCAGCAATCCAGGTACAGTGCTTTACGGCGTGATTTAGAAACGGTCAAACGATCCCAAAGTGCGCTTATCCGAGACCTAAAAGGAAAACCATCCTATAACAACAATCACAACCAGGGCAATTTTGGGGGCACTGGTTTTGCCATCAATACAAACGGGGATATTATTACCAATTATCATGTTATAAACGGGGCAGATTCTGTTTACGTTCAAAATTCCAACGGCGAGTCTTTTAAAGCCATACCTATTTATACCAATGTAGATTATGACCTGGCTGTTTTAAGGATCACAGATTCTTCATTTAAACATTTAAGCGCTGTGCCTTATGCTTTTAAAAGGACTAAAGCTGATCTGGGCGAAGATGTTTTTACCGTTGGTTATCCAAAAGATTCTGTAGTGATCGGCAAAGGTTATCTAAGTTCTTTTACCGGTTATGATAATGATTCTTTGGCTTATCAGGTTTCAATACCGGTAAACCCAGGCAATAGTGGCGGGCCGCTGTTAGATAATTATGGAAACATCATTGGTATTATCAAAGGCAAACAAACACAGGTGGATGGTGCTGCTTTTGCTACAAAATCCAGTTATTTAATGAAAGCCATCCAAGCCATGCCCGCTGATTCTGCCGGTAAAAAAATCATCCTGAACAGCAAAAACAATTTATCTAAACTAAACCGTGCACAGCAAATCAAGAAACTGCAGAACTATGTTTTTATGGTGAAAGTGTATAACTAAGATGCTTCTTTTATCGCATAAAAAACAGTATTTGTTTTTTAGCTGATGGCTGATGGCTGATGGCTGATAGCTAATTGCTAATCAACAAACACCATTTTTATAGTGCTAAAAGAAGCATGTCGTCAATCCGGAACACAATGAGATCCTCAGCATTTCAAACAGGTATAGTATTTATCGGATCCACCATCTGTCCAACAAAAAACACACGGCAAAAACAACACTGGCAATGCCGTTGGTAGTCATGAAGGCAAAATTAACACGGCTCAGGTCATACGGTTTAACTAAGCTGTGCTGATAGGTCAGCATCGAACAAAAAACCAGCAGGCCTACATAATACGGCCAGCCAACAGGAGTTAAAAAAACCGGCAGGATCACGAAAATAGCCGACAGCACATGCAGAAAAGTAGAAAGTCTTAACGCATTTGTTTTGCCCAAACGAACAGGAATGGAATGCAGTTTTTCTTCACGGTCGAAATCCTCGTCCTGCAAGGCATAAATAATATCAAAACCACTTACCCAGCATAGAACTGAAGCAGAAAACAAAATTGGCAAGGGTGCAAAAGCGCCGGTAACCACCAGATAAGCGCCAATAGGGGCGAGGCTTAAACCCAAACCAAGCACTAAATGGCAAAGAAAGGTAAAGCGTTTGGTGGCACTGTAGCCTAAAACCACCAGCAAGGCAACCGGTGCTAAATAAAAGCAAAGCGGGTTGATAAACCAGGTAGTCAGCATAAAAGCCAGGCAGTTGATTACGGTAAAAGTTAGTGCTGCATTTGCACTGATCCGGCCAGCCGGAATGTCGCGAACTTTTGTCCTCGGGTTTTTAGCATCAATTTCCCGGTCGAGGTAACGGTTAAAAGCCATGGCGGCACTTCGGGCAAAGACCATACACATGAGCATCAATGCCAATTTTAACCACGAAAAAACATGATCAGTAGTGGTAACCGCCAAAAAAAAGCCGATAATGGCGAAAGGCATTGCAAAAATGGTATGCGAGAAGGTAATGAGGGAAAAGTATTTTTTCATGTTTAATTTGTTGCAGAAACGCACCTCTAACCACTCTGCTGACAAGGGTTTGTTCATTTAACCCCATCTTTACCAGGTTTTTAACAAGACTAATCAACCATTGCGCATTTTAGATCGATAGAGTAGGTACGGGTTAGTAATGTGTTTGTACGGTTATATCTAAAATAATTAAAATACTTCTTTTATCACCTAAAAATCAGTGCCACGGTTACTCGGCCATGTTGTGGTAAACGGCCTGCACGTCGTCATCTTCTTCCAGCTTGTCAATCAGTTTTAGTACATCTGCTGCCTGTTCTTCGCTTACTTCGTGGTGCGATTGTGCGATCCGTTCTAATTTCGCACTTTTTGTTTCGATGCCTTTTTCTTCCAAAGCTTTCTGCATCTTGCCAAAATCCTCATAAGCGGTATGGATCACGGCCAGGTCGTTTCCTTCTTCATCAGTCTCTACAAACAAATCCTCCAGTCCGGCATCGATCAGTTCCAGTTCCAATTCGTCCAAATCCACATCTTTCGGTTCAAAAGTGAAAACAGATTTCCTGCTGAAAATAAAATCCAGCGAACCTGTTTTCCCCAGCGAACCATTGGTTTTAGTGAAGTAGCTGCGCACGTTTGCCACGGTTCTGTTCGTGTTATCGGTTGCAGTTTCTACCAGAACGGCAACGCCATGCGGCGCGTAACCTTCATAAACAATTTCTTCGTAATTGCTTTCGTCCTTGCTGGTGGCGCGTTTGATGGCAGCTTCCACGCGGTCTTTCGGCATGTTTACGGCTTTGGCATTTTGCATCACCGTTTTTAACCTGGAATTCGTTTCCGGACTGCCGCCGCCGGCTTTTACCGCCATTACAATTTCTTTCCCTAAGCGGGTAAACTGTACGGCCATTTTGGCCCATCTTTTAAATTTTCTTTCTTTACGGAACTCAAATGCTCTTCCCATTTATGTTTTTGTGGTTGATGGTTAATAATTTATTGCTGACAGCAATCGGCCTTTAGCAATCAGCTTCAAAGTTAAAAATTTGATCTAAACGTTTTTTTGTTTTGACAGGTTGTTGATGCTTCTTTTATGTACAAAAAATTAGGGTTTAACAAACTGGCTCTTATTCCAGGTTAAAAAATTTTATACTTTTGTTTTGATCTTAAAAAGAACAAAATTTATGGGCAAACGAAGCACTAAAACACCAGATGAAGTTAAGCCATCGTTTTCTGACTATAAATCCTACTCTATAGCAGAAATTATGGCAGCCGGTGGTACGACTGCTTTTGCAAATAAATTAGGAAAGCGTCCGCAATTTATCGGAGAGCGATTTAAAGAATTACCTGCTGATGCTTTTCTTACTGATGATGAAGTAACACGTGCCTTGGAAACTTTGAAAGAGAGCAAATGAACTTGTTGCTCGATACAAACATCCTAATCTATTTTGCAAAACATCGAGCGCCTCAACTGTTAATGCAAAGAATTAATCCAAACGGACAGAAAGTATTTGTATCCATTGTTTCTATTGCAGAGTTAAAATCAATCGCACTAAAAAATAATTGGGGACTCAGGAAATGGCAGACTATTATTTCATTATTAGATGAAATAATCGTTGTTGAGATAAATGAAAATCTTACTGATACTTATGCCGAAATTGATGCTTTTTCTCAATGCCGAAATCCTTCTTACGCAAACTATCCTTTTATTACACCAAGAAACATGGGCAAGAACGATTTGTGGATAGCATCAACTGCTGCATTACTTGGCTTAAAATTGGTAACAACAGACGCAGATTTTAATCATCTAAATCAGGTATTTATAGAAGTTGAATATATAAAGCCTGAAGTAATGAAATGAAATAATCGGCCAATTGCGTTCAAAGCTTCTACCTTAATTCTTCTCCGCAAAAGCAAAATCTTTCGCATATTTGAATAATTTAAAATTCATATTATTTTTTAAACAAAATGAAAGTAGCTGTAGTAGGCGCCACGGGTTTGGTGGGCACGAAAATGTTGCAGGTCCTGGCAGAACGCAACTTCCCGGTAACAGAATTAATTTTGGTGGCATCAGAAAAGAGCATCGGCAAGGAAGTTACTTTTAAGGGAAAAGCTTATAAAGTGGTTTCTGCGGAAACTGCGATCAGCCAAAAACCGGATGTTGCTTTGTTTTCTGCCGGAGGAAGCACTTCCTTACAGCAGGCTCCGCTTTTTGCAGAAGCTGGTATTACCGTGATCGATAATTCTTCTGCCTGGCGTATGGATCCAACAAAAAAACTGGTTGTACCGGAAGTGAATGCCGGTGTTTTAACTGCGGAAGATAAGATCATTGCCAATCCAAATTGCTCTACAATACAAATGGTGGTGGCTTTAAAACCGCTGCATGATGCTTACCAGATTAAACGCGTCGTGGTTTCTACCTATCAATCGGTAACCGGAACAGGCGTAAAAGCGGTTGAACAACTAATGAACGAAAGAAAAGGAATTGCCGGGCCAATGGCTTATCCGTATAAAATCGACTTAAATGTTTTGCCTCAGATTGATGTTTTTACCGAAAACGGCTACACCAAAGAGGAAATGAAAATGGTGAACGAAACCAAAAAGATCATGGGCGACGACAGCATCCGTGTTACGGCAACAACTGTTCGTATCCCGGTGATGGGCGGCCACTCAGAATCGGTAAATGTGGAGTTTGAACGGGATTTTGATTTGGCAGAAGTAAGATCAATCCTGGAAAAAGCGCCCGGAATAATTGTAACGGATGATGTAGCTAACCTAAAATACCCGATGCCGCTGGACGCACATGACAAAGATGAAGTTTTTGTAGGCAGGATCCGCCGGGACGAAACGCAGCCGAATACCTTAAACTGCTGGATAGTTTCTGATAATTTGAGAAAAGGTGCAGCAACAAATGCGGTACAAATTGCCGAATATTTAATGGCTAATCATTTGATCGGGCAAACGGAAGCAGTAGCAGGTTGATCTGAAAACATCAATTTTATAAAGGCGATAAGTGTTCTTGTCGCCTTTTTTAATAGCATAAAAACAGTATGATCTCCCTGGCACATCGTGTTTTTCTGGAAGTAGCCGCTCATTTAAGCTTTTCTAAAGCTTCCAAAGCTTTGTTTATCAGTCAGCCTGCGGTAAGCAAGCAGATCAAATTGCTGGAAGACCAGTATAAGCAGCCGCTTTTTGAGCGGAAAGGAAATTCGATCCTGATTACCACAGCCGGCGAAAAGCTTTACCGCTATTTGCTGGAAGCCCGCGAGATCGAGAAAAAAATAGAGTTTGACCTGTTAACCTTAAGCAAAGGGGAAGGGGCAGCCGGATTTTTAAAATTAGGCGCCAGCACCACCATCGCTTTGTATATTTTACCATCCATTTTGTCCGGCTTTCAGCAAAAATTCCGGAAGGTTGATGTGCAGTTGGTTAACCGTAATTCTGAAAACGTGATGAATGCTTTGCTCAATCACGAAATTGATGTCGGCATTATAGAAGTGGAAAATAAGCTGACCACCGTTTCTTACCAGCATTTTATGAACGATGAAGTGATAGCGGTTTGTTCCAAAAAAAGTACCCTGGCGGGTAAGCAATTAACGCTGGAAGAACTTAAAACAGTTCCGCTGGCACTTCGGGAGCGTGGTTCGGGTACTTTGCATGCGCTTTTACATGCGCTGTCCATCCAACATATAAAACCATCCGATTTAAAAGTTAAGATCAGGCTGGGCGGAACCGAAGCGCTTAAAAATTTTTTATTGGCTGATGAATGTTTGGGTTTTTTGCCCCGCCCTTCTATTTTACGCGAATTGAATTTGGGCGAACTGGTAGAAGTCCCGGTCTTAAATTTATCCGTAAAACGTGAATTTTATTTTATCCGCAGAAAAGGAAGCGAAGAGTACGGTTTAACCAAGGAATTCATTCGTTATTGCATACAATCATTATAACTATTTGATATAGCTCATCAATTAATAGTATAAACATGGTAATAATGCAGCAACTACTTTTGTTGTATGCAAACATCGATACGAAGCATTTCCCTCGCTACAAATTTAATCTGCTCCCGTTGTAAACAAAGTTATGATATTCATCAGCTGCAAACTTTTTCGCCATGTTGCACTAAGCCTTTTTTAGTAGAATATGACCTTTCTGCCGCTCCGCAAAAATCGGAATTGAAAAACAGAAGGCAGGATATGTGGCGTTACCAGGAGTTTCTGCCAGTTTTTGAACCTGAAAATATAGTAACATTAGGGGAAGGCTTTACACCGACAAGGCTTTTTGATGCCATAGAAAATGTTGAAATCTACCTAAAAGACGAAAGCTATAACCCTTCCGGTTCTTTTAAGGCCCGCGGAATTGGTATGGCCGTTTCTAAAGCAAAAGAATTGGGGATTACCAGTTGCATTGTGCCAACTGCCGGCAATGCGGGCAGTGCCCTGGCCGTTTTTTGTGCAAAAGCAGGTATTAAAGCAACCGTAGTGATGCCGAGCCATACGCCTGCTGTTTTTATCCAGGAATGCAAGTTGCATGGTGCCGAAGTGATCTTGATTGATGGCCTAATCAGCGATTGCGGAAAAAAAGTGGCAGAAATCAAAAAAGAAACCGGTGCTTTCGATATTTCTACCTTGAAAGAACCGTACCGGATAGAAGGTAAAAAAACAATGGGTTACGAAATTGCGGAACAGTTTAACTGGCAATTGCCTGATGTGATTATTTATCCAACTGGCGGCGGCACGGGTTTGATCGGGATCTGGAAAGCTTTTATGGAAATGCAGCAAATGGGTTGGATAGATGGCCCGCTGCCCCGAATGGTTGCCGTGCAATCCGAAGCTTGCCAGCCAGTGGTTAAAGCCCATGCTGTTTTTACCGGCAAAAAAAATGTGTACGAGCACCCGTCAGCTTCTGTAGCCAATGGTTTGGCCGTTCCTTTTCCTTTCGGGATGGATTTGATGATGGAAACACTTCAGCAATCAGAAGGAACTGCAATTGCTTTGAGCGAGGAAGAAATCATCAGCGCAACGATAGAAGCCGCACAGCAAAAAGGTACGCTGCTGGCGCCCGAAGGTGCCGCTGTTTGGAAGGCTGCACAAAAGTTAATTCAATCCGGCTGGATCAAGGCAAACGAAAAAGTACTGATCTTAAATACCGGAACAGGTTATAAATATTTAGACAATATCATTCCGAGGGTTTAATTATTAAATTTCATTTTATCTAAAACCAACTTCGGTATCAGATGTAGTTAAAGCTGTTAAATAATTTATAACAATAATAGAAAACATCATGGCCGATTTAAGTAATAAAAAAGTAGCAATATTAACCGAAGAAGGTTTTGAACAAGTAGAACTCACCAGTCCGCAGGAAGCTTTAAAAGCAGCCGGGGCAACGGTACATGTAATTTCCCCCGAAGGCGGCGAAATTAAAGCGTGGGACAAAACCAATTGGGGAATTACCATTACTGCCGATAAGAAACTGGCTGATGTGAGTCCGGATGATTATGACGCGTTGGTACTTCCCGGAGGTGTTTTAAACCCCGACAAACTGCGCCAGGACAAAGATGCCGTAGCTTTTGTGTCTGCATTTTTAGATGAGGGAAAACCGGTAGCAGCAATTTGCCACGGTCCGCAAACTTTAATTGAAACCGGAATGATCGGCGGAAGGAGAATGACTTCTTACCCATCTTTAAAAACAGATTTAAAAAACGCCGGTGTGGATTGGGTGGATGAAGAAGTAGTGTCCGATAAAGGGTTGATAACCAGCCGTACACCTGCAGATCTGCCGGCTTTCAACAAAAAAATGATCGAAGAAATTACGGAAGGAAAGCATGAAGTACCTGAAGTACATCATTCGCCCGGCCAGGAAATTTTATAAAAATATACCGGTAAAAACAGTATCAAAAAAGCAGGATCAAATAGGTTCTGCTTTTTTGTTGCCCTATATTTGCGCTTTGTGTTTTAACAACCAACATTCTTCACCTCGCACCTCGTGACAAAACGCTACCAATGGCCTGTCTTATTCCGGATACTTCTTTTACCGGTAACTTTTAGTGTTGCAGCTTATCTGGCTTTTTATCAGGCGCATGGCCTTTTTTACGGAATGCTGGTGCTTCTTATTTTTCAGTTGGGGGAGCTTTACCAGTTTCACCAAAAAATTTACCTGGAACTGGACCAGTTTGCAGAAGCCATCCGCTACCGCGATTTCTCCCGTCATTACAATACCAAAGGTTCCACCGTTGGTTTGGAAGTGCTGCGCGGCGGTTTTAATGCCATCAACAGTACGTTTAAAACCATCTCCCGCGAAAAGGAAACGCAATACCAATACCTGCAAAAAATATTGGAACTGGTGGGCACCGGGATTTTATCTTATGAAGCCGAAACAGGAAACGTGTTGTGGATGAACGAAACACTGAAAACCATGCTTCGTTTACCTTACCTAAAAAACATCAGTGCTTTGGAAAAACGCGACGGGCATTTGTACAAGGAAATCATCAGCCTGAAAAACAGCAACAATGCCATTGTTACTTTGCAAGGCCAGCAATCTTCCATAAAAGTGCTGTTGTCGGCTACAGGCTTTCAAACGGAAGGAAAGCGCTACAAACTGCTGGCTTTGCAGAATGTGAACGAAGCTTTGGACGAAACCGAATCGCGCGCCTGGCAAAAGCTGCTGAGTGTGATGACACACGAGATCATGAATTCCATTGCGCCTATTTCTTCGCTGGCAAATACTTTGAAAAACCGTTTGCAGGAAGCCAATGCTTCTTTTAGCACCGAAAAACAGGCGTCGGCCTTGCTGGAAGATCTGGAACTGGGCATTGATACCATCCAGCGCAGGAGCGAAGGGCTGCTGAAGTTTGCAGAAACTTACCGAAACCTGAATAAGATCACCACATTGAACGTAAAGAAAGTTCATGTGCGCGACCTGTTTGAAAGCTTAAACACATTAATGGAACCTACTTTGGCCCGGAAAAACATTGAGCTGGACATGGTTTTAAAAGATCCGGGCTTAACGGTAGAAGTTGACCCGATGCTGATCGAACAAGTGCTGATCAACCTACTGGTAAATGCCATAGAAGCCGTAAAAGAACGGGAAAAGCCCCTGATCGTTTTATCGGGTTATGTGCTGAACGATAAAAAAACAGTCATCAAAATAACAGACAACGGCACCGGCATGGCCGAAGACCTGTTGGAACAGATCTTTGTGCCTTTCTTCAGCACCAAAAAAAACGGCAGCGGCATTGGGCTGAGTTTGTGCAAGCAAATCATGCTGCTGCACAAAGCACAGATCCTGGCACAATCTATAGAAGGGGAAGGGACGGCGTTTTTGTTGGTGTTTTGAGGAAATTGCCATTTCTCACAATAGTTGCTGGCATGATGTCTCCTATACTAACAAATAATTTGAATGAATCCGGGAATTACAAGACCGTTTATTTTGCCGCCGCTCCATCCGTAACAATAATAAAATCCCCCATTTTACTTAGCACATTCCAATTTGGGTTTGCAAAATCTTCCGAAGCATAAGCAGCAATATTTTTTATGGAAGCGTTAGGCAGATACTTTTTCAATTGTGCAACAGCCCCTAATTTTTCTTCACTATGGAAACCGCCGTTGATATGAAAAACCATAAAACCAGGATGTGTTTTTAAAAAAGAAGCGACCGACCAGCCCATGGTGGCGTCCCACAGGTTTTGTGCCTGGTACATTTGCATGCCGCCCATCGCATTGTGCCCGCCCATGATCTCGTCAAACTTTTTCAGATACGCACCAGTCGCGGTATCAATCGGAAGCGGCGGCAAGTAAGCTTTGCCGTTTTTATCTAACTGGTTCAAAGCTTTCAGGCCCATCCGGCTCACCATATTGGTATAACGTGAAGGCGCATTCGCAGCAATAACCGGCAGATGATTGTTCTTTGCATATTCAATTAATGGGCGGTAATCTTTGTAGTTTGGCCAGCATCGGGCATCAATTACAAAATTCTTTTCGCGGATCAATCCGGCCAGGTATTCGTTCAACACATTCTGGCAGTCGGTTTCAAACATTTCCATCGATAAGGCAACCTGCTGCAGATGTGCTTCTGCCAGCTTTTGCAGGATCGTTGCTTCCAAAACATGACTGATCGAATCGTTATGCTCTTCCCCAAAAAACACGGCATCGGTTTTGTTCAAAGCTTTTACCAGCTCATTAACCGAAATGATTTTTTTGAGGGAAGTTTGATAGATTTTATAAGAAGAAACACTTTGAGCATCAACAAAAATGAAGCTTAGAAATAAAGGGAGGAATATGAAAATGCTTCTTTTACCAGGTAAAAATCCCATAAAAACAAAAAGTAATTATTGTGTTTCCAGGGCAAACGCATTAAAAATTCAGGAGCATAAGTAAATATTTAAGATCCCATGCGGCGATGTTCTTTTTTCTTCTGATGCTAATGTTCTTTGTTTTATCATTTTTTAGGATATTGATAGCTACTT
>JAABUT010000247.1_pt1 | contig 100139 bp, 109 predicted proteins | sample 5559281 | NCBI WGS metagenome assembly JAABUT01 (sample SAMN10711880, study PRJNA513359) | rock metagenome | isolation source: Antarctica rocks | place: Antarctica: Victoria Land, Ricker Hills nord | collected 2016-01-04 | reverse complement strand
GAAGCCGGTTTGATGAGTTTTGGGGGGGGGGGGGCAAGATTAGGGGGGAGAGATTATGGAGGTGGGCGAAATGAGGTGAGGTAGAGACGGAGATGCGTTTGTGGCACGGCGATCAAAATAAGTTGAATAGGTCACCTCTGAAGGCACACCCTACCGTTTAAAAAGGTAAACCCAGATACAAAGAACCTTCAACTCAACCTAGACGGGCATGCCGCAAACCCTTCCATCCCACATTACTACATCGCTATATAGCCAGAAACCATCCAATCCATCGTCTCCAACCGCCATTTCTAGATACACCCGTAGATATACAGACATATTGTACCAAGGCTACCCATTTCACTATCCCCCCCCCCCAAAGTTCCCACCCATATATCTCCAAACCCCACACGAGCGCCACAATCCCATTTATACACAGAAACCCCTCCTTCCCCCCTTTCCCCACACCCCACAACATCTCCCCTCCAGCGACATCACACCCCCTCCCCACACTCCCCGCACTCAACCCTCCTCCCAACCCCCCTTCCCACAACCTTAAACCTCCTCCCCCCACACCTCCGACACCTAACCTCCTCGCCCTCGCTCCCATCCTCGCTGCTCAGCGCAGACACGGTACTGACCTCGCGCGCAATCGGGACGCCGAGTCTTTCAACCCCAGCCGCAGTGACGGCGGAGGAGGTGTTACCGTTGTCGCCATGTTGGCTGGCGGTGCTGGAGGCCGTGGTGGCGCTGGCATCGATGCTCGTGCCGCGCGACACGTCGTTGCCGTTGGGTTGGAGATGCGCGGTGGCAGCGTTGGCCTGGGCGCGGTAGAGGCCTTTGTTCCAGAACATGTAGGACTGTTCGCCATAGAGCATGAGCGGGTCGCCGTCCGCGTCCGGCATCGGGATTTGCGAGTACGGTTTTCTATTCGCGTCAAGCTCGGACGTGGCTTTTGAGTCTGGGGACGAGCGGTCGAGACTTGGTGGCGGGGAGGTGGTGGAAATGGACGGGGTGTTAGGGGCCGAAGCTCTGGGATGGCTAGTTGGCGGTGCGGGGGCGTTGGGTTTGTTGAAAGAGGCTACAGAGGCTTGACCGAGCGATTTGCGAGGAGACATGCTGCGGGGCGCGAGGCGGATATTGTCGAGACTGTTGTTGTTGTTCGTGATTGATTGGCGCCAGCTCAAGATGCGGTCAGAGCTCGGCTGATGAGAGTGTAGCGAGTTCCTTCTCGAGCTCTTACTATTGCGCGTCGCGGTAGAGTTGGTGCGGCCGAGCATTTTCTTCGAAAAACCTGGGTCGCTGCGAAAGCGTTTCTGGTACGCACAGTCCTGGCGGAAGACCTTGATGTGGCCCATATAGTCTGCGGTAACGATGATGTTGCCGTCTGGATGCGTGCAGCGGGCGATATAGGCGGGGGTTTCTTCTGGTTTTGTTGGGGAGCGGTCGAAGTCCATGGTTGCGGGGGTAATTGGAGGGAAGCCTAAGTTTGGAGTGTGGTCGTTCTCGGTTGGAGGTTGGGAAGAGGTGTGAGATTGGGCGCGGCTAATGAGAGTAACCGGAGGAGGGTTGCAGAGATCGTAGAGGGGGTCCCCGGATGTGCTGAGAAGCTGTCTAGTTTTCATTGGCGCCATGACGGCGGTGGTGATGATTGCGGAGTGGGCTTCGAACATTTCGACTGGTCGCTTGTCTTTGTCTGTTTCTGGAGGCCCGGTGGACCAGATATAGGCTTTTCGATCTTCGCTGCCGCATATCACGTACCGAGCATCGTCACTGAATGATGCGTGTATCTGACTGCAGGAGTTTTCATTGCCTTTGAGCTTAACTTCCAGGCCTTTGTCCCTCAAGTTATAAATTCTTACCCGGGAGTCATTACTGGTAATTAACAATTTGACCTCACCGTTCGGATCGTCCGGTGGGTAATTTATTGCTTTTATCCCGGTGACTTTGCTCCCCTTTGCGTTTTTGCCATGCGCTGATCGGACATGAATCTGTGTCTGATACTTCAATCCTTCGGTTTCGTAAAAGAGACAAAGCCCATTGAGACAACCTGCGATTGCGGTTTTCCCGTCTGGAGAAAAGGCAACGGCAGTGATTAGATCAGGGAGTTGGTTCCAGAACGCAACGCTTTTATCTGGTATGCTCCATAGACGGAGCTTTGAATCGAGAGATCCTGCGAGGAAAAACCGATCGTCACGTGGGTGAAACTGGATGGATGTGACGAAATCGCTATGCTTGAAGCAGCATAAACATTCGGTTCGGGAGACATGCCAAAGCCGCACAGTCTTGTCCATCGAGGAAGATAAAAGGAAGTTGTTCTGGAACGATTAGAACCGTGATGGTAACAATCCAGATCAGGTACCGCGTACCTTACTCCAGCTCAGATCCAATATACTTGCTGTGTGGCCCCCATACTCCTGTACCGTTTTGGTCTTGAAGACCGGAGCATTCAGACGCATACTCTCTCCCTCCTTTCCTGCTGCATCTTCTTCCGTCTCGTGGGCACGACGATCTTCTGCAGTAGAGATGGCTTGCCATACTCGGACAGCATAGTCTTGGCCACCGGCTGCAAGATATTTTCCATCCTTTGAAAATTCCATCGCCCAGACTGCATTGCCTTCCTTTTTAGGATCTGCAGCTTTTAGCGCTGCCCCATTCTTGACCAGCCTCCCTCCAGCTTGAGCGATCTCCAGTCCAGTTCTTCCTCTAAGCTCCTGCGCCAGGAACACCCGGTTGAAATCTTTTTCTCTCTTGCCATGTGAGCGAACCTTGATATACTTTGGTGGTGCAGGATATCGAGGCGTGAAGCCTATGGGCCGCGAAAAGACGTCTGCATCTGTGCCTTCGGTCCTTTTATCGCCAAGTTCGGAGTCATCGTCATTCACATCCGGAGGCGTCTCTTTTTTCTTCGAACCAATTATGCGACTGAGGAACGAGGCACCTTTGCTGCATTGAAGAGTATTTGTCAGCTTCGCTACCGATACGCCGAAACCCACGACTGCTCAATGCGCTGCTCAAGCTAATGCACGGCGAGTTTTCCACCAGAAGAACCGTTCAAAGCTTACCGTTTATCTCTTGAACTAGAGCCAGAGGTTTCGGCACGTATATTTTGCTCCAACGAGTCCCTTGTCCCTAGCGCTGCAGCTTCGGGAGCTCCGGAGTCACCGTCAGATACCAATCCATTCCGTAATTTGGGTGGAATCATGCTTTGTGTATGAGTGCGCTTGAGGAGATACTGTATGTGGATGTGGAATCAGTTATACTGTGGTACGGCTGTTGGGTTGAGTTGGGTAAGACAGACATGCGACAAAGGATCAATGGCCGTCTGTGAGTCCGCTCTTCCTTCCACATTATGCCCGATTGGTTCTGCATGGTTGTTTGATAGGTTTCGAATAAGCTTGCTTGGGTAGCTCTTGCCATTCATTACCAACCGAGCTGTAAGCCTTGATTAGCATCTCCGGCAAAGCATGGTATCAACCGTGTCATGGATGGTAATGAGAAACCCCACCTTCAGAGCCTCCGGTCTTCGGTCTCCCATCTTTTGCCCCATCTACAGTGTCTCTAGTCGGCGACGGCGCTGGCGAGTCTGGCTTGGTTCCATCTCGGGAATGCGATTTCAGAGGGCTGGTCTTAATGGAGGGGAGGGTATCTGCCATTGAGCGGCACGGCCCATCAATGGCCAACAAGTATCACAGCCGTGCTGCACTGGGGCTCATGGGTTCTCTCTAAGGATTGAAGGGCTCGACGTGTTTGTTCGGATGTTGGGTGAGTCTCTACCGAATAGTCGGTATTGATCCGGCAGCGGTGGTCTGTCTACGACTGAAACGTACTAGCGCTGCAAGGCGAATGCAGCCACAATAGGTAGGTACCTTAGGACCTTAGGTACCTAAGGTAGAACCCTCGGCAGTGTGTGAAGCATAATATAAATAAATAGATACTAAGGCACCTCAAGGTATATGCGATTTCGTGTGCAGGTGTTTTGGCAGCAGTGGGCAAATAGATGTTGTAGATCATAAGTAGATGCTATATGCGAGTGGTGGATTTCAAGAAACTATATGTTAACGGGATGCCAAAGATCCTCCACATGGGGTATGCGGAAGATCACATCCCGTTTCTCTGGCTTTCGATGCAAGGCATCGCGCAATGATGCCGGATCGAATAAGAGCAATTGAGCGCCTCCCACCAACTCTCAAACGCCTCGCACACTCGGAGTTCTGACTATCCATAAAGGTTCTGAGAAGTTGGACACCTGACAGGAAGGGAGAAAGTTTAAAGACAAGTAGCGACATGCCATATAGGATGTCCAGATGTGTCGCTGTGTGGGTCAATCGCTTTCGAGATTCTGATAGGGCCATGGATCCTCCAGTAGTCGAGGAGAATGGCCAAATGTAGAAGTGTTTCGATGTATCCGATGCCTACCGTGAAACCATCCATGATGGAGTGGCTGCGTCGCTGATCCAATTCCGAAACCCAGAGGTCAATTTAGGGTTTCGAGAGTGGAACAATGGGGTCATAAAGGCTAGAAAACAGATGTTTGATGTCTTGTCCAGCGGAGACCCGAATCGGACATTGTGGTTCCAGAAATACATGATCTGTCAGAGTGCCTTGTTCGTGTTGATCCAGTCGTCTTGCCCAGAGCTGATCTCCGAATCTTAGGAATTAAAAAGTATGTCAAGGCTTTGGGTATAACATGAAACACGATATCGATAGGAAAGAATGTGAAACGGAGTCCAGATCGGAATCTGGAACATGGCCGTGGAGGCTGAATTTGCCTTAAAAGCAACGAGGCAACCAGGTGTGAAAGACTTGATTCGAGGGCATCGTGGTAGTTAAAGATGCGGAAGATCTATGATGCGTGTAAATTGTAATGCAATCAACTCACGACCAGGCACTGCATGATAGCAATTCGCGTTGAATTTCAACTCGTCGACTGTATTAATGCTGACCCATGCAGATGTCGACACCTAAGTAAAGCAAGGTACTCTCTAGTCGCGATACTACTACCTTACTGCATCATGCATGTGCCTCGGCAGCATAGCTTGCAGTCTTAGCCTTTCAGTCCGGGGAAGCGCCAGCGCCATGGAAAACAAGTCCGCGCAGCAGCAGCTGAACGGCTTGAATGCTGATCATTTTCAGGATGCCTTTATGCATAATGCACGGTGGTGTCCAGGGACGTGGAAGCGAGACCACTGGTGCCCGGAAGGTAGTCACTCAGTAGTCAGTACTCCGTACCGCAGTTGAATGTCGGAAGAAACACAGCAGCCTTGCCTCACACTAGTATTGCCACGCGTGCTTCGTTGGTTCGTAGGATGGTGGATGGGCAGTCTGTCAGTAAGTATTCCGTATAACCCATCCTTCTGCGGTTATTGCTGTTATTGGCGTGTTTGTAAAGACACTGAACAACAGAAGTCGCATCTTTGTAGAGGTGGAAGAGGAAGAGAAAGAGAAGGAGAAAGAGAAAGAGAGAGAGGAAGAGGTCGACGAGGTCTTGATCTTACCGAATAGCCGAGTTACTACAGTACGTACGGAATAAGCACGACTTGGAAGATCATCAACCATCTGAAACCCCCTTATTAAATCCACCAATAACTACCACGAGTCACGACATCCACATTGACGAGGGAGTACTTTAAGTTAACCAATACCTACTAGCAGTACAGTACCTTACTTGTAGTACCTTAGTACAAAACTATATAAAGTACCAAGTCACGTCTATCCGACAGACCGAGACAGTGACATATTTGATCTACCTCACGCTACGTCCATCAAGCAATCAAGCATCAACTCAAGGTAGATACCCGGCCATCTTAGGCGAAAGTCTGCAATGACAGTGGCAGTTCGGCCCATTGTTCGAACCTTAGTCGTTGGATCCTCAAGTCAGCGGAACATAGAGGCCCATCCTGTTTTTATCTCGTGGAAGCACGAAACCTAGGCCTTTTTTTACTTAAGGTAGATATTATTATTATTGCCTTCAAGCCCTTCGTGAGGAGTAGCACGCCCGCGCCACGGATCGATATTGCAGTCCTTTATGGCACGAATCTCATTCGCTACCTGCATATTCGTACTGGGTTCTCCGCATTCTCCAACGCCTTGGGACCACGCCCTTGTTACTTTGGCTCCAGCATGTTTCATCAGGTGACACGCAATGCACTCAGATTCGGCACACGGCCCTGTTTCATTTTCAATCGATGGAAACCGCTTGGCCCAATACTCCAACCACAAAGTGGTAGTATCTTCATGGCGCCATCCGAGCACTGGTGAGATGCTTGTGGATTGGCAATGTGTCACGCCTAACGGTTCTCAAGACATACATACTCCGTCTTCCTTGAAAGAGCCTCAAGCAACCGAAACGGCCTTGCATCTCCCGTTACTGGGTGGTTCCGAAAGCACCCCACCGCAGTTCTTGAAGCGCTCAAGGCCACGAACCGACGTAGACGGAGAAGGGTCGGGAAATCTGCAAAAGAAGAAAAGACGATTGAGACTTTATCTTATAACGTCAAGGCTTAGCAAGCCGTATGCCACTCCTCCAACGCACATCAACAGCAGAGGTACCATGAGGGTTGGCGTATGGGCTCGGCAGAGAGTGCTAGGCCGAGACCTTCTGCGGAAAGTCGCGGTTCTCAATTCGATCAGAATCAAAAGGATAGCAGCGAAAGAAGCTGAAGAGCATAGACCAGAAGTCGTCACACAAAGCTCTTTGTACAAGAATCTCACCGAAGCCGAAATCGAAAGCCTGGCTGATTGCGGCAGATCTCACCAATCCATCAGACATCTTGGATTTTGTACTCAACATTTTATTCCACCTCCGCCCTCACCTCCAGGTCTATCGAATTACGATGCTTTCGATGAGGAAGATGATCCTTTGGACGAAGAAGCGGACGAGATGACTGGGAGCGACACAATCTATTCTGACTTCAGTGTGCTTGACCCAGCAAGTTCAGATATTGAAGACTACGATTCTCTTCGTCCCTTCGACGACGATGGCAATGAACGAGAGTTAGTGATTGGACTTGGCGAAGACGTAATGGGTCTCATCATCGAGAATGAGAAACAGAATGAGGTGGAAGTTGCATTCTCTGGCCCGTGAGGTCTTCTTCACTACACCATCGAAGGATGGTTCCTACTGTGTCCAGCCGCAGGTGGTGCATACATTACCTTGAAAGCCAAAGCCTTGCCTCTCGAATGTTATGTTGACAGCGAGCGAAAAGAATGGCGTTTTGTGTTTGCAAAGGTTCGGGGCTTTGAGATACCCACAACGCTGTTATTGTGTACGCGCGCTGTACACGCTCGACTTTCTAGCACGATCGGTAGCAATTTCACACATGGCCTAGCAAACTATTAGTGCTCTCTGTTCCCCTTGCAACCACAGGAGATAAAGTCAAACCTTGATAGCTTGTATCCTCTCAAGAAAGATGTCCCCACGGCTGATGCGAGACTCCAGGTCTTCCACTATGGTAGATCGAGATGTTCCATTAACAAAAACACTGAACCTCTACGTCAGGTTCTTCGCCACCTTGCAACAATTATTGATCACTCACACGTATCTTAGACCTGGAAAAGCGCTTTCGTACGAAGCATTGAGTTCCGCCCATGTCTTCTTATCGCTCTCTTGACCTGATTTAAGGTGTGCCTGTTCCCCCTGACTCTGGGTACTGTCAATGTTGCTCTCGCCCAATCTTGGATGGGCTCCCAATATGCTATCTAGCCACTGCGTATCGCTCGTAGAGGATGACTCGGCCAAATCCACAAGCTGCACGCGGATAGCTGATAGAAGCTCGTTGTATGATGAAAACGACTGGTCATGTAGAAGCCCGACGGAGAGCGTATGAAGCGGTGTACTCGGCTCAAAGAGATGATCCAGGATAGCGGCACGCGCTGCAGACGAAAGGGTGGGCGCGGATGAGATGGGAGGTAATCGGTAGGAAGTCATCGCTTCTGTAGTTGTAGCACATTCAGATTTTTAAGAGTCACACAAATCAGAGCCACGGCAGCGGTTCTAGTGTCTCTCCTCTTCTTGGACCGTAGAGAACCAGACAGTATTCAAATGCTGAAGGACACGCAACAATGTTGAAAATAAGAGACGAAACAGGAAGGGTCATCGGGAAGGATTTATGATGAGGGGGCGGCGGAATTTCATGCAGGAACGGGATGATTAAAACTGTAGAGCATTTTCGGTTTATCACCGCGAAAACGTGTGGGATAAGGTAGATACGGTGGACAGGACTAAGGTGATCAGCTTGCTACGTCAATAACTTATATTCAAGCGGAACTCAGGCAAACTTTGACCTTTATGTACAGAATTGCAAGGAAAAGGTCGGCTGTGGATGTTGTACTGCATTGCGAAATCCAGTCCAGCCGCAATCTCTACCCCTGATTTTGACCGTCGCCAAATTGGTGCCCTTAGCCGACGTTTCCCCACCCAGAAAGCACAAGCCAGGCTGGGGACTGGAGGTTTCATGAGGCAGCAACATGTCACTCGATGGCCTGGATGCCAGAGAAGTCAACGAGGCATATGCATCCGCACTTGGAGAAGGTGGAGGATGGTATGCGTCCTTTCAAGCAGGTTGAAGTCCAGTAGCTAATCCCCATGCAGGTTCCTCCTCAAATATACAGGACGAGCTGAGGTGGGTCTATTAAGGAAGGGCGTCGGGGGTCTCGTGGAGGTCAAGGAAACCGTCGACCAATACGACGAGCAATCACCGTTGTATGGCTTCGTGCAATATCGGAGGAGGAAGGTGGTCCTCAAATATGTACCAGAAGGGACTTCACGACTGCTTTTGGGTATGCACAGTTCCCAGAATTGAGATGTCAAAAAGCTAAACAAAACTTTTGTAGCACGCATGTCTATTCACTTCCAAGCTGTTGTTGAAAAGCTCACGCCCTACGATACGATCTTCCCTTTCACGTTCTCAGCCGAGCTAAATGAAACCGCCTTTTCGGCAAGTTGCTCGTTACACACAGCTTCGGCCTCAATCAAGTCCTCAAATGATTCACTTCAGCAGCGAGGGTTAGCAGAGATTGCGGAAGATGTGTGTGAAAATCAAGCCACAACAACCAATAACGAGGACCTTAGCAAGGTCATGACCAGTACAAAGTTGGGGCAACGTGCTTCAAGTCGCGTCGATCTACCGGACTATAAAGGCAGTGAGAAAGAAAACCATAGACCCGGTTCCAGCAAGCAGAGCGCGTCACCCGCGCCCTTGTCGCGAACCCCCTCTAACGTGGATAAAGCGCTACCACCAACACCTGCTGAACTAAATCAGGAGACAGAAAAGCCTAAGACTGCTGCGAATTATGATGAGTACGAAGTGAAACCCAGTTTTGACGGGCGCCCTTCCTCTCAATCGCTCCGCCCTACTACACGAGATTTGCAAAGTGTGCACGGATATAATCCGAAAGTGAAATTAGGCCCCCGTCCCTCCACTGACACGCATGGGCGGCCAACTGCCACAGATCCGTCTTCGCGCGTCACAGATACTCGACCAATTTCCACGTTGCCCGCTGGCCTCCGTATGCCAGTACGCAAAGCAGCACCAAGGCCGAAGTCTCAGCAAAGTCAAACAGGTCCTCACAGCACAATGGACTCTGCAGCATCATTCGTGTCATCAACACCGTCGTTGCCGACTAAGACAGCCTCAATAAAGGCCCAACCTGCCAAAACTCCTCGACGGCCAAGTGCAGGAATTAATGGAGACCTAAGCGCTCACGTGCAGAGTCTCCCACCAAAGTCGCCCACCATGACCCCCGAGAAACGAAGGTTGATGAAGGCCTTGCAGCTTCGTCAGAAGCAGATGGCTGCTCGTAGCTTACAAGAAACCTACGAGGCTGAGGCCGCTCCAGCTGTGCTTAACAATCCAACGGCTACCAAAGCTGCACACAAGGACTCCGGTATTAGAACATCAGTCGATGTATTCAGCGTTGATGAAAACTCCAACATCGTGCACTTTGGCACAAATGTTTTCGACAAGGAGACGCTTGTCAATACGGAAGCTTCTCCGATCTCTATAACCGAAGCATCTGATGGACCTTCTACGCAAGCTTCATCGGTCTCCGACGAGGAGGAAGCAACAGCGAAACAAGACAAAGCTGCTTCTATCAAAAATAGCTCGGATAAACAGACTGACGTCAAGCCAATGTCTACTATATTCCAAGAGTCCTCTGTACAGTCATCCGACGCAAACCTTATACCATCCGCTCTCTCGATTCCGCGAGTCGATGAAACTCTACGTGAACAACCGTGTACGCAAAAGACAGTGTCACAACCGAAGATCCCACAAGTCGAAGGTCCCACGGTAGAGAAAGACTCAACTGATGTTGGACCTGATTCCGTCTGGAACAGCCACGCTCCAGCAGTTCCGCCTTCCAAAATGGTTTCTTCCCTCCCTAAATCTACGAGTGATGACAATTCGCAGCAAGAGATGCCGCTACCAGCTATCAGTGAAGACGAAGATCCAGTTCTTAATCCTCTGGGACTTTCGTACCGCGAGAGAATTGTTTTGCTACCATTCCTACAGCAAGACGCATCGCCTCAGGTGGCACACTCGCAGGTTACTAGCCATCCTAAAGATGAGGACGATACTTGGACAAACACAAGGCCTTCCACAGCCGATACTATTGCAGAGAATCGGTACCGCCGACACGGTCTGACTCCAAGTGTAAAGAGAGTGTCAGAGACTTCAGACGAGAACTTCCTCTCAGATGATTCGTTTATGGAAGAGCTCAAATATGCTGTAGTCCAAGAAGCTAAGCCCATCTCGGTTTCAAAATCCCCTATTACACCAGTCTTTCCCCGAACGGCCAGTGATCAGGGCAGTGAACAGGGGAGAACAGCTCGAAGTGTATCTAATCCTCTTCACCATGCCAGCAGAGAAGACCTGTTAAGCCCAAACCAACAAACACCCTTTTCTGTTCGGTCCTTCTCAATCCCTGAATCCCAAAACTTTGGAGTGAAGCCGACCCAGATTTTATTACCAACGAAAGTAGGCGTCTCATCAGGGATTTCGCAGCGCATCAAGGCTCTGGAAAAGCTATCAAGCCGGCCACCAAGTCCGTCGGGCGCTCAGCTTCCGTCTCCTGCAACAAGTCCGCCTTTTATCAATCTCCGGAAGTCTTCTCTGCGCAGCCCGCCAGCTCCGCCAGACTTTGCAAACTATAGTGGGCATAAGAGCCGTCAATCCGTGCCCTACCCCTCGCCATCACTGTCGCCAGAAGCAGACCCAACCAGGTATCAGGATACTCCAATCCCACCAGAGACTTCTGGTAGACCTGGAAAATCACGTCCAGAATCAATATCCGTGACGGCCAGAATAATTCGAGGCGGTCGAAACAAGGTTCCTGAAGTACCGCTGAATCCATCCGAACCATGTCCTGTAGATCTATACAAAAGCCCTCTTACAGTCGACCATCAACCCAAGAAAGATGCACCAAGACGGAGTTTATCACCTTTAAAGCCCCCTACCCGAAGATGGGCCTCCAATATGTCCATGTCCTCGTCCAGCACAGAGCACCATAGCGACTCCGCTAAGGCTTCACGACGCGATTCCTTCATGAGTAGGCGCTCAGCGTCAAGTCGCAGAGGAAGCGATGTAGACCTTCCACGATCCATAAGTGAAACCTCGCTAGCTACGCTGACTACCGATGGTAAGAGAGAGGAAAAGAAAGAGTCGAAGAAAAGCAGGTTGTTCAAACGCATGTCGAATATCTCGTCTGCTTCGCGGAGAAGTATTGTGCAAGCTTTGAGTCCTTCGGTCACGGAGGAACCGATTGCTGAACATCATGAGCCGGTCTACGAAGCACTTCAAGCGATAATTGAAATCGGGGATGTCAATGTCCAGTTTCCTGATACTTTGGTAGGCAACCCCTCGTCTTGACATAATTTTCTCCGACTAACCATCCTTCAAGCTATGGAAACGCCGACATATGATCATCGAACAAGGAACCCTAGTCCTATCTCCACCCAAAGCGGACAACGTAAGTTGCCTGCAATCCCTCACACAACCTCGAGCCTCACGATAACCAAAACCCCCCAGAATTCGAAAATCCTAACCAAGCGTTTTCCCCTTGCCGAATTCCATTCCCCCTACATTCCTGATCAGGACCGACAAGAGCTTCCCAACAGCGTTGTTCTTGATTTCAAAGACGGCAGTACTTTGCAGTGCTCATGTGAACACGCTGATGGACAGGCTGAAGTCTTGCAAGGTTAATTCCTACCAAAACCGCTCCCCCTAAATCAGAAGAAAATCGCTGACTCTTACATACAGCTCTAAAACAAGCCCACGGCCTCCACAACTCATAATAGCGATTCAAGAATACCCTCGCCCGCACCTAAATCCAATCCCTTGCCCACACATGACAGTACACGAACGCAAAATGGAATGAATATATCGTTGTGCGGAGGGATATTGTTTCCTTGTCGTAGCAACGCCGGGGAAAAGCTGCGGATTATGACATGCACCGCACTAAAAAGGAGCCTTCGTCGCCCTTCTTTCTCTCGCTTATTGTTTCTAGCTGTCCTTTACGTCTCAGCGAAGCCCTGAACAAGCCTTTCGTATGCTACGTGCATTGAACCACCCTTCTCTCAATTGGCTGCTTTCCGATCAGAGAGACATTCTAATCCGGGAAAAGCGGCTTTTTATCATGATTTTTGTACAGTTATGTCCACGAATAGGCGTAAGCATCTCGAGCAAAACCCAACAGCCTCAAATAACAAGATCTGGAAAATATCTAAAGCACTGTAACGCACTATATAACACCCCCCCAATCCCAAACACCTATGTGCTCACTCCAATCGTGATCCCCCCAAAATCGATCCGTCGAGTTCGAGAGCCTGGCTCTGTTCGATGTAGGTACGACAGCGGGAAGAAAGAAATGGATGTGTTTTGCGTTCTTTGGTAGCGGGGGTTATAGAATACATATATCCCCCTATCTCAATCCCCTCCACGCCCCAATTCTCCTCTCCAACCACCCCCCCCAAAACAGCCTCTTCGTTCACGCTCACCCATCCGCTTCTTTCCCATTCCACAATCAAACCAAATCAAATCAAATCAAACCAAATCAGCTTATCATTCAATGACACATACACATATATATATACAAAAACCTAACACCCTCCACGCCACCAAGGTCGGACGTCACGATCAGTCTGCGACCACAGCGCCCGCTGGAACTCTCGGGCTACTGGCGGGCGGGACTGGGTTCGAGGCGGTTGGTGTTCGCTGGGGTTTTGGTTCTTTTGTATGGATGGATGGGTGGGGGTTCTGGTTGTTTGTTTGAAGGGCGAGGGGGTGGTTTTTTTTTTCGGTTTTCGGTTTTTTCGGTTGTTGGCTGTTATGTTGTTGGGATGGGCTGTGCTTGAGTTTTTAGTTTTTAGTTTTTAGTTCTTTGGGGGGGGGATTAGATATTTTGAGAGGCGAGTTGGGTCTGTCAGGTGCCTGATACACGCACGCGCTTGATCGCAGGGTTGCGGATGTTGGTAGATTTGGAAATCTGGATGGGGCTATTCCATACTGTCTAGGAAATCTACTGCTAGTGTATCCTGTGCTAGGTTCGAAATTTGAGAAGGAGGTTTTCGAGCTTTTTTGCGCTGCGTTTGCGCGGGAAGAAGGTGCAACAAATTTGGATTGTGTTTTGGGGATGCGGTGGAAGAAGAGGGGGATCGCGAGGGATTTCAGGTGCGCGTGGTTGTGTGGGTTTTGAGAAGGGGAGTTGGGATGCGTTGGGGTTGGTGAGATGGAGAGAGTTGAGGGAAGGGAAGGGTGCTGAGAGGAGGCCGTACGGATTGTTGCATTGATTCGAGATGTAACAACTGTTGGGACAAGAGCGGATAGGATGATTTTTTCCGACTTTTTGGGTTTTTGGTTTTGTAACTTACGCTACATCAAAACATCCGCCTCCGAAACCCCCAGTAAGCCCTCCACGGCAACTTCCATTCCCTTCTCCTCAGCTCTTCCCTAAAAGCGTCAAAGTCGTACTTTTGCAGCTTCCCCAGCCACAGACTCGTCGCTATCGCTGGCATGAAAACGCCAAACGCTTTGTCGATTTCTTCGTTCTGTAGTTTGTTCTTATTTGTAGGTGATGTGCTGGTGCGTTGATGGCTGTATTGATGTTCTTCCTCTGCTTCGTGCTCAAAGTCATGCCCTACGTCTTCCCCCGCGCGGACGTTCTTGAGCATTTGCCGTGCCGTGATTAGGTGGTCCGATGCCCTGGTTGCTACAGCGAAGACCGCATCTCGGAGACCAGGAGCCTCGGCACCCCGCCTCAGAACGTCCTCCTCCCTGACCCCCGCCTCAGCCATGACATCTAATGGCAACGTCACGGCCCCTTGACTGCTTCTTTGAGAATCCAGACTCCCTGCCAATCCCGAGCGGTTAGAATGGTGTTTCGGTGGCGGCGGAAACGCGACGAGCGGTAAGCCGCGCAGAACAGCGACAATGCCGGCCGCTTTGCCAATGTGTGAGGCGATATGATCGGCTGTTAGGGATGTGAGGGGAAGGGACTGGAGAGTAAGGTATAACAAGGTTGAGTAGGTGTTCTCCGCATACTTCTCAAGCGCTTCAAGACTCGGATACGGGGCATTACTCATATACTGCTCGCGCGCGGAAACGATGCGCAGGAACCAGGATTTACTCATCCTTGCGGTACCGCCAGTGCGGGCAGAGAGGTCCTCGAGGACGTGCGAGAGCAGTATGGCGACGGGCTGCTTTGGGGGCGAGCCGGTGAAGCACCTGGAAACGTTGTCGCGCCAGAATTGGAGGCGCATGGAGCCGACAGTGGGGGTGGAGACAGTGTCGGCGATGCGGGAGGTTTCAATGTTGAAGGCACGGATGGCAAGGTGGGCGGGTTGGGCGGAAGGGGGAATGAAGGTTTGGAGGGTGTAGGATGGGGAGTCGTATTTCCTATGAAGGGTTTAGAGTGTATAAGACGTTGATACATCTGAGATGACGCTTACTGAAGAAGATCGAAGCAGTATCTTTTTGCTGATTCAAGTTCTGCTGCAGACACGCCCGCGGTTGCAGGGGTGCTGTAGCTTGATGAGTAGCGAGAACATCGATGAACACAAAATCTGGTATATTGTAGCACCCTGATTGTACTTTTGTTGTTCATTCTGATCAGAGGGAAAGGCTCAAGAGAATGAAGCTAGAAATAGAGCAAAAGCCATCAGCAGACTTTGCAGGAACAGTCATATGAAAATGCACCGAATCTATCAATACAGAGATCCTAAATAAAATACAGTGACCGGAAAGCAGGACTATCTATTGCAATGAAATACACTCAAGGATGTAGAACCGTTATTGACCTCTATTATTTGTGCCACTAGCTATCTCGAAAGAATCAATGACGAATCGAGCGCTTCGGCGCCTGAGGCGTCTAGTGCGAGTAGACAAACGAGCGAAGGTTTCGTCTTCCCCTTTACCTTGGATATGGCAAGAGAAAATGACACATACATCCTATCAATCCCACTTGAACATCATCCAAGTTCATGATCATAGCGATTCTCCGTTCTCCACGCTTCATGAACACTGGTGTACATGTGGAAACAGAGATCGCCGTAAGCTCATTCTTCCAGCGTTCAGCTGAGAGGTTAAATTCAGCTATCAAAAGCTATGTATTCCCACTAGAGTCTTCTCTACCATCAGGGGCGGGATTGGCTGGAGTGGGCTCCGTCCTTAGGTCTCTTTGTCGTATTCTGATGTTGATTGATATGGATCCTTCTGAAGCAGGGTTCGAGTTCGATTTCTACTTATAGGTGTTGAACAACTACATGTTTTGCTAATAATTCTCGTGGCGGAACTTGTGTACCTAGGCGTCGCCATGGGACCAGCCTTCCATGTTCGCTGTGTCTTCCTTAAAGAACAGACACAAACCCTGGCAGCGCCTCCTCAATCAGCAAGTCTACCCACACTATAGGAAGCTATGCTTGAATCCTTCCCCTCTCGTTTGCACGAACGTCCCTGATCGACTTCGCTGAGGAGGCTTCTCGTGGTTATATTTCTTGCCATCAGGGTTGCACTTGTCTATGTAGGGAGTACAAACTATGCTAAATTTGGCTCTATGAACTTAGCTTTGACTAAGGTACCCAATAGTGATGCCTACTACTTGACTTTGACTATCGGACTTTCATCTCGAAAATGAAGCCTAGAATGATCACATAACTAAGGAACGATTGTATTATCATTTGATGACAAATGCAAAGGCGCGAGTGGTGGGGGAGGTATAATTGAGCAATCTCGAAGACATCTTCAACCCTTCAGGAGTGAGAACAACGGTGGAACAATACAAGAGACATGAGATCTTTAGACTTGGAAAATTTTCTTGCATTAAAACTGATGAACGACCTGTGCAGCTAATTATCAGCTTAATTCGACGAAAGGCTCATCCTAAGATTTTAAGGCATGGAGTGTCAGGCTTTTCCGTTGGATTGAAGGCAAGGCGTAAATATGGCGTGGTAGATCAGCGCTCATCATTCACATCCATCTCTCTAATATATCTGATATCTAAAATCTAAAATTTATGCTCAATAGCATCCATCGCTGTGACTGCGTCTGCGGCAAACCCTTTGGTTGCCTCATTAGTATCGCTTCTCCGCGTGATAGAATCAAACATCGTCTTCCATAATGCCCATCTCTCCTTACAGAACCCGCTCTTTCCATTCCAATGCGGACCTCCCATAGCGGGATCGCCCTTGAGCGGGTGTGCTGGCCACTCCTGCTCACTATCGTGAAGCTGTCTTCCTGCGAAGAGGACCCACATTGCTGACGCAGGCAGTAATTTTTCCAGCGTTTCCGCTCCATTCTCTGTCTCCAGCGTTTCCCTCATAGACCAAATCGCATACAACGAGAAGTCCTGAATCCCAGCAGCCGTAAGCCTCGCTACAAACGCATTCAAATTCGTCCAGCCTTTAGCTGTAATAGCATCATGTCCGCACCCTGTGGGTGTATCGTTCCATGATTCTCGCATGCTAGGGCCAAAAATGACAAGATCGGTCCAAAGTTCGCCAGAGCCATTCCAGACCCACCCAGTTTTCAGGTCTTCACGACCCTGCGGCGGGGGAGGGTTCGGGCGTGATTTAAGGGCGGCCATTAGATTGACGAGCGCGGTCTGCGTGGAGGAATCATCATGCAGAGTGTCTTTTGCATAGCCGATAATGTTGAGCCAAAGGGTCCAGAGGCGGCCTTCGGTGCTTTGGCCATCAGGTGATTCGAGTTCTCCTGCGGTATATGAAGTTTCGATGGGTTCGGCCAGGGCAAGTACGACCGCGGAGAGAGATAATGCGCCTGTAAGATAGGCTTCCATGGTTTCTTGCTGAGCGTCAGTGGGAGAAGGCATTGCTGTGTCAGTGTGAAGGGGCATGTTCTTGGAACTGCAGCTGCACAGTCTTATCTATACCGCCGTGCACGATAATTTAATGGAATGGTAGCACGGGACAATGAGGTCGCAGAAAAATGACACGCAGAACAATAAGGAACGCAGAACATATCGGTTGAGGGACCAACGCGTAGTAGAGTAGACACTCTTCCTACTACTTGAACCAACTGCCCCTCTAGATAGGAAAGGTGGGATTTTCTGATATGCAAAACCCAAGTTTTCAACAAAGTTGAATGATGATATGAATATAATTACTTGATTCTCGGTTTATTTCGTTACTTTTCGTAACGCTTATTTGAAGATTTTCTTTGAAGTCAATCGATTTGGTGGTTCGATACGAATCATTGTGGTATTAGTCGAATAGATTCGGGCGGCTTGGAGTCTTATGACTAGGAGATTCTCTAGATTCTTTTGTTTTCTAAACAACGATTCTAGTTACCTATAAAACCCCTTCATTTACTCCACTCACATACCAACCCTCCACCCCATCCGCCCCCCAAACCTCTTTCCATCTCTTAATCATCTTCCACGTAAGCCCCGCCTCAAGACACCCCCACCCCTCTCCTCTCTTTCATCAAAGCCCTATATCCATCCACGACCCTCGCCCTCGCCTCACTCAGCTCGCCCTGTCGTTTCAGGCCTCCTGTTCCTGGTCCAACTCCACCGGGCGCTTTCATCTTTTCGCGCACACGTACGAGTTTAGGCGGTGCGAGGACGACGTCATGGAGGCCGACGAGACCTTTAATTCCGAACGATGATACTGGGGTGTTAGTGATGGTGGCGGTGGTGGAGAAGGTGCGTTTGGAGGTTATGGCTGCCCAATCATCATCGCCTTCGTCCACAAGATCACCCTGCCTTCTCTTCTTTCCCTTCTTCGTTCCCACCGTGCCCGCCCCGACCACTCCACCCCTATCACCGTCAAACTCCTCATCACTCTCCTCCTCCCTCGCTTCCTTCCTCCGCCGTTCCTCCTCCCTCCATTCTCGCTGCATCCGCTGCATCTTCTTCTCCGTCTTCGTTTGTCTTGGTTTTTCGCCCTCAAATTTTACTTTACGTTTTGAGGTGAGTCCCAAGACGGGTAGTGCGGCGTCGACTCGCGCGGAGAAGGCGGAGAGGGGTTCGGAGGGGTGGATTTTTGGAAAGTCTTGGGTGATGGATGTGGTAGGTATGGTGGTATCTGATGAAGGGCGGGGTGGAGGAGAGTCGGACGAATTAGCAGGACGCTTTCGCTTTTTGGAATGACGAATACCGTCATCTAGACCAGAGGGCAGTTTGCGGCCGGTGAGGGTGTAGGTCATCAGCCGGGTGAAGCCGCGAGGGGTGTCATCTGCGGTGGTGGATTTGAGGTGTCGTTTACCAGAGCGTGGTCCTGATGACTTGCAAGTAGAAACGGATGGAGGGGCTTTGGTGACTGGGAGGGAGTGTGCGAGGGAGGTAGGGGGAAGGTCGTAGCTGGAGAGTGAGGATTAGCGAGGCTGGTTTGGGCGGGGGGAAACATGGGCGGGGTGGAAGAAGAGGGGTAGTTACGAAGGGCCATTTTTGGATTTATCTCTCTTGTGTTTGTGAGGCATGGTGGCGGGGATTGACAGTAGAATGGATACTGGTACCTACCTTATGGAGGGGTGTGAGATGGAAACACTTTTGCGGACCGCGGAACACTTCCGCGTCACATCCCGCCCTTTCTAATCTACCTTACCTACCTTAAGATACTCTACTCACCATGCTGAGCTGCGACGCTTTCGAACTCTGTCGGTTTTTACTTTACGCATGACATTGAGTGGAGCTGGACTCTCCTTGGCAATAGAGCTCAGTCCTATATTCCTTCCAATTAAGCGGTTGTGCTCATCATGCTCTGATACTGCAGGGAATCTGATCAATGGTATATAAGGAGTCGGTCGCGGTGGGTATTCCACTAGCGGATGATAATGAAAACGAGGAACCACCATTTACCTCTTCAGCTTCAGAGCATCTCCTAAACCATAACTTCGAGTTTGGGGAGGTGAGAACAGAAGAGGTGCCCTTATGGAGGAGACTGAAAAACAATTTGTTGGGTAGAGGACGGAGAGGATGTACGTTACGTTCTGAGGCAGTGTCTTGCGCTCAATGCGGAAAGAAAACTTCCGGTAGACAGACGCCCTTGCGCAAGTGCACGTCTGTTGGGTTCTGGATATTTGCATTATTGTAAGATCTCCAGAGCTGCTTTGTATTCTCGCTAATATTACTAACAGCCAATCAGTGGCGTACTCCAACTACTGAATTTGTTGATTGGTTTAGCACCATCATTTCCCTCAGATGGTATTCATCGTATCCTAAGACAGTGGGGCAAACCAGGACAGATTGGTGAAGAGCTATCTTCATGGCCAACAGATTTCTCTCGAGGCATTATACCCATAGCGTGCCATTCTCACAACGACTATTGGCGACGGGTCCCATTGTATTCTGCAATTGAGGCAGGATGTATGAGTGTCGAAGCCGATGTCTGGCTTATAGACGACGAACTGTATGTCGGCCATTCTCGAGCAAGTCTCACAATTGAGCGTACTCTTGCCAGTCTTTACATAAACCCTCTTCTTGATATTCTATCACACCAGAATCCCACTACCTCATTCCACCCCAATGGGAATACTAGTCTCGACGGGGTCTTTGATACCACTCCTGAGCAGTCGCTTGTACTCTTGATAGATTTTAAAACATCTGGCTCCGATCTCTGGAGGAATGTTATTTCCGCACTAGAACCTCTGCGCTCTCGGAACTACCTCACCCATTACAATGATGTTGATGGAATAGTCCACGGCCCCATTACAGTTGTTGGTACAGGCAATACCCCGTTCGAGCTAGCTTCTTCAAAGTCCACAAATCCGCATCTTGATGTTTTCTTTGACGCCCCGTTAGATCAGATGTGGGAAAACCCAAGAGAACAACAGCTTCCGGCTAACTCGAGCTCGAAAATAAGGCCTCCGTTGATAGATCAGGATCTCTATAACACCTCGAATTCCTACTACGCTAGCACTTCTTTTGCCGACGCAATTGGGTACCCACGGCAAGGCCAATTGACAAATCAACAAATGAGCTTGATCAAGGGACAGATTGCGGGCGCTCACGAGAACGGCCTCAAAGCAAGATACTGGGACTTACCTTCTTGGCCGATAACATTGAGGAACCATATTTGGGACGTGCTAGTTAAAGAAGGGATAGACTTGTTGAACGTTGATAATTTAGAAGGCGCCACACAGCGAAGATGGAATTGAAGGCTTTCAGTACATGCCCTTGTGGCCAGGCATCTAGTGATATTCAAGGTGCCTTGGATTACTTAGTAAATTCTGGGAGAAGGACTACGGGTGAATACGATATCATCTTATAGAACTTGCATCGCCACTTAGCAGAATAATACTGTAATGATACTGTAATAATACCCTGGAGATGAACGCAGTCACGGCAGTGAACGGACTTCCTCGTCATCAGCCAGGCTTAGCGCCGTTTTAGCGAGTTCGACGAAAGTTAGCTCCACTTTACCACTCTGCCAAAACCCCCACCAACTCAACATCGTTTGCGTTCGAGACACGGCGACCACAACATATTCGAGGCTTTTGACACGCCCTCTGCTGGGATAAAAATATGGTGAGATGGGAAGATGGTGAAAAGTTTGGATGATTTGATTCGGCATTTGGTCGACGAGGTCGCACTCCGTGGCGAAGAAGGTGAGATAGTTTTTGATCTCTCATCACAAATCCGACAAGTTCATTATCTGGCGTCTCGCCAGTCTACACAACAAGGAACGCTGCAGAGCTTTTCCTTCCATATCTTAAGGTTGGATGTGCCTTGACCTCAGCACTAGACTCAAGCACAATTACAGGACAACACCAGCTCTCGTGCTCCTGCTCCGAGCGTGCAGATCGCAATATTTTTTCTGTGGTTGATACTAATTGTTGCAAGGAATTTTACCATCCGACTGTATCCAACATATCGTAAATTACTACGGAAAGCAATCGCAATCAAATAACAGCACGACCACGTGCAGCGATGACGGCGAACCCAATTGTGAAACCGTTACCATCGACCGGGCATTCCAGGAGCAGGTCTGGCGATGGCTAACACGTCATCCCGAAATCCGGGTTGGCAAGAACAGGGAGGGTAACGAGTTGAGCTTGTCCGAGGTGGAAGCATTGCACTCCACGAATCCAACCGTTGAGCGCTCAAAGCAACCAGTGGACGACGGCCCAGTCCTAGGCCACAATGTAGCCACATCAAACTCTCGCGATACCCAGACTCGTCTGGGTAGCCCGACGAATGAACTTTCCATTCCAGTGAAGAAAGGGTCAAATGGCACGTCAACGAAACCAAAGAGCCGAGAAGAACTGAAACGTTCGAACGGTCTCCGGCTTTATGGCAGCGAGGCCCGCATGTGGCAAGTGACAGTAGGCCATGCACCCGACCACAGCAAAGTCCCCGCTATGGATTTTGCGTGCCTTTCAATCATAGCGGCACGAGGGCCCAAAGGTATTTTACAGCCAGAGCTTGTCGCCGTCAGCGGTCAAGATAAGCGGTCTCTCCCTAAACGAACCGATCGCCTCCAAACGAACGGATACATTGAAAAGAGACCTGTCTTAGTTTGCGGGAGCAGGACGAGCCTTTGCATCCTGAAAAGATTCGTAACCGCCCCCTTTATCATTGAGGGCGCCTCAACGTCCACCGAAGGGTCATCCTCACCCCACCTTCAAAAAGATAGCGTTCTCGACTTGCTTACGTTAACACATGGCATCTTTGACAATCTGAGAGATCTAGAAATTATTACCACAATAGACTTAAAAAAAAAAATGGTATGTATACCGTGCGTGTGAGGCTAGGGTCTCGACTAAGAGCTACATAGGGCGTCTGGGGCCTTCGATGGCCAATGAAAGTCCTAGCAAGGACATTACGACGACTCGAGGCTCTAGGTTGCGTTAAACAAATCAGGGCCCAAGCAAATTCTAATATAGCCGCTTCATTATACTTCCGATGTATTAAATTGATTCGTGAACCGGACGAAAAGGAGTGGCAGTTATTCCTCTCCCCTCATCGTGGGCTGCCGAACACAACGACCCTGGGAGAAGATGAGGATCTGGACGCGGACGGCGAAGTGGACGAAGACGACGACCTAGTAGGAATGCCGTCCCTAAGGAATGACGAAACCGGTGCACTGGTCAAGGATCTACGAGAAGTTGGAAGACCCATAGCCCAATGGGGTGGAGATCAGTGCTTGAACAACTTTTTATTCAACCTTATTGACAATACAGGTACTCAGGGCATGAGCAGCATGGTTCGTTCAAGCTCTACATGTTTCCCGTACGATTCTTACTCACGGCTGCTCAGGATATCAAACGCTTTGCTCTTGGGGATTTGGTCAGAAGACCTTTAGAGTATCAGCTCGGAAAGCTCGTAAATCAGTGGCAGGTTTCGCAGCCTCCGCATCTTCGCCATCTGGGAATTATCAGAGATACTGCTACGAACAAGACCGTCTCCCACTACGTTCATTATTCTTACGAAAGCTTCAGAGTTTTAGTAGATAGCGGCAAAGCGTCATGGGAGGCAGTTGAGACAATTTCAGAGAACAGGAAAAAGGGCAAAAATTCTTTTCTAGCAGCCAACGCTGAGCCTGACTTGGACGAATATGGGTTCCCCAAGCTGCAAGCAACTTTGTTTCAAGGACACCACAATAATGCGACGCCTTCCGAATGCGCTCTTGCGGTCAAGGCCAAGGCTCTACATCTGACTAGCTTGGATCTTATCCCGAAAAAGCTGGATGATGGCACTTATGGTATGTAGGGAGCATTGGAGGTCTCTGGATATATTGCTAAAACGATTTCAGTGGTCCTGCAAGAAACTCAACCTCGTGTGCGTCGTGGCCCCCATACTCTAAAGGAGCCGAAAGAGAGTACAGCGCAGAAATTGTCATTCAAACCCCGCGGCCGGCCACGCAAAGTGCCAAGGACAGGATTACCGTCCAATATGGATACGATGACCCCTCAGGAAATCCATAAATTCACCCGTTTACAGAAGGCAGCTGTCAAGTATGATGTGCTCAAGATTGAAAAAGAGATCGACAGACGTGTTGATGCAGGGGAAGATCAGACTAGCGCGCTTGATAGAGTCCTTCATGAGGTAGCCGTTGAGCATACACAATTAGGATTACCACCTTCACTAGCCGCTAAAGCGGTACACATTCGAGCGAACATGTCCGGAGACAGAGAGAACAAAGCAGTTCTACCAGCGGAAGTGGTTGCCGAAATGGTTGAAAAGACCAAAATGAACTCTCTCGAAGTTACCAAAAAAGGCCGGCGACCCAGTGGTAAAAAGAATGCGCTCATCGCCGAATATCTGCCATCAATTGTTGCGCATTCACAACTTGTAATGCCGCAGCCACCCTCAACTCCGACCATACATCTCGAGCCTCCACCTAAGAAGACACCGTACTCATCACGCACACACCGTATATCCATCGACTTTACCTACACCCCCTCTGTGGTTGCCCATACCCAGCCGGTTTTGCACTCACCTGCGTTAGCCCAGAGCACCACAACCCCGCAATTGAAACAGAAGCCGATTGGAAGCGCTGAGAGTAATAAGCGTAAGGGCTCACTAGATCTTTCGGCTATTAATGATCCCACGCGCTCTCAAGGTACGCCTTATGATCTCAGCGGATGCGATTTGCCAACGTGGCAGAAACGCAACCGAGGGCTGCCTGCTAAAGGAATTGGGGACGTTGCTTTGGATAATGTTTCAACCGGTCGTTCGGGCCTCAAAAGGAAACGGTCAGGAGTCGAATCTCATGAATTCAATAAGCGGGCTAATCGTCAATACTTACCTTCCATTGCGGCACATACCCAAAACCTTTCTCACGTCCAAGAAAGCTTATTTCGGGGTAATATTGGTATGCAAAATAAGTCGCGTGGACCATTAGGAGGTCATTTTTTGGAAAGCCTGACTCAAGCTACTAGTCCAGAGTCATCGAAGAATAGACTTCTAGGCAGCAGAACAGAATCTGAAATGAGGAATTATAGAAAACAGGTCAACGAAATTAAGAGACCGAAAGATGGTATCTTCATTGGCAGTAGGTCTGTGGTCTACCGTAAGGGCGGGAATGGGCCTAGAAAAAGTCAATTCGCAATTTTTAAGTCGCAACGCTTGGGCGAATTCAGCTGGTTTCAGAAAGACACATCAAGTTCCGGACGAGCTCTACAGATTTCTACAAGTGAAGGCTGCAAGGCACGAACCAGAGCCAGTTTTTCCTTTACGCCGACCCCAAGTCAACTGGACTATGGTCATTCTGGAGTGGGAGAATCTGTTCCATCCCCAGCACATGCATCTTTGGCCGGACGGACTGATCCTACATATGCATCCGGGCACGATCCGCATTTCATGGAGAAGCAAGAACGAAGGACGTTGTTGGTAAAACTTCATGTACGCCCTTCATTCGGTCCAACTTCTCCGAGTACAGATGAGACAGTTAGGCCTACCAGCCTTCAGAGTGTCCAAGAATCTGTTCCAATAGATCCAAAAAACCAGACAATTTCCACATTACTAAAGTCTTTAGGTATAAAGCGACCGCTCGATCTTGTACATGAAGTTGTCCCAGATGATTCGGTTTGCATGAACGAGGGCTTAGCAAGCAATGAAATTGAACCTTTGAATGTAATTCCCGAGCGATCTTCTTCCTCGCAGCGGCCCAGACCATTATCTTTTGGAGGATCTGTTGATGGGTGTACGCTAGAAAGTGGTAAGGAGTTTCAAGGAAACAAAATCGGGCCACCTGAAGCTACCCGGACCGCGTCAGGCTCATATAAGGACAACAGACTATCCATCAACCAGATACCCTCGGAAGACGGTCTTACAGTGTCCTCGTTGCGAGCTGACGATCATCTTGCTGATTCCTCGCCTGATGACAGTATCCAAGACACTGTCGAGATAAAAAGGAGGTCTCGGACAAAAGTGACGCCTAAATTAAGTTTGACAGGAGGATCCGTGGGATTCTTACGGAGAAAAATTGTTATGGACATCGTGCAGAAATGTGGAGGTGTTTTTCCAAGCGACAGAGAGCTCGTATACCCTTTCGCCTACGCATGGCAGAAAGAGGGCAGGCCAGGGATGCCTGAGAAGAGTACAGTGACAGCTGCTTGCAAATCATTGTATGCTTCTGGCAAGCTTCGACAGTTGTACTTCAGTTTCAAGGACAAAAAAGGGCTCATGGTGACGAAGCCGATGATGGCAGTACGAGAGATCAGTCCTAATGATCCCAAGGTGAAGAAGGTTCAACAAAAGATCATTGAGCTTTATCCCAGACCCTATGTCCCTAACGAAGCAGAAGTCTCTGAGGATGTGCGAAATAGATTCTCCAATCCTCAGGTTTATGGGACTAACAGAACTTTCCCGCATCTCGAGATTGATCATGAAGCCCGTGTTCAGTTGCAACATAAGCCTCAGTACGTCCAGCGCATCGAAGCTGTGAGAAACCCAAGGGGCCCCATGCCAAGGCGTAGAAAGACATCCGAGCTTGGGGAAGGATCCGGAGGGCCTACTTCTACTGCCGAAAATCTCAATAACGACCAACTTGGGATCAGTCCCGCCCATGATCATTTACTGCATGTCAGTGCTTTGCCAGACAGCAATCGTGGATTTGTTCGGCGTCCTGATCTGGATCCGGCTCTAGAGCCACCAGTACGAAAGGTCCAACGACTTGCAAGCATCAGAAAACCTCGTTCAGGATTCGACACTAGCCATAACTCCGGTCACCATGCTCCTCAACGGCAGATTGAACGTGCCGCCGAAGCAGAGTCTCGTGCAAGCTATCTAAATCTTTTATCCGAGACTGTCCAACCCCAAGTCATCCTATCAGAAGTACACTCATACGATGAGGCCGGACCTGAAGTCAATCTCGGAGAAAGCACAGCTGCTAAGGCCGAATCAACTGGAGCCTGGCGGCAAGAGACATTGTTCCCGAGCGTCTTCTCGATTGAGGCTCAGTCGCCTCAACCTGGCCTGCCTAAAATGACTAGACAAACTCCCAGCGTTGCACCAAGCAAAGAAGCAAGGACAGTGCTAAGTAGGAAAGCACCGTATAAGAAGCGGACCAAGCCGTATCTCCCCTCGATAGCAGCCCATACACAGCCGTATCTACGACCGATCCGGAAGTATAGGTACAAGCAATATCTACCATCTACAGCTGCGCATACTCAACCTATCAGCAAGCCTGTTGCAATTAAACGAAAGAAAAATAAACAATTGCAGTCTCCTGAACTGCCACATGATCTGGTTAGCCCCGCTTCTGCCAGAGTATCAAGGGTCAAAGTGATGTATGCAATGAAGACTTCTGGAACGCTAAGCATTGATCTATGGTATGCACATCAGCAGATATCCACCATTATGGACCCAGACCATCTCTTCCATCCATCAACTGGTACCTTTTCAACCATATTCAGAGTACCTAAAGACCGAGGCAGAAGAACGCAGACCATTGCACAACAAGCAACTTCCAAGGCTGACCAGGTCTATTCCAATTGGGGCTTATCCAATCAGCCCTACATAGACTGGCCCAATCCTCGACAAGCTCAGAATGCAACAGCATTCGAAGCCGAAGTCGACGCAATGCTTCTCTGGGAGCTGGAAACGGAGGGCTCCGGTCACGCCGCTTTTGCGAACCAGTCTTTCGTTAATTTCATATTCCACCATCCTCATAGGCTATCAACTAATGATTTTATCGATATGGATAAGGTTGTGAAGGTATCTTTTTCTGAAGTCAACGGCCGCATTCTCTACAAACCGTTCACTCCGTCCATTGCTCCTATAGCTAAGGTTGACCAAAAGATTCCTTCGAAGGGCACGAGACGAGCAGCACCAGTGGTGCCTGCTGCGAGTGCAGTAGCCACATCGCCAGCAAAGCGCAAGCGGCAAAAAGAACCGAAGGAGAAATTCATGTCTCGTCGTCTTACATCCCTTCCAGAAGGCCAAGGGCACCGACTGTCTGAATCCTCAAAGGCAGCTCCTGGCAAGTTCGGTGCGGATGGTAGACCTACAAAATTTCGACGCATACGTGGACCGCAAACGCTCCAAGGCCTTGGAGAACAAGGCGAGAAACGGCTAATCTTTGCTACCCTTGTCATTCGAACTTTGACCGGAGGAGTTGAACGGCACATCGATTGGGTGTTGGTAGCTCGATTGTTTCCAGAGTTTGATCAAATGTGGATACAGAATCGGTGGAACGCTGTTCTGAACAAGTATCGGTTCGAATATGAGAGACTATACATCGAGTTCCAGGATATGTTTGCACAAGCATACGAAGAGGGATTGGCCCCCCCCATCGATTACGAAGACTTGGAAAATTACGACTGGGCTTGGCTAGTCGATTGGACGATGGAAAATATCGAAGCTCCATCAAAGAATTTGCCAGACTTACCTGCAGAGCGCATCAAATTCGATGATCGATTCGTCATGAAAAAGACCCACGAGCACAATATGCACGCCTTTTATGAGACGGATGCAGCCCAGGCTCTTCTACTGCGGACAAACAATTTGATCAAACAGTCTTACGTCTATTCAGCAGTAGAAAAGCGCAGTTCTACAAGCGCCCAAGAACCAGAGCAATTCGTGGTGGCAAAGTCGTGGATACGTGCTAACATTATGACTCCAGAAGCGAACTATAACCCGGAAGTAGCAAGAGCAAAGCTACTTACGTTCAATGAAGCCACTATTGAGCTCGCTTTGAAGGACTTAATGGCATCTCGTATTCTCTCTCAACAGAACAAGGGGCGGCTTATCCCAGGCCGGAATTACAACATCTCCCAGCATGTTCTTGATCGCCTAAAGAAAAACCTAGATGCAGAACGTTATCTCTGTGCCGCTGCATACAAGCGCCAGTTGGATAAAGACTTGGAAGAAAAAGGCGCAGTTGAATTTGCCCCAAGTGCTAATGATGGCATTGTACTTGCTGTATTGAACATGCAAGCTCATGGTCGCATCGAAGTCAGGCCGAAGAACCCACCGATGAACAAGTTTGGACTAACAGATGGGGGATACGAAACTAGAAAAATGGATAAATCGCGCCTCAATTTCACTTGCGAAATCCGACGAAAAGACGCGTACATCGCAGGCAACCCTCTCTTACCTCTCCCCCCACCACCATCGCAGCATCTCGGAATTCCAGTGTCTAAGATCCCCTTGTGGTATGACATCCACGACACACTCATGCCTGCAGTGTGGGGTCTGGTGCTTGCAGCTACGATGGCCGTTGTAGCTTTGCGACCAGGCATTGGTGCGAAAGAGATGGCGAAAAGCATGGGGCCGTCTCTGGAGGCGTGGGAGTTGGAAATGGTGCTGGAGTGGATGGTACTTGCAAAGGCGGCAAAAACAGTTGGCAAGGGGTTCATGGTAGAGGAGTGGTGGTGGTTGTGTATGGATACTGGGGAGAGGAAAGAAGATGCCAGGGTCGAGCCAGAAGGCCACACGAATGTGAACATTGAAGGAAACTGATGCATTGCGAATGGCGTAACTGGTCTGATCTGGAAGGCTTCATTGAGTGCACGCGTTGGCAGCTTCGACTATTCTGTTTGGGATTTCTAGCGATGATACCCCTGTGAATCGAATGTACAGTAGACTGGACGGGGGAGACGTAATGTGTTTGAGCATTGCGTACACAACCGAAGTAATTACAGAAAAAGCCCTTTCGATTCAAGTGTTCCCGTGAAACATCTGGACAATAATGGGCTGCGATGAACACGCGTTCGAAAATGGTAAGCGAGGTAGGGTTACGGAATTTCCCATAGCGTCAGAGCCGCCCACCGTACCTCGGTATCGCTCTACAGTACTCCGTAGACCGTAAGCTTCAAGCAAGGTCTCTGACATTCAACTGCGCCGCCCTCGAAGTCGACACGTCACGGAGCAAATTCTACAACTCTCACATAAAGCTACTACCCACCCAACTGTGGATATAACACAGCTCCAGTTTCTCTTATCCGTCCATCACCTCAACGACCACAACTTACTAGAAAAATGTCCCTCCCAACCTTCAATACCAAATCCCCCACCATCAAGCGCATACTCAAAGAAGCCCACGAACTACGCTCCAACCCAGACCCCACCCTCCACGCTTCTCCTCTCGAGTCCAATCTCTTCGAATGGCACTTTACCATTGCTGGGCCCCCTTCAACGCCCTACGAGCGTGGCATGTACCACGGCCGCATCATCCTGCCCCCTAGCTATCCTTTGCGCCCTCCGTCATTCCGCTTCCTTACACCAAGCGGACGCTTTGAGGTGAACAGAGAAATTTGTCTGTCAATAAGTGGGCATCACGAGGAGACGTGGCAGCCTGCGTGGGGAATTCGGACGGCCCTTTGGGCGCTTCGGGCGTTTATGGAGGGAGGAGCCAAGGGGCAGGTGGGGGGAATGGAGATGGGAGAGGCAGAGAGGAGAAGATTGGCGGGTGAGAGTAGGGGGTGGAGGTGTCAGGGATGTGGAGGAAGGAGTAATGAGGAGATTATGAAGGAGCAAGAGGATGAAGCTGAGAAGGAGGAGAACGGGGAGAGGAAACAGGAGGCGATCCCGGAAGAATTGAAGCTTGGCTTTAAGGACGAGATGGGAAAAGAGGCACAAGGAAGCAAACCGATGGCGACAAGGGAGAATCCAATTCCTGCGTCTAGTAAGGTTCCGTCCTTCACCGCCACTTCGATATCCTCTTCGTCATCAGCCCTTCCACCGAACCCCTCGCTTCAAGCCTCCTTGCCTTCAACCACGAATACACTGTTCTCACAGCCTCTGCAACCACAACCTCTGCAACCACAACCCACGCCTACAACGCAGATTTCCACGCCTGAAGCCGTCCCTGGTTGGATCGACAAGGCGATTGTAGGACTCGTAGCAGGGCTGGGCGTTATGGTGATTAAGAAGATGATGGTATGATTCGTCTACGCAGGTGGTAACGGTTGATGATGGCACTGTCACGATTCTCTAGCCTTGGATTGGCGTGGCGTCTAGGGCTGATGGGCTGGGTAGATTGCTATTCTGGCGCATTATGGTCATTGGCAAAGCAGCTTTATGGCTACCTGATATGGGTGGGCCGGTGCTTGTCCGATGCGTTTAAGGGCCATGACAGCTGACTCTTACGACTGGGACCACCATGGGAAATCATTAATTCTTCTGTACCTTTGGTTGTGAAGATAACCTTTGACGACATCTGACTTCTCAACCTTCTTGAATCCAATTATTTTTTTTGGCCCCTTTCTTTTGCTTTCTCTCTTCATCAGCACTTCTTGTTTCCCAAAAGAGCCACTGCACCCACCCCAGTACCACGCCTCAACCCATCCTCATCAACCTTTTTTTTCGGCACCTCCCATTACTCAAAAACATCTCAGATCAATCAATATCCCTTTTTAACTTACTGAACCCCAGTGGTATTCAGCCCGGTTCCCCGATTGATTTCCAACCCTTAATCGCCAACCTTCAGGGCCATGTATCCCACTCAACTCCCTCCGTCCTCTCCCTAATCCTTCGCCTCCTTTCCAAATAGAAAACATCTACAACGAGGAAATATCTCCAAAACCTCGCAAGTTACACGAGACGTACGTGGGAATAAATCATCGGGGAAATGCATCCGGCGCGCGACAAAAATCTTGCAACAAAGACTTTCTCCCTTGGCATGCATGAGCTTAGTAAAAAATCTCATTATCACTGCATTATTCCAAACCCTCACAAACCTTTCGGACAAAAACGAAGTCACCAAAATCGAGAGTATCTAGAGCCGGACCGAAAGCCTTTCGAAGCCCCAGAAAACACGCGTAGAACGAATCTCAGCGCTCGCTGGTACTCCCACTAGGTTGGTGGATGGGTGTCTTATTCGTTTCAGGATATTAGTATGCGGCGATGCTCTGTATTCGGTGGTTGAGGGATGTATGGATTTTTTTTGGTTGTGCTTTGGTCGGATTATTTTTTGAGTGGAGGTTGCGTGGATATGGAAATGCAGTCGAAGGGAAAGGGCCGGGAGTTGTGGCAGGAGTGAGAGATGGTGTGTGAGTGCTTACTGCAACGACTATCAATCCTGGTCGCGCGGAGGAGATATTCCGGTCTAGTTTTTCCTCGTGACATCGCCTACGTACCAAAAGACAAGATCTCCAAATCGACACTACGACCCTTGTCTCATTCTACAAAAACGTGCTTCTTTCCTCGGATTCCATTCATAGATGGTGTCACTGTAATCGAGATTGCTTTTGGGGATCGCAAGTGGCGAAGCTCAAGAGACTTGGGGTTTTGAGTCTTTGTCTTGCATTTGTGATGGAAGGGTGGGGTGGTTGTTGGAGGGGACGATGCGGAGATGCGGTTTGGGGATGGAAGGTGGGGGGCAGATGGGGATGGGGGTGTGATGAAAGGGGGGGGAATGTAGGAGGTGGGGAGGGATGTATAGAACCTGAATGCAAGATGGGGTGAGATATTGGATGAGCTAGGGTGATGTGACGGAAACAGTGAGATTGGGAGATATAAGGGAGAAGAGGATATCGAAAGCAGAATAAAAAATGCGAATAGAGTGGGAGTAGGTACTATATCTATTCGAGCTCGAAGAGTGAAAAGCAATTGAGCTTTCGATCTCCTTCCTGAAATAGAAGATTTTCGACGGAAAGAAATTACAAAACCCCTCACAACTCAAAGACCCATTCCACGAACTTTTATCCAAGGAAAAACCAGCCAACTCACAAAACCCCTCATAACAAAAAGACCATTTCACGAACTCTGCCTAAGAAAAAAAAAACAGCCAACTCACAACTACCCCCCCCCCTACGAATTATGAATCCACGGCCCCTGCGCCTTCCCATCCTTCTCATGCCTAATCTTCACACTCCCCCACGTATCCCCCATCAACTCGATGCAATCATCCGGCTTGCCCTTCATCATCATGGCCCAATACTTGCCACTGCAGTCGTTGCTCTTGAACGCCGTGATCCCGATGCCGTCGCCCTGCGCCCCCAGCGTGCCCCAGTGGATACCCACAAAGGGCACGCCGGCGGTGGAGATGGAGATGCAGTCGCCGTTGGGGGACTCGGTTTTGAGGTTGGGGGAGGGGCCTTGGCAGCCTTTGGTGGTGAAGGTGCCGATGGTGGCGGCGTTGGTGTCGCGGGGGGTGATGCTGAGGGTGACATTGAGGGTGGTGGGGAGGGCGAGAGCGCCGGCGCTTAGAAGGGTGAGGAGGGTGAGGGGTTGGAAGTGCATGTTGTTATCTGGTGGGTTGGATTTTGGTGGATTGAAAAGGTAGATGGATTTTATAGATTTGTGGAGTTGCTGTGGTATTCGGTGGAACGGATAGGTTGATGTCTTGTTTGATTGGTCTGAGGGTGTGGTTGTGGAATGATGAGAGGAAACAATAATGTTCACGGCCTCTGATATACTGATTTTCTGCCTCAATGCAACAATGATATTTTGACAGGCTGAAAGGATCGGGAAATAATGCAATAGTAGGCATTGTTGTTTCCAAGTCTTCCTTTGTAGTCTTTCCCACATAGCAGTTACTCTCGCGTGCATGATGAATGGCATTACATATTATGGAAGAACATGAAAGAAACATGAAATAGGACAAAGCAAATTGTTGATTTCTTCGAAAATAGTAAAAGCTCATCATGCATGACAAAGCATCCTATAATCCCGCTCGAATCACTTATCGGGAGAATCGATTGAAGCTTCAATTCAACAGTCTGTCATACTGCTAGATGGCTTTTGTCTGGGTTCCACACATGAGAGAGAGACGCGGTCGTTTGGCGGTCTGAGAACATGATTGGTCGGAGTCTTATAATTAAAGATACATGTGCCGAATTCAAACCCGGTATTGAGGCAGTTGGTCCCCTTTAGGCTGAAAAGGTTCCATTCGATCCCTTTCGCCTAACGTTTGCCAGTTTGACGAAGGTCGACGTTTACAGCTTCTCGGGTACTCAAATGAGGCCAGTCAGTCAATAACCTCTTCATCCTCCACATCAAGTTCAATTACTTCCACGTATGCCTGGTCTCCACATATAATCCCCGCGCTTATCCTGAGCATTCCATCATACAAAGACTCCCCATAATCGTCCCATTCTCCTGCGTCCGGATGGGTCTCCCGAATGAGCTGCTTGGCATATTCGTTGGCATTGCGGAGACTTCTAAAGGCTTTTTCGACGGTGAAAGATGATGTTCCCTCGTGGTTCATAGGATTGTGCTCAAGCGAAACGATATAGACGGTGGAAGGCGTGGGCATGGTAGGAGAGTGGATGGAGAGCTGGAAATAGGAAGAATGGGGATGGAGGTTGTTACTTTGGCAGAACGGAAGATACGTACTCAAAACGCGAAAAATAGTGACTTGGTTGACGAGAGGGAAGCGGGTGATGTAAACGCAGATTTCCCAGCCACCTTTTTGTACCCGCCACCCAATTGCAAGGATATTCTTCAGACCGACAAAATAGCTACTCCGTAAGAACAAGGTCAATAAATGGAGATGGAGACGCCTTAATGATTCAACATAGAAGTACGGACGTTTCCCATGTTCAGATGGAGCGTAACCTCTGCCGTTGAGCTTTCAATTTCCATCACAAGAGGGAAATCGACACCCTTACCTTCATATCTGCAACGCGCAATCTAGTGGCGTTCCGTCTTTCTCTCCGCTCTTGAGCATATTTTCCACCTACTTATCGTCAGCACCATCTCGTTCATCAAAAGACTTCAGCGGCGACATACCAATTCCAAATCTGCCAGTGCCTCCTCCGGAATTTGCCTCTCGTTCCTCGTTCCCTTCGCCAACGACTGTCCCCACTTCCTCACCTCAGGCGGCACACCCGTCCTCTCATCTTTGACCTCCTTCTTCTCTTCCTTGCCATCAAAGACTGTAGTAACCATTGAATCGGAGACACTAACGCTCCCAACTTCGCAAGCCACGATCCATTCAGATCCTGTAAGTGTGCTCCCAAAAGACACTGAGAAAGTCCCAGTTACTCCAGATCTGGTTTTGATGGTTGCATCCATGGTGTCAACCGGAGGCAGGTCTTTTCGTAGTTGTGTGGTGAAAGCCGATAGACGAGTGATTATATTTTCAGGGCCGAGGAGGAGACGAAGACCAGCGGCGAAATGAACACCGGCATCAAGCAGAAAGCCTCCTTGATGTGTGGGTTTCTTACGCCATTCGGTTTCTGCACAGCCTTTAGTAGTAATCACTATATTGTTGGAAACACCTTGCACCAAGATACTTGTCCCCAGGCTCGGGTCTGAGATACACCTTCACCGTAAACCCTAGCACTCGCCCCAGTCTGGAGATCTGCTCGCGTGCATAGTCAAAGCTGTTCAGGTAGCGGAAATTCTCAGCAACGCTCCAAATTACTTTCTTATCGTCGATATCAGAGTGGTACCAAGTTATCAGCTCTTGGGCGTCTATGACGTTTTCAGCTACTGGCTTCTCAGACAGGACATGCTTTCCTGCCGTGAGCGCAGAACGTATGTATTCGGGTTGATTAGGGATAGGAAGCCTGACATGAAGTAAGCATAACGTATTATACACAGTAGAGGCGGTACCCGCGCTATTATGACTGCCTGAATGTCTGTACGATTTAAGAGGTCCTGATAGCCTTTCCCAGGTCCTGAGTCGTTAGAGTAGAGATCTATATGTGACGTATTCATCGAAAGACTTTGGGCAGACTTCAAAGACCGGGAGTAAATCGCTTTGAGGGTCAGCTCTTCCGAAGCTTCTACAGCGGGCTTTTCAGATTTCAGCTCGGGGCATCAAGATCTTCAAGATGAGCGTACAAAGTGCTCTTCTCTGGCAAATATGCCTGACACATAGTCGTTAGCTCTAAAACACGCTCAGGGAAGGTAAATAGCAATTGCCCACCACCGCCGATGATACCAACACCGACCGCCATGTTATTGATGCGAAGAACTATCCTTTCCTTGAAAATTGTCAGTTGGTCGTATCCTAAAGTTCCACGGATCAGTGTCCATAACGATATGTATCTTCTATCCTGCTTACGATTCTATCTATGTAGCTAAACAAAGGAAACAATTCACTGACGTCACAGATAGATATTTCGGGGTTAGGGTTAAACCTTTCGACACATCCGTAATATTACATTGGTATAATGATACATCGAAACCGCTAATGTATTACTGCCTCCTCTTCTCGCGTAGATAAACAGTACATCATCGACTTTCAGCAGTTCCGTTTGCGTAACTTTTTGGCCGATAGATCTTATCAACATGAGCGCCGTACTACCCGCTGGAGATGCGCTCGTTAAATCGTACCAGTACGACCGCCGGTCTGAACACGAGCTGCGTCATAGTTCTTATAACGCTTGGGGTTAAAATTATGGCCACCCAAGATCTGTGTTTCGTTCGGATTCAGATTTGGAGTTGATTCTATTCGTCTTGAAACTTGGAGATGGCGAGTCTGCGAGAGCTATATTGCGCATTGCTGCTTTACTCAATCAGTGTGCATGAAAAATTTCAACATATTTAAGAATCTTGACAAATATCGATCTCAAGCTGACGATATATCGATGAGACTCACTTACTGATAGAAGGTCAAGATCTCCACGTAGTCAAGCTGAAACTCTCATCTTTCAATCATAGCTTCGGCTTCCCATGACATAATATCTTTTCCAGTCCTCTTCTTACCTCACTCGACATACCATTAGCAGCAGGGATGTTCTTCTCTCTATCAACAAAAACATGGATAAAGCCCCCAACGGCTCTGACATCTTCTTTTCCATGCTCAAATACTCCGACCTCATACGTAACGCTGGACTTTCCCAGCTTGTTGACACGTAAGGCTAGATCCACTACCGTGGGAAAAGCAACGGATCCAAAATAATCACACTCTGAATGGACGACCAGCCCGATTTGCGCGGATTTTGGGGGATAAAGACCACAGTGCTCAATCAGGTAGGAATTAATAATAGAGTCAAAGCTTTGCCTTGATCAACTCATGCTTGACTGTTCTTATTCGATTATACATACAGAAAAGAGTAGACGCTATTGTTCATGTGATCGTACATGTCGTTATCTGACCTACTAGGCATCAGGACCTGGTTATACTGCTAACATGGTGGACGTACCATCTGGTTCTATATTCAAGATGAAAGCAATAGTCGCTGCGCCGCCGCTGTCTGGGGTCTGAGTCCATGTTGCGGTAACAAAACATACAACATGGACCAGGAGCCTCGGCATGCATTAGATCCTTTGTCTAGTACTACTTACACGCGCGGAAGTGTACCTGGCGTTTAGCAGAAGCGGTTCGGACTGGTCGATCATAATCTAGCGCTGCATGGCCCATTAAATTTCTTAACCACTAACCATAATTATCAGACTTCTTAGTCCATTAATAGATTCGTCCAGCTGGCTCCCTCACCTCGGGTTCTGGTGTACCTTGTACGGAAAGGCCATTTCCGACCTTCCGACATGGCTCTTACGACCATTGAACATGCGACAATTCCAGAAGATAAGCCAGACGTTTTCTCTCCTCCTCCGAAAGTTGTCACGACACCCTGTGACCCATGGCCTCGGCCTTACTACCTCGAAGATGGGCTACGGAAAGTCCATCCCTACCATTTTACCTACAATACGTACTGCAAAGAGCGATGGCGGGGAAGAGAACTCCTGGACATCTTTGCGACCGAATTTAGAGACAGACCACATGCATACTACGTTAGCCGTCTCCCGTGGCTAGAATCGACGTTTCACCTGACATAGTCCAGAAAGATGCTATACAGCGCGGCAAAGTTGTTCTAAACGGCCAGCCAGTCCCATCTCTCCAAACCATTGTCAAGAACGGCGACGTAATCTCCCACACCCTCCACAGACATGAACCCCCCGTGACCGCCCAAGCTATTGGCATCGTCCACGAAGACAACGACATAATAGTCATCACCAAGCCCGCCGGCGTTCCCGTCCATCCCGCCGGCCGCTACAACTACAACTCCGTCGTTGAGATTATGCGCGCGGAACGCGGCCACCAATGGAACCCTCTGCCCTGTAATCGACTTGACAGACTGACCAGCGGCGTTATGTTCATCGGCAAGCACGCGAAAGCCGCCGAGAAACTCAGCGTACAGCTTCAATCTCGCACCGTGAAAAAAGAATACATCGCGCGTGTCATCGGCGAGTTCCCAGAAGGGGACATCATCTGCGACCAACCCATCATGCAAATCTCCCCCAAACTAGGCCTCAACCGCGCCCGCGCAAGCGGGAAAGAAGCCAAAACCGTTTTCAAACGCCTCGCCTACTACCCCTCCAACGTAGCCTCCTCTCCCTCAGCCCCAGAACAAGCCGATCCAGATACCCCAGCCGAAAAACCTCGCGACGACGGCATGTCCTGGAAAGCCAAAACCGGCTACTCCATCGTGCGCTGCCTCCCCCTCACAGGCCGCACACACCAACTCCGCGTCCACCTCCAATACCTCTCCCACCCCATCGCCAACGACCCCATCTACTGCAACCAACGCGTCTTCGGCCCCTCCCTTGGCGCCTTCGACGCGCTCCCGGACGCCGACGAAGACATCATTTCGCGCCTCTCGAAAATGGGTAAGGAAGAAGTCGCCGAAGCGATGGCGTATCACGAGGAGATGATGAGCGAGTACAACAAGCGCAAGGCGGAAAAAATGACGGGGGAGGTGTGCGAGGTTTGCGATGCGCCGCTGTATAGCGATCCCGGAGCGCATGAGTTGGGGATTTATCTGCATGCGGTGAGATATGCGGATAGTGAGGGCAAGTGGAGTTATGAGACGGGGTTGCCGGCGTGGGCGTTGTCGCCGGAAGGGGCGGTGGGGCCGGTGGAGGTGACGGGGGAGACGGATCCGGTGATGGTTGTAGATAAGGTCGAGGGCGGCCCGGAAGAGGGATTGAAGCGTGTCAACGGTGGCGTTGGGGATAAGGGTGATGAGATGGGGGGCGCCAGAAAAGTGGAGGGGGTACTGCCTTATATAGAGCCGTCCCAGTCGCTGTGGGTTATGCCAGGATAAAACCCTTGGAAACAAGAACCGCTGAAGCACGGTGTATCTTGCGCCTACCTCGTGAACGCCACTCTCCCAATAGATCATCGATTCTCCGTGGATTTACAAAGCCTTGTTAAATCAAGGCCTCATACTCCTAGAGGTTTTGATGTGTCATTCCCAGCTCGATCAAATGGTATTGCATTCCTTATCTCAAGCTTAAATGCCTGTGCAACTACGAATCCCCTCCCCAATAGTGCTCCCACGCTAAGCCTCCGTCGTAACCCTCGCCTTCGCATTCGTAACCTTCACCCCCAATGCCTTCGCTTTCGCCACAATATCCACTCTCTTCCTCGACGAGACCGCATGACCGATCCTGTTTCTGAGTCAGTAGTCGAAACCCACCACTTTCTCCCAAGTATGAAGTATCCAGAGAGGCTAAGGAGGCAGCGAAGGATCGAATAGGTGCATTCAAATGGGATTGGATGGGGATCTGGGGGCACAGCTGCGGATAGATGTAGAAGAGGAGAGGGCGGCTTACTCGGCAGCGAAAGTTTTGTTGTGCATTAGTAGGAGGTCGACATCGCCAGTGTTATGCACAAGGAAAGCCTTGTGGCCAGAGGGCATGAGGTGGCGGGTTTTTCTGTTGGAGCCGTAACCGATCTATCAATGCAAAACCATCAGCACTTCATCTCTCTAAACCCAAGCTTGTCCAATGTCGCCCTTCATCTCTGCATGCTATTGTTCTAGTCTGGAGGCCTTCCTCGGCTAAAGGTTGCTGCTCCTCCCAAACTCCTGGTAGGCCGTCTATGCAAGTAACCTGAACATACCGAAGGCATAGCGGCTTGCCCCTTGAACCGCCTCCTCACTCGGTTGTCAATACCCTTTGGTTTCCGCCAGTTTGCGTCGACGCATTTGTAGGTGTCGCTTTGGTGGCGGTTGAAGCGCTTTGTGCCTGCAGTCAAACCCATCTATCAGTGACATATATTTTACGCAGTGCAGTAGAGTCTTGGATATGGCCTAGGATGATATCGCAAAGTCGTCTGAAGATTGCAATAAAGGGTCAAACGTACGCTTCTTCACAATCGGTACGTGCTTCTTTGCGGCCCCCATCTAGTGCATATGCTGTCAGCTACCTTCCCAACTTCGAGAAACGCTCTGCCAATTCAATAGCTGGCGAGAGTTGTTACATACCTTGCTGGTTGTCGTCAATATCTACTGTTGATCACTCTCGAATTTCTTTGATGTCGTTTGGAATTTCGTGGTTGTTAGCGCAGCACTAGTGGCCAAGCGAAGTAAGGTAGTACCTCTAGGGTTTTGAAGGGCTTATGCCCTGATGCATAAAAGCAATCCGTGGTGTTTGTAGTTAAAAAATGTCACTGCGCATTCGAGATGTGCTTTCTAAATTACACAGTGAAGGGAATACTGATGTCTTCTTTCTCTAACCTCGAGTAATTACAGATTCGTGACGAGTTTTTCGACTGGACATGTGTCTATCTGTTCTGTAATGGACCAGTCTACATTGATAGAGACCAAACTTTCCGCCCGTTTTAGCTCTGAATTGATACTAGTAATCTCTGAAGTAGGTTACGTACGGAAGTAATCAAGCTGCTTCAAATGAACTCTCAACCTGTGAGTAAGGGCAAGCATGTGCAGTTTATTCATAAAGGAATAACGAATGGCCAAAACTTTGCTGCCTTCAAAACCCCGTCACCGGGTTCTCGGATAGTAAAGTGAGGTTACAACGATAAAGACTGCTTTATAGATATTCAGCTGCTACTATATGACCAACTATTGTTGCCCAAAAAACATCACAAGAGGCCTGCGCAGGCAACTTTAAGGAACAAAAGAGTGACTTCCACAAATTGATGATCTCCACGAAACCGATCTTGGTTTCCTTGCATGCTTCCGACCAAAGCAATCAAGGGTGGCCCTGAGAGCCATCGAAGGTGGATCATAATCTAGCAATTTTGTGCCGACACGATGACGTTATAGTTATCAGTGTCGAACAGCTGTCCAGCTTCATAGTCATTAATGTTGGTACAAGTACCGTAGCACTGGTTGCAGATATCCCCAACGTAAGTACTGAGATAGCCGCAATCTGGTGAAATGGAGTAACTATTCTATAATTATATTAGCGTTTGCGCCAACCTTTGATATACCAGACAAGAACTTACATCGTTGCATAGAAATACTCCTCCGCCTTTGGTGCATGCAATTCGTGAACAAACACGGGGTCCTCCGCCTACAACGCAGCGTGTGCCGTAGAGGCCATGCAGATAATTGTAGTTATCCAATGTAGCTTGGCTGCTGGCTTGACCGATTCCAGGAGGGTTGCACCAAGGAGGCAGTTCCTTGTTGCGCTTTTCTAAAGTCGCACCAAGGTCTCTTGAAGAAATATTCGCAGATTCGTCCATCTTGTAGTCCGGGTTCAATTTCAAGATCTGAGCGTGGACTTCCTAATTTGATTGATCAGATAGGTTCGTAGCCTGACGGATAGTGAGCGCAGACTTGCACAGTTCCTTCCAATGTCACGTCCGGACCACCTTGAGTGATTGGCCCTTCCCATTGCATTGGGATGATGGTATAGCCGTCGGGTGCGCCGTCAGAGCGGATCACAAATGGTTTTGCCTATAATGGCGCATTGAATATAAGAAGGTTATATAAGGTGAGAAGGGAAGGAGGGAAGAGGCGGAGGGAAGAAACTTACAAACGAGCTACCTACGAGGGCAGCGAGAGCGAAGATCGCGATTGATGACTTCATGATGGCTATTGCTGAGACGTTGCCTTGACGTGATGGTGGGGGTGAATAAGGTAGATTACTACTGGGAGAGGAAGTTTGGTGGATATGCTGGATGATTGTTCCAGTCAGGGAAGCAACAGCGTCCTTAAATAGAGATTGGGAACCCGTAGATCGGATACAAGATGTAAAGACAGCTTGCGCTCAAAGAGACTTCCGGGTCTTCCGAAGCATTCGAAGTCAGCTGAAGCTTTGTTCACCCACACATTACAGATGGCACAGCTAGGACAGTACGCATCGGACTGGCAGCTGGTCAGCCTCGACAGGGGGTGAGTGCGTGGTTCAGGAGCAACGCCGAAAGGCGTCCTGGACTCGACTTGATTCGTCTCCCATAGACTGAGAGTGGGCGCCAGGAAGAAGAGCGGGCTCAACGGCTGAACTCTGCCCCGATAAATCCCTCAGATGGCGGCCCAAGATCAAGACGGTTCATGGGCTCTACAACGCGAAGTGGTCGCCTGAAGGCGTCTTACATCCGGTATCATTCGTCTATAGATGACTGAAAGAGGATTGAAAATAGAGTGCGGCTTGAGGCTAGGTTCTCTCTAGCATTTCCCAAAAGGCTTTCTCGAGCTATTCTTTTGATTGCCAGACGAACAAGCGTGGTTGTCGAATAGGGGAGCACCAGGCCTTCAGGAGGCTTCGTGTGTTCAGAATAAAAATTACCCTTCCAAATGGCAAGGAGAACGCTGATTCTTAGCAGAATCCGGTGCCATTACCGCTATGTCAACGTAGTGTCAGCGTTCAAATGGAGAGACTTCATTATAACGTGTTGTAGAGACTTGCTCACTAAGAGAAATGCATTGTTGGTAGTACAATTCCATGTATGTGCGCTTGTTTAACAGGAACTCAGTCATAATACCTAGGGGTGGACATGCTTCCCTTGCCACGCAAATGCAGTCCTTGCAAGTGTATAACGACTGGAGCACGCTAGAATCACCTGCATGGCGCTGCCATTTGTCGTGACGGTAGGTCCTCGTTGAGAGCATCATCATCCGGTAAGCACAATTGGCCTGAGGTAGGTAGGTATCTTAGTATCACATGGTGGAGGATCAGGCGTACCATGGAAAGCGATGCACTTACAGATGGCAGCATGGGAGAAGAGTCAGCGGACCGTAGAGGTGCCAGACCGTTGAAACAGACTTTCTCCGCTTCTCTATGTAGTTAGGACTCTTTATGCGGCACCTTAAGAGTTAAGGCCTCCCACTACTCCGCAAATCCCCGGCTCGCTTAAGTCCGGATCAAGTATAAGAATTAGTACTCCAACAAACTACAGTAGGCCGTAGCTGGGCTTTGGGCATTGACGGCTGCTCGGAGCAGCTTCGCTCCGTCCCGAAAAGAGCCGACCTAAAGGCTGACGTCTCCCTGCATTGTTCGTCAAGACGATTCACCCAGGCATGCAAGTACAGACGCCAATCACAAGGCAGTCCGCCAAGGAAGAGCGTAATCATCGGATTCATTCCCGGGCCATCTTCTAGCAAGGCCAAATAAGAATTATAAATCAAGAAGCGCCACCGCTTTGTGCTATGAGTCTTAACTCTTGAGCGAATCCGCAAGGGGTGGACAGAATTGAACCCTATCGAATGGTGGTGACAACTGACAGCCTACTGACCACCAAACGTAAAGGCATACTCTAGCACGTGGGTACGGCTGACTCATTCCATTCGTAACTGGGTGCGGCTGGTGGTCTCAGATCCTCTAGAATTCCGGGGACTGACGTGGTTGTGACAGATCTAACATACAGTGGTCCCCCAGATGCGTTTAGGAGAGCGGTATGAGGTCCGTTCTTTAGAGTGTTTTCGTCCCAGCCGGGCAAAGTCCAAAGCATGTTATTGCTGTGCAGCATGGCATATTATTTCTGGCGTATCATTCCGCCGTTTTGGAACCATCTGGCCGACGGAGTTCTTCGTGCCTGGCCATTGAATAGGGAGAAGTATTGTATGTTCCGGCCGGGTAGGTCTACATTGATTTTCGTAGCACAAAGCTATGCTACGCCAATCGTTTTCTTGTTCGACTAGGCATAGTGTATGTAACCTCAGGTGAAGCCAGCAGGAGGAACGTCAGCGAAGATGAACCTAGTAGTGAATGGCGAAGATTTTGATTCTAGATCTGGGTCAATGGATATAGTGTTGTGCACGCTGTTGCAAAGAGCGGTATGACAGTCTTGGTTTGAGTGCTTTTGTAACTCGGATACTAACATGCTACTCAAACACTTAGCCGACAGCTCCAAGCGTAGATTTTATTTTTATTTTTATTTCTTTCTTTATTTCTTCATTTTAACGTGCTTATGCAGCCAAAGGCTATGAAGCACAGCATACTATCTACGTATATAGATACACATAGAGTCGTACTGACGATGTATGTAGTATGGAAAAGCTCTCTGCGTGAAACAGGCTCTTAGAGCTAAAAACCCACACGGTTGTTTATTCTAGTAGTCGTTGTAACCTGAATCCACTTTCCATACCCAGTCAGATGAGCCCAAGGAAATCCTGCTGCAAGCAGCCGACTCAAAATCCTAGACAGTATATCCCGTAGACCAGTTGTACATTGTGCAATCACACCGATAAAATGGGCGACGAAGAGCTATGCCCGAGGTTGCGAGCTGGCCCTGCGAGTAACAGATCACGGGCTCCGCGTTATCGTGAACTGTCTATATGACCAAGTGGTCACAACTCGAAATTGTGAAAGCTGGCCACTTCGACGTGGGCTTTCGAATTGATTGTATGGCCACCAAGCTGAGCGGGCTAGGTGGGCTTTGATCTATGTATGAGGAAGCTGGCCACTTCGACGTGGGCTTCCGAGTTCGCTGCATGGCCACCCAGCTGGGCGGGCTAGATGGGCTTTGGTCTATGTATTTGAAAGCTGGCCACTTCGACGTGGGCTTTCGACTTCGTTGCATGGCCACATGGTCATCTAGCCACGTGGACTTGTTGTTTGTGAGCATCGCGACGCGACGCTCGGTCTATGTATGTGGAAGCTGATCACTTCGACGTGAGCTTTCGTTCGCTGTTTGGCCACATGGTCATCTAGCCACGTGGACTTTTCGACTGGGTATGAGCTGTTACTGCTCTGTCGATGAGATTGTTCAGCTCTTCTGACAAGCATAGCTTGAAGAAGGTTCGTAGCCAGCACCTCGTACAGGTAAATCTCGTTGCCGACCGCTTCAAGCTTAGAATTGATATATATCTGGGGCAAAAGCAGATTAACAATGCGTCTTACATATTCATTGTAAGACGTCAAATCAGGCGGTGTTTTGATCTATTCACGATGCCTTTTGTGTGAGCATGAGAGACTGTGAGTACTAGAAGAAAGTATAGCCTCGATCAGCCGATTCACTGCGTAGACGATGTTCAGGCCAAGCCGACATGACTCTGATAACGACATCAATTTATGAATGTTGTAACGTCAGATTGGTGAATTAAAGGCGGACGAGTCCCGAAAACCGAAACTTAGTGTCAAGAATCACTGAGAAGCGGAAATTTTGCCTTGCACACATTCGAGCGCTGAGGGTCGATCTGCGAGGTACAGAAATCGAACTTTCGAGTTGAAGAACCGCAAATGCATAGGTCTGCATCACAGATTCTGATGACAGTAAAATCGGCCCTCATCATGTGGCCGGCCTGTCGTGTTAATGATGCTTGTCCATGAATACCTGCAGTGAACAATCGAGCACAGATCTCTACTGTTGGTTTCTCCAACAACGGCTGGTGAAGCTCGGTCGTCTTGGAAAATAGTGAATGTATTAGCAAATCCTATGTCAAGGTAGTCGCTCTCACCGCTGGGATTTGTTCAGCGTCTAACCCATAGATCCACGTATGCATTTGACATTTTACAGCAGAGACGATGCATTTGCTGGATACATTTTTCACACAGTACATGTAGTGTGATAGCGGAGATTTAGTATCAACGTACTCGGTGTCGTTGCTTTAAAGGTAGATGATTTCTTATCGATAAGTTGCCAGATTTTAGAATTTCCAAAATCGAGGGTCACCCTCGGCAAATTTTGCCCTGCAACCAACCAATTCGCTGGAGAAGCCTAACCACCACCCCACAGACCTTTAATTCCTTCCATTTGATATGTAATATGAGGGTATACAAAGGTGGCCCCTTCATGTAAATCTAACGTGTTGCAGGATCAATTCCAGCGCGATTCCAGAGCTCTATGGCCCCCACTCTTGCCTTCACCCAGAAGGATCGAATAGCAGTGCATCTACAGCAGGGACTGTCGCCTAAGGTCAGAGATAGATTAAAAACATAAGGTCAGCACTTATCTTCTAATAAAATGAGTGCTCTGAGATCGACGTTCTTGATTCATTCTGCTGTCAGAATTGATCTTCGACATTTTCTAGAAGATCAGTCATGAGCATATCAGAAAGAGATGCTATACTATCTCTTCAATGACTGAAGCATCATCATCGCTCTTTTCACTCTATTCAATGCTCTAAAGATCATGAAAATTAATCGAAAATGTCTTAAACAAAAGATCTTGAAACGCTCGCAGAAATGTCGAAATTTATACTACTTTCTGAACGTCAGTCAGTTCACTCACGAAATGCTCATGTTTCTGAATAAGAGTGCAGTCAATGAACATATGATGTTGTCGTGAGGTGAAGTCACGCACCTCGAGGGCTCGGCACGGAACAGTATTGGTCCGCGTTTCAGAATTCACGGAACATTACCGTATTGGTTCGAAGATATTGGCTACTACTTATAGGGGCTTCTCGAGCAGAGTTTCCTTTTTCTTCTTTCTACAGTAAAGCATCGAAACATCATTCCCGTCACCTTCTACCTGATGTTTGACCCACCTTACCTGTATCTAGCCTACCTTCTAGATCTATCTACCACTACTACTACTATGTCTTCTGAGCTCTGACTACTAGTTGAGACATGTCACCCCTCTACAATGTATTGTAAATGTTATCAAGCTTTCTATGACATATCATCACGTAGTATAATTTAATCAGTCAAATAAAGCGAAAGATAAAGCATTCTATTGATCTACTGCTTTGACGACATTCTGCCAATGAAACATATACATCAGAGAAGTATTTCTGAAGCTCGCTTTGAATAGTTTCTAATCAACAAGATGCTTTCAAGATGCAGTCGCTTTTCAGAGTCTAAATCGATGTTGATTCTCGACAACGCTTCTGTGCAGCACACTCAGATGAGTGACGTTGACGTCGAGCTGAGCTTTGCTAACTATCAATAAAAAGTCAAAAATTTATGTCGTCAAATCGATGTGATCTTACTAACAGTAAATATAAATACGAATTGATTTGTTTTCTTGTCAATACTTCGTATGTCTACCATTTTTGCTGGTATGACAGGTACTTTCGAGTAAGTGTATACTAGTAATAAAATATATACTCTATATAATTCACGATCATCAAATATACTACTTTTTAAAAAAGTCAAACTTCTCGAGCTTCTCGCCTCCTAGTGCTGCATTAACGAGGGCATCAAGACCTTCGCATGCAGACTGCTGAGATCTTCGCTGAGCATCTAATCTGCACTGCATCTGATGCAGCTGCTTTGGAAGGGGCTTTGAAAGAGGCTTTGGAAGTAGTTTCCTGCTCCGGAAGGCTTCGCATCTTCGCCGATTGCCTACCTCTGTTTGCTGACTGTAGTTTAGCCATGACTAAATGGAATGAAGATTTATATGTATGACTGTTTGGTTTGTGGGGTGGTGGTTAGGCTTCTCCAGCGAATTGGTTGGTTGCAAAGCGGACCCTCGATTTTGGAAATTCTAAAATCTGGCACAGGCACTATGAAATAGGGGTATCTCAATCTAAGAAGTACTGTAGAGTACGGGAGTTTCTGTTTTTGCTCTTGGACAAATCTGGAAGGGGACAGCCGGTTCAATTCGGTGCGACACTATTGATATTCAACGGAGCTTTCGTCTTGCCATATCTTCCTGGGTATTATATCCGGTAGGAGAAATCATGTTGGGAATCTCTTGAGTGCTTCTACCGTCCGGCAGCAGAATCCTTGACTATCCACTATACTGGTCTAATTATCTTTCCCCTGATGAACTCCTACAATTCTGAGATCTGTATAGCTGTGGAGACGCTATAGCTACTGCTGGGCACACTGAGGATTGGCATCTCCCTCTTCATCGTCATCCTCCCATGCTTCACCACCGTCATGCTCACCTCCACCAAATTCGTCTAGCGTTGCCGTTTCATCGTATACCACATCATCCACCGTTTCCGCTTGGATAGGTTTGGCAGGCTTCGGTAGGAGCTCCTGGAGCTTCGATATGGCCTTGTGATCCTCAAGCCAGCTGTGTTCTGGGAACTCAATCTGCACCACCAAGTACAAGTCACCTTTCATTTCGCTCTTCTTAATCGGCATGCCCTCGCCGGCAACCTTGATAACCGATCCCGGCTTCAAGGTCCTGGCGATGGGCTGCGGATGTGTGATTGAGATACCGCGGCCGTCGAGATGCTTGACAACGACACGTGAGAAGCCACACAGGGCTTCGGCCAAAGTCACTGATACATCCGTGGACAGATCCGCGCCTGCTCTTCGGAAAGTGGGATGCTCTGTTTCTATAACATTGAAGACTAGATCACCAGGTTCTTGATCTGGAACCTGGTCTGCTTCGCCAGCCAAGATTATCCTATCTCCTTCCCTATGATTGATAAGTAAGTTGCATGAGCACATCGTACTGGAAGCCTTACCTTGAGCCCCGTGGAATGTATAGCTCTAGCACTTTTCGAGCCTCTGTGACACGTTCACCCTTACACTTTTTGCACCTGTCCTTTTCCTTGAACACACTACCTGTGCCTTTGCACGAACTACACATAACAGTCTCTTGGGTGACCAATCCAGGACCGATAGATCTTAGGCCTTGTTTCATGCCTGATACCTATTCAGTCACTGTGTGACAATAATGCGAAAATAAACCTCAGACTCACCTCTACCCTGGCATGAAGCGCAATGCTTTGATTTTGCCTTGTCCTTTCCACCACTACCCTTGCAGTGGCTGCATATGACATTCTTCTTGCTCGAGAATTTCGCAGTCTTTCCTTTGTAGAGTTCTTCCAACGTAACCTGATATGGTAGTTCCTCATTCTCCCCTTTCCGCGGCTTCTGTGGTCCTCCACTTCCGCCCATGTTCATAAACCCAGGGGGTGCCCCACCGCCTCCCATACCGAACATTTGCTGAAGCATGTCCTCCAAGTCAGGACCGCTACCCGTTCCATTACCATGGCCGGCCTCAAACGCTGACATGCCGTGGGTATCGTAGAGATGTCTGTTGTTGTCATCGTAAAGAATCTCGTAGGCTTTGCTGACTGCTTTGAACTTTATCTCTGCGGCGGCTCGATCGCCTTGGGACACTTTATCGGGATGGCTTGAGAGGGCTGCCTATAAATCTTAGTATTTGATGAGAAAACGTTGGTGCAAGATCACTTTATGATAAGCCTTTTTGATCTCCGTTTTGTTTGCGTCTCGACTGATTTCTAGGATTTCTGCACGGACATGAGTACCGACACAATATGCGCGGCTTTACAATGTTACTGACCGTATAAATCCATGTCCCCTGCAAAGTCGTCCACTAGCAAACATTAGAAACCTCTTAATATGGTGGAAACGATCCTCACTCTTGAGCTGAGATGTAGGATATCGATTTGCGCAGCTCACTCATTTGGTGTACTGCCCAACGAGAGCGTTTTTAAGGAACGATCTTCTCAGAAGATGTTAGTGAGTTCCGGGAAGAGGCAGCTTAAAGATTTTTGGGCCGACGCAACGATTGATTTGTTTGGGCGCCTTTGCCTGGCGGCAAGCGGGAGCTTGAACGCCTCAAGCGCGGTGCCTTTGAACTATTGAGTGACATCTTCAAGTTATTTCACCATCACAATCACTTTTCATGTCGTGCTGAATTATTAACTGGTGGACGGTAATGGGAATGTTGTGGTAAGCAATGAATTCATTGAGCCGAATAAAGCTATGGAATGGCAATTGGGTGTGCCGCACATGTAGAACCCTCTCAACTTCCGCAGCTGGAAAACAAGTCCCGGAGCGCAAAGCATGGCAGAAGCTTCCCACAGCCCCAGCAAGAACTCGATTCGCCCCTTCGCCGACTGGAAACCTCCATTTAGGTTCTTTACGGACGGCTTTGTTCAACTACCTCCTTGCAAGAGCTACAGGGGGCCAATTCATACTACGCGTTGAAGATACAGATAAAGTGGGTTACGGACGGGTAACATTCATCTAAATTAAATCAAAGCTAACAATAGAAGAAAAGGACTGTAGCCGGAGCAGAGAAGAGATTATGCGAAGACCTAAAGTGGGCTGGTCTGCAATGGGATGAGGGTACGCTGGAATGGCTCTATGAGAAAGATTATATCTGATTTGGTTACAGGACCAGACAATGGCGGTCCTTACGGATCATACAGACAGGTATATCTTGCGTGCTGAACTGAGCAATACGGGGCTGATAAGAAGGCCCAGTCAGAGAGAACAGAGCTATACACAGATCACGCCCAGAAGCTCTTACAATCCGGACATGCATATCGATGCTTTTGTGCCTCCGAGAGGCTAAACGAGCTTGCAAGGCAGCGGAATCAGCTTGGGCTGTCGAGTGACTACGACAGGACTTGTGCAGGTATACTGAAAGAAGAGTCAGATGAGCGGGCTTCCAAAGGTGAAGCGCATATAATAAGATTGAAGGCTCCTGCCACGCCTCCAGATTATTTCGATATTGTATATGGCGCTGTCGGCCAATCCAAGAGCAAAAAATCTCCCCTTAATAGGGGCGAACCTACATACGATGATTCTGTGTTAATCAAGTCGGACGGCCTGCCTACTTATCACCTAGCTAATGTGGTCGATGACCATCACATGAAAATCACGCATGTGATACGTGCCTCAGAATGGATGACTTCAACCCCGAAACACTTATTTATGTACAAGGCTTTTGATTGGGAACCTCCACATTTCGCCCATGTAGGTCTGCTCCAAGACATCGAGCGCCAGAAATTTAGCAAACGCAACGCCGATCTCGACATCCGAACCTTCGAGAACGATGGCATATTCCCAGAGGCTCTAGTCAACTACGTCGCTCTTCACGGCTGGTCTCATAATCTAGGCAACGATTTTCTAAGCCTCCAGGATCTTGTGCAGAACTTCGATCTAAAATTCACAAAGGGCAATACTATGGTCCAGCCTACAAAACTCATGTATTTGCAGAAAAAGTACGCTAGAAAGCACGTTGAGGAAGGCGGTGCGGTGTACGAATCGATGGTCGACAGGGTTTATGACATTGCGGAACAGAGGATCGGTCTAAAGGAAAAAGACATAGAATTCCGGAACCGCATCGCTGCCTTCATGCGCCTGGTCCCGGAAGCATACACCACCCCAAAAAACTTCTACGAGCGCCATATCGCCCTATTCGAGCTCGTAGAGCGGCCAAAATACATCCCTACAAAGGACAACAACGGTCAGGAACTCGTGTGGAATGTAGACTCGCTATCATCAATCAACGACGTCTTCACCAAGCCGCCTTCGAGAGACAGCACCCCATGGACCGCATCCGAGACTAAAGAGCTAGTTAATAGGGCTATAAGTTCTCTGTCAAGGCTGTCTGCTTTGCACACAACAGCGGACAAAGCGGGGACATTCGAAAAAACCGAACCTCTGAAAGCAGGCCCTGAAGAAGAGTACTTGTATAATGCAGCTGTGAACCACTACCTTAGATGGGCCATTATGGGAGGGAAGCCGGGCCCAGGTGTGGCGAACAGCATGGTACTTCTTGGTCGCGAGGAGACGATGAAGAGGATGCAGGACGCGGCGAGGATTCTGGGCGTTCCGAAGTAGTACACCGAAGGAAAGAGCAAAATTGAGGAATTTGGGAGGATGTTGGGAGCAAGTCTTTGATAGGGTGGTCGATGGTGAGTGCAGTCGGTGGTACAAAGTCGCCGCGTCAGTCATGCATTGATAGCATCATCTATTCATAAACTCATAGATCCGTATGCAACCACCTTTCCCTCAAATCCCCAACCAGCCCTTCTCCCCTTACGCCGCTTCCCCCTCCACCTCTCCTCTCGCCCTGGCCCCCACCCCATTGAACAATCTCGCCTTCACCTCCCCTGCCAATAGTCCCGTCATCTCCTCTCCCGCAATCTTATTGCTATCCCTCACCACCTTCTCCAGCGAATTATCCTTCGCGCCCACCCTCTGCATCGGTCCACCTCTCGTACTTGCCTGAATAGTTTTCTGCGCATTTTGAATCTTCTGACTGAGGTCAAGCATTTGCTTACTACTGTATTCGCGATTGGTGAAAAGAGGTGATTGCGAGATCGTGGAGACCCAGTATTTGTTCCACAATAGTTCCAATAGGTGTGTGTCAAGTGTGGACTTGTAATGCGTGATGTCCAGGGAGTAATACTGGCTAGCGTGGGCCCCGAAGTCTTCGATTTTGGATAGTGGAATGGTTTGGTAATCGTCGCCTCCTGCGCCAGGGATTGGTTTGTAGTTTTCTGGGAATGTGCGGAAGGCGCCGATTTCCACTTTACCCGCGGAGATGGTGCGATCGGGGTCGATAACGACGGCAAGGAAGGGATCTTGAAAGGTTTGCTGCGTCATTTGCGTAGAGACATCAATGCCGGAGAGCCAGCAGCCGTAGCCGGGGTGGCTGTGGTACCAACCTACTGCATTCTCCAGCCTCCCGTTGTCCCGGCATGATTGTAGATACTGCACCACGTACTCGTTCGCCTCCTCGGAAGCATTTACACGGGTCTCCGTGCCCTCAACTGGTAATCGAAAGGCGTCTGTGACTATAAAGGTGTCCCCAGCGATTTTACCCTGCATGAGCCCCATAATTTCGATGGAGCCACCGGAACGGGCGTGCATGACCATTTTTAGGAGGGCGACAGCGGATATGCGGACATTCTTGAAGTGATGGGGATCATTCTTCCAAGGGTGTGAGGATGTTAGGGCTTTTTGTTCGGAGTCGTTGTAATCATAGAGGGCATCTCGATGCGGATCGACTAACTTGATGGCGTTTTCGAGCTCTAATTTGGCAAACAGTTAGTTAGAGTTCAGGAGCATGAGATGCCACATGTTACCCCAGGCTTTCTGGGCACTATCCATGATGGTGGAGGTGCGCTGAACTTCTATGGATGTTCCATCCAAGGTGTGCTTTTGACAAATAGAATATCGGTAGTAAATCACGTATTTGACAGGCAAAGCGGTAAAGGCTCTTTGTTATCCGCGTCTCTCCTTTAGATATCGATCGGTTCGTCAGAAACTCTCAGCCACGCACGTTGTTTCGAATAGTGAGGGAGACTATGGAGCTTTGAGGGTCATTAAAGCATTGAAAGGCTTTGCCAAGCTTCCTATCGATAACGCCGTGGCAGAATAAAAGGCGGTGTGGCTGTCGGCATAGCAACAGCCGTAAGCACAACACAACGCTCGGTACCTCTTGGTTCACTGATACCCGCGATCTTGATAATCCCATTGACTATGTCAGACAGCATCACTTCTCTTCTTGAGATGAAATTTTGACAAAGACGTGTTGCTTTTGGGTACTGTTTTGCATCGTGCCTCTAAGGCGATCCCCTTCCTCGATCCCACTGCTATCCACTCCCCTGGGATCAATGCCAACCATGGACACCAGCTACCTCACCACCCAGGTATCCACCATCATAGGCCAACTGCATGGCTTGTTCGATGAGATCGGCGTACCCAGCCAAGAGCGAGAATCACGCGAATCAGAGGTATGTAAGATCTGCAACTGTATAGAAGAAGCTGCTAATACCACCTTAGCTATTTACAGCTCTATCAGAGACACTACATAATCAATTGCGCCTGGTTACTGCGTAGGTCTACCTGTGTGGTAGTCTTGTAGTCGCGCTTACTCTAACATTTTATAGAGAAAAGAGTGAGCTTACTGAAGAGGCACATCGGATCGTTAAGACTATAAAGCAGATGGAAGCATCTCTAGAAGACCGCAAACCTAACGACACCTACCAACTTGATGAGAAAGACTTGAAAGTCACCGTCCCGCTCACGCGCTGCTTACAAGGATTGAAAGAAAAATATAATGATATTGCCCAAATCCATCGCGAACGGTTGGAGCAAGTCAAGAAACTTGTGCAGGCGCTTGAATCATACTCTTCACATCTCGAACCATCTTTTATCAAAATCAAGCTTCCACCTACCTCAGGTGATGCGTCCCCCACTTTCGATCTTTCTCCGTCGTGCGTCGCAGCAGTAGACAATGAGTTCTCTCGAGTCTACGAGGAGTATACGCGACGTGTCGCGTCGGTCAAACAATGTGGAGAAGAGATCGTCAATCTATGGGCGGAATTAGGAACCCCGCAGGCACAGACCGACAATTCCATAGTCAAGTATTACCGAGAATCGCCAGAGCAGCTAGGACTCCATGAGAACGACATGGCAAGGCTACAGGCCAAGCGGGATAAGCTGATTGAGGAAAAGCGTAGCCGTGAGCGAAAGCTCAAGGAGTTAAAGGCCACTATCGAAGGTTTATGGGACCGCCTTGGTGTGGAACCACCGGATCGTAAACGATTTTTGGCCGGGAATCGGGGTTGCGGACTCAGAGCAATCAACGAATTTGAGGCGGAATTGGACCGACTAAATGAGCTGAAGCGACAAAATCTGCACCTCTTCGTTGAAGATGCGAGGTATAAACTTCAGGAGCTATGGGATGGTCTGTACTTCTCGGAAGAGGAAATGCTGGAGTTTACTCCTGCGTTTTCAGATGTTTTCAGTGATGCCCTGCTTTCCGCCCACGAGGGAGAGATCGCACGCCTAGAGGCACTGAAAGAGCAACGTGCTCCTACACTTGCTCTCATTGACAAACATCGCTCTTTAATCAAGGATCGAGAGGATCTAGCAGCTTCCAGCCTGGATGGTTCACGGCTACTGGCCAAGCCAACCAAGGGGGAAAAGCGTGATCCAACGCGGCTTTTGAGAGAGGAGAAGATGAGAAAGAGAATTGCAAAGGACCTTCCGAAAATTGAAGTTGAATTGAAGAAGACGCTGGAGCGATGGGAAGACGAATACGGTCGCCCATTCTTGGTTCATGGAGTCCGGTACCTTGATGAACTCGCAGCTGCAGCTGCAACGAGCTTACCTCCACGATCAAAAACACCTTCAGGGCCAGCACCTGTCACCACCAAAGTGCCTCTCAAATCCAGCCATGAGCCTTCTCACTCAAGGGCCGGCAGCACAGTACGAGGCTTTCCACCGCCTAGATCTCACACCCCTGTTGGTACTCTAAGACGGAATCCGCTCGCAAGCTCGGTAGCTTCAACGACTGGAGGACGAACACCAGGCGCATCCACAGCGGGAGGAAGAACACCGTCCAAGATCCCAGCACGTGTGCCACTTGGAAGTATGCAACACGGCAACAACTCCCCAGAGCGCAAACAACCGCCACCAGCACCCACATACGCCTACGATACAAGCACAATACGCAAGATGGGCCCCCCAGCCCGGGCGCCCCCTCCAAAAATGAGGGATATCTTCGTCCCACCCACCCACACCCCAGCATCGAATTACGAAACTGAAAACTTTCGCTCCGCCAGTTCGGCCTCTTCAGGCAGTGTCCGCCAGATCACCCCAGAAGATGTTTACGATGACCGTGAACGCATGTCCTACATTGCCTCCTCAGCCGCAACGTCCAATCAAAACACCCCCCAAAATTACCGCGATGTTCAAGCCTACGATGCCCGCTATCAACCCTCACAAACACGGCCATACGCCCCGATGGCGGACAGCCGTCAGATATCCACTACGTCCACCACCACGACCACAGCTTCTGGTAGCGAGAATTGGGAAACCTTTGACGATGCTTCGGAGCCAGAAGTCGATGCTAGCGATGCCTATTACGCGAAGCTGAGAGCCGCGAAAGGGGGGAAGCGGTTTACGCCTGATGGGGGCTACACGCCTCCGCGAGGTGCACCGGGGAAGAAGTTCAAGGCGGCGTACGCAGGAGGCAACGGCACGATTGAAGAGGAGCGCGGTGGGCGCTATGTGCCGGCTGGTAGCGAGGCAGGATGGACGGATGAGGACGCCTTTTGAGATGTTCCCCCGAGCCACGACTTATGTCATGCATTACTTCTTCTTGCTGATATCCTAGGTCCACCCCTTGTTGAGGACAGCGGGGGTTGCTGATCGGAGATCTGACCGTGAAGTGGTTGGATAGGAGGTGCTTTCTGGGCAATGTCCAAATTTTCTTCTCGTTTGTTCAAATGCATATTTTACTTCTGCATTCGATATTACGGATGGTTCTCGCGCTCGGCATGTTGAGCGCACCGGAAACTCTTCGGTCTGCGACTGACGATTCGAGCAATAGACAGCAAGGGAGGTGTGCTGAAAACGCTATTTCTTGTGTATACTAGCCGGGCGTTTTATGAGGTGTGCAGGGATGAGGTGTGGTCTGGTGTTTGGTGGCAAGGACATAGGGGATTGGTGGTGTTAGTTTTTGAGATGTAGATGAATTTGGTTGAGTCGTGTCAACTACTTTTCATAAATGCCTTGTAATGTCTCATGGAAGAGGTAAGCTTGGTATCTGAGATTCCGCTCTGCTTGTGAATTATGAAATCTAGGAAACAGGACGAAGCAGCTACGACCCTGTCAGCAGCTAGCTATTCTATGGGTATCATTTAATTGAATCGGAAAAATAACGCCTCGACGATGCAATACTCTTCCCTTCCCTCTTCCCCTTCTCTCTACACTTAAGGTATGGAAGGCACGGATCCCATATAGTACCCAAACACCTCATCTCTTATGCTTTATCATAACCCCACTCAACCCCCTCACACTCCCCCACACGCTCTCCCCAACCACAACCGGCGTCTTCCGCCCCTTCAGCCTTTGATCGACCAACCACATCCCCACCACAAACTCCTCCTTCTCCAGCCACCCTTCCCCCTTCCCATCCACCAGGTCCCAGATCTCGGACAAATCGTCAAAGGAGAGTTTGGAGCGCGCCCAGATGTCGCGGACAATGAGGTTGAGGACGCCTGTTGCTGCGGTTGGGGGATTTGTGGCGGTAGAAAGAGGGAGGAAAAGGCCACGGTTGGCGGCCCAGACGCCCTCGTAACGCTTGCGCTCTTTGTCTGTAATCGATTCGCGCCAGCGCTTGCGGTCGCCTTCGTGGTGTTTGTGGGGGTGTTTTTTGAGGATGCGGTTGCCTTTATGGTGTCTATGTAGATCGCTCTCATCGTTGGAAAACGATCTTTCGCCACGTAAGGTGTGACGCATTCCTTTAGCAGGGCTCGGAGTGCGGGAGATCTGCTCTTCGCTGTGGTGACGACGGAAGAAAGGCGGTTTGGAACGGCGTAGGAGCGGTGGGGGTGCGGGTATGGGTGCGGGTTTGTTGGGGGATGGGGCGCGGGAGGAGGCGAGCGAGGAGGCGACCATGGCATTTGCGAGAGAGGAGGCGGTTAGTTGAGGAGTAAGGCTATGGAGGGAGAGGATGGGTTCGGCTGTGGATCTGTAGGGCCCGATGGTGTAAGGTAGGTGGTCGAGGCTTGTCGAGGTAGCTGAGACAGATCGGGATGGTGGTTGCGATGGAGGTCTATCAATGATGGGCGGTGCAGCCAGTCGTGGTGGGGGAGGAGAGGGTGGACAGACTTTGGATGGGCTCCGCTCTACAGTAGATCTGGGAGAGCGAAGTTGGTCGACTGCCGAAGCGTAAGATGATGCAGATGAGCTGCCAGCAGAGTGGTTGGTGTATGAAGACGTCCCACTATCTTTAGGTTCCGGAAGAGCGGGGCGCTTTGATGAACGTCGAGGCGGCGGAGGTGCAGGGACTTGACCCTTAGTACGAGCTACTAATTGTGCTCGCCTCTTCTGTAAGGGGATGTGAGGTCCTGCATCAACGGTCGTCCCTTCAACTTTCCGAATAGATGAGTCTCTAGAGTGATTCGAGACCGATGAAGCATTTTCTGCTGTTGATGAGTCGGAGGCTATTGCAGACCGCGAAGAGATCCTCGGTGATATGGAAAGTTTGATAGGACTTGAGCTTGCCAGAGTGAACGGCTTCACCGCGGTGAGATTTGCGACCATTGAGGGATCGTAATTCCTCGAGGCCAGCGGAGACGTCCTCCCTACGCTTGGCGGACGGACCGGAGTGGGGCTAACCAACTGAGTTGACCTCTCTTGCTGATGATGAGCATCTGTTTCGGATACCACTCGCTTGGAGACCTGCCTGGCCTCGAAAAGCTTGACCAAGGCATCTGTAGCAGCAATAGGAGTATCGTCAGGACCGTCAGCTTTCGGTGAGAAGTCACTTCGACTTCTTCTCAATGCTGCTGGTCGACGTGAAGTGGGTTTCAACAAGGCCGTTGGATTGTGCTTCGTAGTAGACTTTGAAGCAGCGAGCACAGCGGCGATGTGGGACGGCGACTGCTCACGGCTTCGGGCTGACTGTATGACTGACTCGTGTTGAGACTGATAGCTAGATGCACTCTCCGCGGAGTGTCGTGGGGGGCTTCCGTCGGCACCAAACTCCCCCTCCTTCTTCCGTCTTCCAACACCAGCGAATGCAGCAGCTGCCAGCGCTCCATCGGTACCACTGTAAGTATTGACCAGTGGTTTTGCGGGGGCTAGAGGGGAGGAAAAGGCGAGGGATGCGCCTCGAAGAGCTGCTGATTGACGTCGCGCATCGCTAGCCTGGGGTATTCTGGAGTGATTAGAAGGGGAGGGGTCTCTAGAAGAAGAAGAGTAGCCCATGAATCCATGGAACTCTGAGATAATTGAATACAAATGTCAACCAGCATTTGATCCTTGGAGGTGGGTTGTCAGTGCTTGTAGCTTGACAACTGGGATAAACTCTCGGAATGTGGTTGTCGTAGGTACAGTAGATGGTGATTCGCTCCTGCTAGATATTTAATCGGCTAAATCTTTCATTCGATAAATAAGCGGCTGTTATTATCATTGAATAGTCGGCCTATGTCGATTCTAAAGGATCTTCGATTGTTCATATCTCAAGAAGTCACTCATAGAACCAGAAGTTGCACATGTTTCTTTGATACGTCTGCCAATACTGACTCTTACAGCCATCTTGATAGAAAGGATCTACAACAGCAGTAGACTAGAACTTTCATACACGTACACTGCAAGCAGAACATCGAATTACGGCTCATGTCCATTCTGTCACTAGAACCCTTTCCAGAATAGAAAGGTGTGACCAATATACGAGCGACCCAGACGAAAAACGATCCAGTCTTCTCGGACCCCATGAACCGACCTCTCAAGCAGACTGCTCTTATATCGAATAGGCGACTTAGGTAACAACCTTTCTTGCTAGATTGATAAACTGCCTCCACAATCTTTCCTCGTCCAACCCTCGTTCTCGATGAGCATTTGCCATCCCATCCTCCCGCAACTCGTCCATCCCTCCTTCCTCGTAAATATCCGGCAAGCGTCTGTCCAACTCTACTACGAGCTTCGACTCCAATCTTGTAATCTTGTTCCGAATGCTTTCCAGTGTTCTCTCATACTTGTGTAAGCATTCTGCGTTGTTGCAAACTCCAACCTGATCTTCAACTGGATAAGAATTCTGTAGAGGGCATACACGGATGGAGCCTCTTCTACACATAGAGGACCTAGGCCGGCGTATATATTTGTTCATCGAGCAAGAGCATACGGTGCAACTCGTGTATCTGATGATATGATAGCACATCTTGAAGGTGGACGTGGCAAGTTATCGACTGATCTGTTTGTCTGTAGCGTTCCCGAAAAGTTGTCGATGTATGGCAATAGAGACGCTGCACATCTTCTTCTTATATTCCTCAAGTGGCTAGGTCAGCCTTGTTTCTGTTTGTAAATGTCGCAGAGTTTCGGGACCATCAGGTGAAACAATTTTCTTTATAAAAGGGCAATTTCCAGAAGACTCTGGATTTCCTTACTACCCTTCTCCTTATGTTTGGGTCCATGTACAAGTGCATTGGGACTGAAAGTCAAAGAAATGATGCTTTCTCTGTGATGATTGACCAATGATCTGTCTCTTTCCACTGGACGCTTGTATATCTCTCAAGGTAGCCAAAGAACGTATGATCCAAACGACATTCATTTGGCAAAGCTCTTTCCTTATGGATTCAGAAACAAAGCTGCGGTATGCTGATTGTACCGTTGAAGCTAGGGATTGAAGACAATTCTACATCTACTGTTCCCTTCAAAGCGGTACAAATCCTGCGCGTGTCATTAATACATTGCTTTAACTCAGACCTTTAACTCTAGATATCTTACGTTCTTCATCCAGTAATGTTCGCTCCTCCCAGCTTTGTTCAACCCAATCGACAGTCACCAGTCGGGGGAGGCGCTTGCGTCTGCAGGTGGCGTCAGCAAGTAGTTCAACCAAGAACACGAAGAAGACATGCGTGGAAAACATTTCCCTCAGGATCTTCACCCTGCACTTATCGTTCTCTACCAAAACATGCGTTATCTTGTCATTCGCAAGATCGGTGGTGAATTCAGCTCCTGCAAATCTTGCTGCATTAACAGCTTGTTTCATCCTGAACCCAGATTTCTCTAGAGCATTGGGCTGAACCACGGATGAAGCACCATTAGATTGAATTGTATTCTGCTCATCAACACACAGTAGCAAACCCCCGAACATCCAGCCAGGCAATTCTCCAAGATCATGGTCACGCTCTGACAACTCGGCCCTGAACTTGTTAGGGCTGAATGTATGCTCGTACTTATATGGCATCTCTTTGGAGATCTGGTAATACATCAGTAGATGCGTAGCATGGTGCAAGGTTCTTTTTGTTACCTCTCTGAGCTCATCCAAGCCGACATCCCTGGCGAAACTATCACCATACTCATCTATATTACTTTCAATCATAGATTTTGATTCTTCTTTTATGAAGAACATGTGCCTGCTTTGTGTGAGTGTCACCTGGTTTGTGGCTCAAAATGATAACAGGACAAACCTCGGCTCCAATGGAAGCAGTAACGTCGGAACGTCTCCATCACTCTCACTCTGTGTAATGTTGTCGAATATCCATGATGGTCGCACAATGTCGAATTCACTACGCTTCTTCAAAGATGCAACTTTGACAAGACCTGAGGAGGGTCAGCAAGTATAAGGCTATACACCAGTGATAGACTTACCTCTATCTGCTATGCATAGAGTGTTTGGTGCGGCATGCTCGCTTTGAAATATCTTCCCGCCGTTGGATTTAACCATCTGCTCGAGCTCGACCTTGGTCTTTTTGGGTTTCAAAGACTCGCTCATGATATCTTCTCTTCCATTAGCTTAGTTTACCTTGCGGTTATATCCTGAAACATACAAAAGTTCAGACCATCAAAGACGTTTGTCGCTGGTCCACCGTAAGGCGTGGTCAAATTGTCTTCATTACCAGCTATAGTAATAGGCTTCTTGCGGGTTGCTTTTTGCCTCCTTTTCCTATGATCATCAACCTTGAATTGCTTTTCCTTATGCTCAATCTCTACGTGCTTTTGCAGCGCCGCAAAATCAGAAATCGATAAGGCACTTTTCCAATCACGGTCCGTCCGAATACTCTTGAATCTCGGAAATCGTAGTGTCTTTTCCATTCTGAACTGATCGGTGACTGATACGGATGCTGCTTTCACGGAAAGGACGACCGAATCATCCGGTCTGATCCATTCATCAGGCTGTTCGTACTGCAAGTCTCCACCTGCCAGCTCGATATACTCTGTGGGCGGATTTTTGCGATCCCATGTCCTCCATTTGCCTTCAGTACGATGGCGTACTTCTGCATAATCGGCTGCTGTGAAACCACCTCCCACCTTGAAGAAAGAAAAGAACTTCATGGGGTTTGCCCCTTGCTGCACTTGATTTTCGTCAACTCTCAGCCCACACATGAAACTTGATAAACGACCTCCTCGATGACCTGAGCCGTAGTAGCCACCTATCACCATGCAGTCCAAGGATTCACCATACTCAGTCATGTACTCGGGCTTGACCTTCATCCAATCATCGTTTCGATCGTTTAGACAGTACCGAGATCGTGGATTCTTGAGCACTAATCCCTCGGAAGCTTCCAGTACGACCTGGCGAAGTAATTTCTCCACGTCAATTGCAGTTGTGGCTTCTTTATAAGAGTGCACCTCCAGCCTACGGTGGATTGATGTTACGCTTGCTTCAAGTGCTCTCCTGCGGTCTCGGAGGGTCCAGTCCGTGAGTGATTGCCCGTTCAAGTACAGAAGGTCGAAGACCCTGTATAGTGGTCTTGGACCAACAGAGTGTGGGTTCTTCTGTTCAGCTAAGGCAGCGGTTTTAAGGGTACCAAATGGCACCATTGCATCTTCTTTGGGGTCCCAGGTGATCATTTCGCCGTCGAGGATGATGTTGTCCACACCTTCATGGAACGCATCTTTGATGTGCCTGGTCAATGCGGAGTTTTCATCCATGTACCCATTTCCATAGAGGTAAGTATAGTCCTTAGCTTTCCTGGACCAGAAGCCAAACTTCTTACCTCCTGGAACATTATCGTCGCTGACCATGTGAAGTTGCATTCTCTCTCCATCTAGTTTCTCTTCGATCCAAAACACAGGATCAATCTCTGTGGGTCTCATCCTGTGAATCATCTTTCCAAATGAATTCATTTGAAATTGTGCAAGCTGTGGTTGAAAGCATTGCATGAGAGTGATACCCCGATCATCGCCTTCGAGACGAATAGACGGGTTGTACAACTCCCAGCAGACACGACGTAAATTAGACGATATGTTGAATAAACTTTCGGCGTCTGGGTGCCAGATGCTGAAAAAGGTCTTCTCAGTTGCACCAACTTTCATCTGTCGTAGAATCATTCGAATAAGCCACATCATCTCCTCGGCATTCATGTTTATATAGAACTTTTCGAAGATGGGCTGTTGGTTCTCCTCCTTTTGTGCTGCGGAAAGCTTGTCTAGAAGCGTGTTAACCTCACCGATGGTCATCTTTCCAACGTGTGTCAGCATAGGACGCTTGGAGATGACCTCGAAACATCGTCCAGCGAAGTCTCCTGCCATCTTGCTTGCAGCATTCTGTCCGGGTTGTTTCCAATTAAGAAGATTGTACCCGTCTTCTGAGTCTTTGTTAATCTTCATCACTTTGATGAGAAGCGTCCCTATGGTCTTTTCTTTTAAGCCATACATTGCCCGATCTCGATCTTTTTCCGGTATAATAAGACGGAACGCAGGATAAATGTCGTTCCCAACTTCCTTCCGCCATCTCGATATAAAGCGCTCTACGATGTTTCTGCGTATTTCATGGGGATTTGGGTTCGACGGTCCATGAGGACCCAGCTTCTTCCTTGCCGTAGTCGGGCCTGTAGGCTTCTTCTTTTTTTCGTTCAGAGGATTGAAAAGGGTTAGAAACAGGTCATGGAAAGGCAAAGTTTCGGAGCGATTGCGGGGTCGATGCGGATATCTATTCGCGACGTGAGATACGAGAGGCTAAAGTCGAATCAGTTGTCGTTCTTACTTCTCATCGAGCTCTTGCTCTATCAACGGCTCTTTTCCACCTTGGTCGTTGTTGACCAGTCCGGCATCGGTCATGGTAGAGTCTTCCATAGCTCCCATTTCACACCGTTATTACAGCAGTGGAAAATTGTAATCGCTGATTTGGGTATAAAGCTGGAGATGAGGTTAGCAGGTGTTGAGGCCCAAAAAAAGGCATCAGCATTTGATTTGAAACTCGCAGCATCGCTCGCTGTTCATGGTTGACTTGACGTGCTATCGATAAGCCCTACAAGGCAGCACGCTACGGAACGGTCGCGTGTTCACGTGACTCGTCCAGGTTATCCAACTCACGCCCAAAACAAGCAACAGTACGGAGGTATGGAGTATGGAAATGCAGCAGTACAGTTCAACCCTGCCCAAGCCGTGGCTTTCGGGAATATGTGATGGAGACGGGAAGGGAAAGATCCCGGAGGTTCTCCTTATCGCTGAATTTGTGAGATCTCACGTTTTACATACTCATGGTCATAAATATCGCTCAATCAATGCCATGGTTAAAGCACTCTTACCGTAGGGTTGGAAAGGTTTGGTCCCAAACCCGTTCATAGGCTCATAGCCTACCTTACTCGTTACTTTTATTAACGCTATAAATTAGAAAATTAGATAAGCAGACCCATGCAGGGGCATGTTGGACATTTTCGTCGGATAGTAGTAGTCGATACTCTAGCGAACGTCGCTCAAGGATCGTGGAGCACAAAGATCCCACAATGGGTATCCTTATCCCTCCTCCCTCCTGGGGAACACAAGGTTTTCCTGTCTCGCACCTTGGCTTTCCCCTCACAGTCTTTGCATGTTTTCTCTTCTTCTTCTTCTTCTTCTTCTTCTTCTTCTTCTTCTTCTTCTTCTTCTTCTTCATTCCCCAGGCTTTTCTTCTGGCCTTTCCCCCTGCTTTCCATCATTTCCTAACAAAGAGTAACTGTCTGTCACATCGCTGGTAGCCCAATGCGTCAGATTTATGTTACTGTTGGCCTGGCCCATCTCTGTAATTTGACTTCAGCTGTGAATTTGAAGATCAAGCATGATGTGGCAATTTATCAATGCCCATCAAGCTCATCGCCAACCCATTTCCCTCGCCTAGAAGATGTTAGCATTGGGGAGCTACATGTACTCTTCAACAATGGCTCTCTTACGAGTGTTGATCTCGTACATGCAAGTCTATCCTTCAAACCTCCATCAAAATCCCCCAGCCTGACAAATTAAGGCCTTCATTGAGCGAACCTTGGAAGTCAATTCCGTTCTTCACGCTGTTGGTGAGATCAATCCGGATGCATTGTCTATCGCCCAAAGATTGGATGCAGAGCGAGCTGCGGGTCGAACACGAGGGTCAGCAAGACTCATTGTAAGGTTACCAAGTAGATGCTGACGAAGAATAGACCACTCCATGGGATACCGATATTGGTAAAGGTAGGTTTTCCGTCAGTAGCCTCTTATCAACATCATCTAAACCTTGACAGGATAATATTGCAACTCAAGACAAAATGAATAATACAGGTGCTGAATTCCTGCATCTGCTACAGGATTCCATTAACCCAAGCAGCTGGATCATATGCTCTTCGAGGAGCCACAGTCTCTCGCGAGGCCACCGTTGTATCGAAACTACGTGATGCCGGGGCAATCGTCCTCGGTAAAGCCACCATGGGCGAATGGGCACAGATGCGATCACGTAAAGCGAGCTCTTCTCATGGGTGGAGTGCCTACGGTGGCCAAGGGCACGGGGCATACTACCCACTCCAAGATCCCCACGGTAGCTCCAGCGGCAGTGCGGTTGCAGTATCAGTAGGGCTCGCATTAGGTTCGCTCGCAACAGAAACGAGTGGCAGTATCGTCAACCCGGCTGAGCGGAACAACGTAGTTGGCATCAAGCCAACACTCGGCCTAACATCCCGAAGTAAGGTTATTCCTATCAGTCTTCGCCAAGATACGGTAGGACCCATTGCTCGAACTGTGACAGACGCCGCATATCTCCTTACCGCAATGGCAGGAAAGGACAAGTTCGACAACTGGACCTCCACTCAACCTTTCGAAGAACCTCCTAACTACGTTGAAGCATGCAGATTTCCCGCTCTTAGAGGCGCTCGTATCGGTATTCCCCGCAACGGAATCGACTACTTCCTCGGAAACACCACAGCTCCCATCATGTCCGCCTTCGAAAACGCCCTTCAAGTCATCCACCACGCTGGAGCCACAATAACGGACCCAGCCAACTTCCCCTCCTTTGACGTCCCATCACTCAGTCGCAACTCGAGCATCGTCCTGGACACCGACTTTGTCGCCGGACTTTCCGACTATCTGTCTTCCCTCGTATCAAACCCTAATGGTCTGCACAGCCTTCACGATATCACTCAATACACCATGAACGACCCTCGGGAGGAGTACCCCAATCGTGACACCTACGTCTGGGACCGAGAGCTCGATCGCAACATTACCAACTCCTCTCCCGAATCTTTCCAAGCATACCAAGCCAACCTCCGTATGGCTGAAGAAGAAGGCGTTATCGGTGCCCTCGATAGGTACAACCTAGACGCGTTAATCATGCCAACATTTGCATCCTTCCATCTCCCGGCTATTGCGGGACTCCCTGTCATCACTGTTCCTCTAGGTTTCTACCCAGCCGACACACTAGTTGTGATGAATCCAAAGGGTACAATGGTGTCTGTAGGCCCCGGAATCCCGTTCGGGATTGCCTTTCTGGGCAGGAGGTGGAGTGAGGAGATGTTGATTGGGTTGGCGTATGCGTTTGAGCAGAGGACAATGGTGAAGAGGGCAAGGAAACCTCTTATTTCGCCCTCTTTCGAGCTGGGGGATCTAAGGCCTGGGGTTGCTGGAGCAACTTACATGATACAAACATCGCCTACGCAAGAGTATACAGCAGAGCAGCCGTTCTTGGACCAAACGGTGCCGACTTCCTCCAACGGATATTCTACGATGCGGCAATGGACATCGTTGCTACGACGCTTTTTCGCCCTGGTCGGAGATTCCTCACGATGAAATGTCAGATCTCTTTGGATTTGCGGCTTATAGGCGGTATTGCTTTTTGTTTTTTGCACGCTTTCTTCAAGATATCCCTTAAACCGTCATTAAAGCTGCCATCCCAGGATTAACGAAGCTAAGCCTATTTAGGCACCCCACCAAAATATTTGTCTACTGCAGTCTGCACAGTTCCTCTACTCCGCACTAGGAAATCTAAATATTAATCTCCAGGTCCCCATAGAAAAGAACAAAACCACAACACCATTGTACCAGCGCCATTAGGAATCGAACCTACTATAATTAAGTACTCTCGGCAAACACCCATTGGCCTGGTTAGTCATCTCCCGTGGCTCCCTAGTACCCTAACAGGTAAGGTGGCCGTATACCTGGGATGGCAGCTTTAATGACGGTTTAAGGGATACCCGGAGTCTGGTTTTAGGTATCTAGCGATCTTGATTTTATCCTTGCGTGAGCACGAGCGGTTTCTTATAAAATAGACTCTAGATTCTGCCTCTTGGGACGGGCGATGATTTATTTCCATCAAGAAAATTGACCAGGTCGATGAAACACATGCGATAGTACACCTTGATGGTTTTTGGTTTCTATATTGAACACGACCCGCTATGTTCCCCAATTCTCTATGCCAACTTTACCGTTGTTATCAATATTTCCTTCGCATTTACGCTCCCCATCGCCAACGGGACAACAAGAAAGATAAACCTCTCCACTCTCCGCCCACATCTCTTTATCTCGTACAGAAGTGCTTTGTACGTCAACTTTCAAATTTTTTCTTTTCGGTTTCCAGCGGCTAAAAGGCTACACACTCAGTGCACCCCATCCCAACATATCCATCCTCTCAAGTCTAAAATCAAGAAAACTTTCCAACTCTACAACGGCGAGCATAATGATATCGCAGTGCTAAATTCACCAACGGTCCCTACCTCCAACGGAGCCAAAAATAAAGGAAGAACCCTCTACTTCATTCATCCCTCTTACCGCGTCTACTCCACGGTACAGTAAGTCCGGATTTTCTATAAATTTTCCCAATAACCCAGAAGGCCATACCAGCGAAATCACCGCGAACCAAGGGCAATCCTCTGTGCCAACTATCTGCTGTAAGAGATATTCAGATATCTGATATGACCTGCATTCGAAATACTGTAAGTGCCTATAAGTGGTACGCTTTCCGTTATGGACAAATAACACCCCCCTCCCTCCAAGCCCCATCTGCTCATGTCTCCGCCACAAGCCCTTCCCTTCCCCTACCCGTCCCTGCCTTCCCCAGACCCTCCCCGAATATCTCTTCCTCCGAACCCCTCCCTCCACCATATTACCTCATCCGATCCATCCCCTCCATCAACATTGTCCCTTCTGCCCAAACTTTCCCTCCTCCTCACACTACCGATCAAGACTTGTATCGTACAAGTGGATGCTGGATGCTAGTTATGGGAAAGGAACAGGCGCAGGGAAATCACGTAAAAAACAAAACCAGTAGAGAGAACCAGAAGGCTATGACAGCCACGATTGAATGGGAGGGCATTAAACAACAAGACCCACATCTTACATTTTAAATCTCTTGCACAAAGAAACACAAACCTTGCAACCCACATTACAAACCGCCTGATCGCATAACCATACCACAACCACAACCCCACCCCACCCCCCAAACCGATTCCGTGACCACCGCTCCCGCAATCTTCGATCCCGGCCAGCACATACACCCTCCTTTACCTACCTACCACCCCTCCACCAACATGCAGTCATCATGCACCCTCCATGCAGGAACAATCAGCTCGTGTAAAAAAACCAATAAAGACCTGCCATTTTCAGGAAAGGTGCGAGAGTTGTGGCCTGCACCAAGAGAGAGTCAGCGGCGATGAGGATAATGAAAGTTCTAGATGTTCTTATTGGTTGAACTTGTGCGAAGGCGAGGTCTTGATATACTGTCAACGTGCGCATAGAGATGTAGTGTAGGACAGTAGTGCTTTGGGTGTTGCTTTAGGTTGCTCTAGGGTGTTGCTCTAGGGTGCTGTTCTAATACTAGAGATATGTACAGGTGTAAGGTAAGAGTGGCAGGAACATATACAAGCCCAAGTTCATTCGCGAACGCTGAAAACGTATTGCCATAATGTCTTAAAAGGGTGTAATGGGCTTGAAGGCGCCAGACTGATCGTGAACGTTAAGGCGTGAAGTAAAGAAATATCCAATGACTGCAGGACAGTCGACCGTTGCAGAGTTCGTAAGGCTAGAAAGTACAGCAGTTAAGCAGCGGCCATTACCGTAAAGCCGAGCGTTTGGTTGCCCGAAAATGTCGAGAGGTGGTGTTGCTCTATTTGTGTAACCTCCAAGGTTCCCGATTCCCTTTATATGGACAAGGACACCCACCTCCTCGGCGTCCCTGTCCCCGCCTCCTTATCCTCCGCCGGCTTTGTTACCTGCCTTGCCGGCAACCACAGCCTCGCTCTCCCCAGACTCGTATCGCTAAGCTTCCCCATCTTCCTCATGTTCATCTCCAATACAACCACCCTCAAAAAATCGCTATTCTCTCGTGGCTCTCTTTGTCTTGTAGTGGAATCAGGAAAAAAGCACTGGTCCGCTTCTCTGCTTGTTGGGTTGGAGATAAAAATTGGGGGCGAGGAAGATTTCTTGGATGCGCTTGTTGCGCGTTGGTAGGTCTGAAGTTGAATTGAGGCAGTACAGTTGTTTGGCTTCGAGTGGTCGTGCTGACGGTAGAATTCAGCTGGGGAGACAGTGATGGGGTTAAGGTATCTTCGAAGAGCAGGGACTGGAAGGTCGGTGGACGGCAGAGGTCGCCTTTCGTCTGTATATTGCGGGGACATGGAGAACAAGGATCGTGCAAGGTAATCATCACGTTGGACAGGGGCGGTGAAGTTGGAAAAGGAACGCGCGGCGGATTTCAATAATCGGAGGGAAGCTGTGAGGTTTGATTTGAAAGTTGATCGGTTGTTTGGCAGCGTAACATTTGGTGTAAGAATGTCAACATCGCTAGGGGATGGGATCGGTTCGTGGTCCACTTCTAGAGGTAGTGACAACAGAGGGTGGTCCAGGATGCAGTCCTCGGCTATTGAGGAAGACGGAGTTTTCTGTTTCCTATCACTACCACTTCGTGTTCGCATCGATATGCCAGGCGTCGAAGGGTTGCTCGCGGAACAAATCGACTCGGCATCAGTATCGAGGGAAGGCATCGACTCGCTTGACAATGACCGAATCGATGACAGAGGACCGGTTGTCATGTCACTCCCAGCGCTCATATTTTCCGGATCAAGCTCGTTCGGCGGGCTCTGAAGTACGCCCCAGGATCTAGGGCTAGAGGTCGAAATAGCATGTCTGCTTCCCGAAGCCTTTGCGTCCTTTGTAAACCCACTTGCGCCTCGGTGGGCCACCCTGCGGCGGTGCTGTTGATGTGCTTCATAACGCGATTCTGGGAGGGACGTCACGGCAAGCAAGGCGGCCACCGATGACGGTATTGACTGTGGATCGTGAGGCGCCTTACCGCCATCAGGAGTGACCAAAGCGCTGTGAGCGGGATCTTTGCCCCTCCGCTGTCTGCCGCTCTGGGTACGTGTAGGAATAATGACAGGCGCCGAGGGAGTGGCAAGGGATGCTTGAAGCATCCTTGCCGGTTTCGTTGGCCCTTTGGACACCTCCCTCCGCTGTGTTTTCTTAGGAGCGCGCTCCGTGACTATTATCTCCATGCTTTTATTGGCTCGTAGTTTAGGTGACGTAGGTGGGGAGGAGTACTGATAAGCCCGCGGCACCATCATGATGAAGGTTTGATGTAAATTTCGAATGAGATTTGTTCGAGAAACATGTTTCGCCGTTACTTTCAGCGTGTAGTCAGCAAGAGAGGCGTCGACGCTGGCGGTGAGTGCGGTGGGTCTCTTTGCCGTGGGACGGGTAAGCACGAGCCATCGATGGTCAAGGACACGGAGGCTGAGAGATTACATCTGCAGCCTCAAAGGCACAGCTGGGATTTGGTGTTGGTGTCGCCTGATGGCAGTGAAAGGAAGAAGGAGCGGGAGCTGACAAGGTAACGACAAGAAGGATGAAGTAGTAGTAGTAGTAGTAGTAGTGTTGTTGTTGTAATAGTAGTAGTATATAAGCCGGGCCATCTCGTTTGGTGTTTTGTGCACGGTTGTTGGGCTTTTAGCTTTTAAATGACACCTGGTGGTATTTGACTCGTAGATGATTAATACTTCGGCAGGTTCCTGGATAGAGAACGAGATAAGAGGCACCCCGGTTGGACTGCCCTACTAGGCGGCTTTATCCCAGTGCCGAGGCGACATGCTGAAGCCTCTATTCGTCTCCCATGCCTTCATCACTTTTCAAAGAAGCAGACAAAACCAACAACAACATTATTGGGTGGATCGAAACGGAGTTCTGCCTCCAAGGGAATATTATTCCATACCAGTTGGTATCAGCACTACTGTCCGTACAGTGTATCCATCATACATGATACAGTCTACGAGTATATACTAGGAAGTATCTCCGGCGACTGCGAGGACCCACTTGCGTGGCACAATTGCCAATGACCATCCCACGTCGGACGGTACCCACACGTCTCTCTGCTGCCTACCTTATACCGTATACGTTGCATAATCGAAGGGAAGGTAAAGTACGTCATCGGCATTTTGGGGGAGAAACGTCCAGGCTACCACTACGGAGGTGTGTTCCTCTTCTTTCGGGATGATTGGAAATAGACGATGGATTGAGAGGAGAGAGAGATTGTTTAGATACCTTCCACTTGAGCCGAAGGCCAAGCGCGGCTCCCACGACACGATAGCCGCACTGCTCGCCGCCGATTTCAGAATGTCAAATGTCATTGCTTCAGGGAACAGGAGTAAAAGATCGCTACTGTGGTATCATATCAAAGAAGATCCCGCCATCTAAGCTAGCTTCCACTCAAAATGGTGTTTTCCCGTCTGCGGCAACCCAGCACCTTCCGACTTCAAATCGAACATGTGCTTCCCAAAGTAATCCAGCTCAGCTTCGTAAAACGATGTCGGCAGCACTGTATTGGATGCATATTTCATATACTCCAGCGTCGCGCTCAAGCACGGAATCACCGCGTTGACCCCGGTTCCCTTGGTTACCACTCTCTTCAATGGTTCAAACGCCTTGTTCAACTCATCTCCAAACTTTTCCTCGAAGAGCAAGTTCCAGTTTTCGTCTTCAGCATGCTGCTTGAAGTGGTCCTCGAGCATATCAGCCAGGAAGTCCCACTGGATGATACAACCAGCGCGCCATATCTGGATGACGGTGCTCATATTGATCCCCCATTGGTTTTCTCTGTCGGCTTTTTCAACGATGTTAATGCCCTGGATGTACGAACACAGACAAGCTTCGTGCACCGCAAGTCGAAGATCCTCGAGGAAAGCCTTCCGCTCCTCACTAGAATGGGCGATCTTTTCTTGCGGATAGTGACCGTGAACCGTTTTCTTCGCCTTGATCCGTTGCGCCCTGTCGGCCGAAGCAATTCGTATATAGTGAGACGAAGTCAATGAGGGACTAGGAACATGTAGCCGTACTGCTTCGGCGTTGCTCCATGTACCGGTGCCTTCAGTACCATCGACATCCTGGACCACCTTATCTTGTACCTCACCTAACACGTGTTTGCCCTCCTTGTCCCTTTGCTGACAGATCTGGATACCAATATCGACGAGGAAGGTTCCTCGCAACTCACCGTCTTTACTCCATCTTGCAAATTCCTCTCCAATCTGATCATATTTCATGCCCAAACAGACATTCATGATCTGCCAGGCCTCGGAAACCGCGCTCATCATTCCATGTTCGATGCCATTATGGATCATCTTGACATAATGCCCTGCACCACCGGCTCCCACGTAGCCAACGCACGGTCTCCCCATCTTGTCCTTCGCGCAGACTTTCCGAAGCAATGGCAAGATCATGTTCACTGCTACTTCCTCGCCTCCCGGACACATTGATGGGCTAGTAGCTTGTCAGCAGAACTCACTTTTTTGGCTGACCTCGATCATACCCTCTCCTTGCAGCCTGGTACCCTCCACTAACACTGACAAACTCTCAGTTAACGAGCCGACAGCCACAAGTACACACCCACACCTACCCCATCCCAACATAATACACGCCCTGCGCCAACAACTTCCCCTGCCTCCTCTGCGTATTTTCCCAATTCTCATTGCTAGCATCGATAATAACGTCCCCCTTCTCAAGAAACTCATGTAGCCCGTCCGCAACCGTATCCCCCACCGTCCCATGGGGCAGCGAAAAGAAGAACACTTTAGGCGACCCTAGCGAGGTGCATAGATCCTTGTAGTCGGTATGCTTCTCTAGTTTGCCCGCTAGTCCTTGCTTTTCGGCGCTGGTAAGGAGGGCGTCGACGGTTTCGGAGGAGGGGTCTTGGAGAGAGACGGTGATATCGTGCTCGGCGAGCAGGAGCGCCATACCGCCGCCCATGCTGCCGCAGCCGATCCTGTTGGGGAGGGGTTTGAGAACATATCTGAGAACAGCTGGGTAGTGATACTCACATCGCGACCTAAATTTATAAGTATATATTAATTTCAACCAAACGAAATAGAAAGCGAACTCACCTTCTTGATCTCTGGTCTGTGAGTCATGTTCGAAACAAGATTTGTAGGAATCCTTAGATGTTTTCCAACAGAGATATTTACAAAGAGAAATCCCGAGTGAAATAACTAAGAGAAGAAGGAGAACAATTTGAATACGTCCATAGAAAGTACCTACGTTTTAGAGCTTCACTGATGCTTAGGTAGCGACGTCACTTCTAGGACCCACGTCATTCACCCGAGCCTTCATGCTTCCTACTCTACTTTAATCAGGTACCTGAAGCAGGTAGAGTACAAGTATACAGGTACACAAGGTACACAAGGTAGCATCGCCTATTGCGTTGCTCACAGAACGCGCGATGATAGTTACAGTACATTAATCGCGTGTGCATTTGTGTCCCCTTGATCGTTCGTGTACGAATATGTTACTTTCGATCTGAAGATATCTTTACTTCACGTAAATCAAATCATTCATATTCAATGGCACATTTAGGCTTCTAGTAAAGTCCTATGCATCGAGATCTCCAGTCTCCGTCGATATGTCCGGTTTAGTAATTTGCTGTTCGGACATGAAGCGTTCCCTTCTAATCCCAATAACCTTTCTACTACGTTATGTGATTCGAACTTCCATCTCATATTCAGAGATCTTCATACGGAATCCTACCGCTGAAAGTTCTTCCACTTCGTATTCAGCACCCTATACTGCTCGTAAGAAGACAGCAATCTTTCAATATCGCTGAATCAGCCAGTGCCGCCTCCTCTCCGCATCCATCTGCTGAAGCATCTCACCCTCTGCGGTTTTCACAGTCAAATAAGTATCCACGACTTCTCCGCCCAAAATTTCTCTCAGCTGCGCATCTTCTCTCAAGCACTTCAAAGCCTCTCCAATGCTCCTTGGCAGACGCTCAGAAATCCCAAGCTCGTCTCTTTCTTGTTCCGTTAAATGTGCAGGATCTTTCAGACAATCCTTAATCGTCAGTGGCTCCTTGTCCAACATACCTTGCAGCCCCGACCCAAGGATCGCAGCCAAGGCGAGATAAGGGTTTGCCAGGCCATCCATACACTTCAACTCCCAGTGCGACTCCTCAACCTTTCGTAATGGCGCCTCGCGGTTTTGGGTTCCATATGTGACCCACCTTCCTCCGGCCCATACACTGTCGCCGGCTCTTTCGTAGCTTGCAGCATTGGGGTACGTAAAAGCCAAAATTGCGCGCAAGTGCTGCAAAACACCCGCATAGAACATTTCGTACAGAGCAGGCGGCTTCATTGATATGTGCACATGGGCACCTGATCCGGCTCCGGAGGGATAAGCCTTTGGAACCAGAGTTGCCCTCAACCCCCAGTTGTATGCGTCTGTCGAAATGATCTCGCGAGCCACAAGTAGCGTATCTACTGCTTGCAGAGGAGGTAATGGACTGAGGACAAACTCCCATTGGCCCGGTGCGCTCTCAGGATGGAATTGTTCCACTTCAATGCCTGCATCTGAGACATTTTTTAGGATTTGGTCCACAAAGCTCTTTATTGTTCGATCCTGAAAGGCTCGCGCCGCAGACCAGGTGTGGCCCTGACTAATGGGATCTTCTCCATACTGGAAGTGGCCGTCCACGATTTGCTGATCCATGAATACCACCTCAATCTCAAACCCTATCAGGAATGATATTCCGTGAGCTGCAGCTTTCTCTATGACAGTGCGCAACACTGTTCTCGGGCAGATTGGCACTTGATCTCCGTTCTTCTCGCGAAACTCACATTGCACTACAACGTTCCCGAGTTGAGCGGCCATTCGCAAACTGTCAAAGCACGGGTAAAGGCTATACTCTCCAATGGCTGTAAATCCAGGACTCATCTCATCCTGCTGTAACAATCCGAGGACTGCTTTAGTAATACCAATGAGATTCCCTTCCTTAAATCGCTTGATAGCCTGCTTCTTAGGCAACAGGCGGACCCGCAAAATAGAAGTATAATCTAGCCATTGCAGAAGGACATTGTTGATGTAATGACCAGGGTCCTGGACAAACTCCATGAACTTCTCTAGTCTTTCGAGCTCAGGAATAGTGCTCTTTCGTGGACCCACTTCAGACGATGTCGATGGCCCTAATGGCTTCAAGGACAAATCGAGCTTATACAAGCGGTTTGACGTCTTGAAGAGAATGTCTTGAACAAGATCGACTGCTTGATCGGGGCGCAAGATCCCGCGATCCACGTATTCAAATAAGACCTACCACAATGAAAACCATCATAAGCATAAAACAACAAGTACATACTTTGCAGAAGCAAGCTACAATGTGCGAGGAGGCGAGAAGATAAATAACTAAATCCCGAATCTCTAATCATGCATGCGAGAAGCTAAAGCAGAAATTTGGGATAGAATTACACTATGGGAGGACACTCACATGCTCTAATGCTTCTCGCACTTGGATCACAGCCAGCAAATAAGTTTCGGGAAACCAGTGCCCGTCGGTGCTCCAGGTCAGCTTTTCCGACGGGCAAAGCTCCAACGCTTCCCTAAGGACGTTTTCCTGTCCTTCTTGGCTCACCATTGGGAACACCTCTCCGATATCTAAGTAGACATTCTTGTACGTGCTTGCTAGGTAACCTGCTTCTTTCGTAAAAGGATAGCTTGCATGAAGGAGCACGATGGGCAAATTAGGGTACATTTCAATAAAGGGCTGGAGATGAGAAGGGGAGCTAAATCTGAGACGAATGTCGTTGTCACCAAGTCCGGTATGAAATTGAAGCGGCTTTCTATTGGGGCTTTCCTCGATCAATCGAGCAGCCACATGAACCAGATAGGGGCTCAGAACTTTGTCTTCCACTCGACTCAATTCTTCAACGGTTCTTTCATGCTTCAGTATCGACTGCACAGCGGCCGAAACATCATCAAGTTCTGAAAATTCAGGAACTGCTAATCCTGTGCGATAGCAAATGACCGATTTGAAACCCACAACATTGGTGTCTGAGATGGCGTCCAATATGGCCGTGCTGAATTGGTCAATGAATTCGGCTAGGAATTTAGAAATATCAAAACCGCGGTTAGTAATCGGTTTGCGATCTTTCTCGTACAGAGCCATCAGAATACCCTCTGCTACCTTCTCGATCCTCACGATTCTTTTACATGGTGATCTTGTCAGCCGATCGTGCCATTTATAGGGATGGACTATATCTTGATCCAGACCATCATCGACAAGAACAGTCTCAATACCACTAAAACATCTTCGAGCCCAGGCCTCATACTCCGTGGTTCGCTTGGTCTTCAAACATGACAGGATGCTTTCCCAACTTGATACACACTCTAGGGCCACCGCCAACTGTCGTACAGCGCGCATGTGCGCGAGCGTAGAAGGAGCATGATCGAGGGCTGCACCAGTAGCTTCTGTTGTTATAGATAAAAAGGGGTGCTTATCTTGCTCCTGCGGAAGTAAGAGATTGTGCGCATGGTGGTCGATGATCGGAGTTGTCTTGATTGCTTCTCTGAGGACGTTCATTTTCAATAAGATATGGCTTGATGAGCTATTATCTACCATCTAATCAAAACGATAGCATTTGTGAGATGCTTCAACTGTAGAGGAGGTACAAGTCGACCCAAGTCAATAGCAGCATATATTCTTGTCACACCAATCAGTGGAGGTAAGGATGCTGGCGAAAAGCTTGTAAGCTTGTATATCTCATACGTTAAGTATGCCGGTTGGTATTCACAGCCACCCTCACGGCCTAGTGGACTACAAAATATGTGACGTTCGCAGAAGTCCGGTCCAGTGGATGATTTGTCGATCGTCGTTCCACTTTCCTCTCTACTCTCTAACGATGGCCAATGCAAGGTACCTTAAGCTTGACTCGGTTTAGTGTATTCGGCGGCAGATTGATACCTTTCCGAGTAGACATCACAGTTGTGTCAAACTCATAAGCAGCAATCCTTCAGCCGAGCACCGCGAATAACATCGTTTTTATCGTTGACACCAATGAGAGCGTACAGATGTTGGAGATACTGTGGTAGATTTAGCAGAGCCAGATCCCACTACATTATGATACCTAATGGCGCTTAGCTACGAAAGTAATCAGCCTTGGAGGCTCTCCGCGACCCATAGCACCGTGACTGGCTCCCAAGCGTTCATCAAACCACAATCTGATGGTGATCATTAAACCCTTTCGCCTTGTTCTACCCTCAAGAGTCGACGGCGTCTGCCTATACAATTCACAATGTCTTCTGTCTTCCCGCTCGGCGCTGGGTTTTCACAGCTCAACTAAGCTCCCTCATCCACCGCGAGGAGCGCTCGCGGCTCATAATATTGTCCAGAATACAAAAAAGCGTACTTCTCGACGCCGCGGCTTCCTACTCTCTGCCAGTGTTTTGATCTTCGGCATATATATTTATGACCGGCAATACAAATACTCTACCTTGATCCGTAATTTAAGAGCCGTCTCAACCTTTGCCGTGGTTGCCGTCGACAGCAAGATCCAGCGCCTGCTCGGAGAACATGGCGACGAGAAGCTACTACGTGAGCGCAGCGCAGAACGATTCGTCAAGATGTTTCAAGCCAATGGCGGCATATATCAGAAGATTGGCCAAAGTATTGCGCTTCAATCGACGACAATATCTCCCGAAATTCGCGCGAAATTCGCAATCTTCTATGATGAATGCCCATCCGTGAGCTTGACTGAGATTGCTGGAGTGCTTCGGGAAGACTTTGACCTACCTAATACAAAATCTTCTCCAGAAGCTGTCTTTGATTCGCTATTTGTTCCAGGCAGCTTCGAAAGCAAACCAATTGGCAGTGCAAGTGTTGCACAAGTTCATAGGGCTCGCCTCAAAGACACAGGAGATGAGGTTGCTGTTAAAATTCAGAAGCCAGCCATCGCGCAACAGATAAGCTGGGATCTATGGGTTTTTACGTATGCCGTTCAGAGCCTTAATTATTTAGTGTCCTTTCTTGTCCGATGAACATAGTCACTAATAGTTCGAAGGACCATGACGTCTTTCTTCGCCAGACAAATTCCCTCATCTTTCCGTACAAGCTTGACTGACTTTTTCACGGATCGAATAATCTTGGAGACGGACTTCTTGAATGAGGTTTCTAATGCAGAGCATATGCGAGAAGTCATTCTACACGAGCCGAGATTGCGGGACGTAGTACATATCCCCAAGACATATCCGGCACTCTGCACGAAGCGTGTAATGGTTGCTGAGTGGATCCGTGGCACTTCCATCTCCCAGAGTGAAGTATTGACGGGGCCGTGGAAAGACAATGAGGCAATAGGGACTCCGTACACAGCGAAGTGCTCATCGAAGGGTGCAAAAGCGCAAATGGTCTATGGCTTGGGCCTGCAAGAAGAAAGGATAATGTCTGTGATGCTAGATTTGTTCTGTGCGCAAACCTTTATGTTTGGCGAGGTGCACTGCGATCCTGTAAACAATTATAGATCCACATCCAATAACTAAGCGCTGACAAGTTCCATAGCACCCTGGGAATATCCTCATTCGACGCCTTCCTAATGGCAAACCTCAATTGGTACGCTATGACGGGACCTTCAATCAACCACCTCATGCAAACCTGCGCCTTCCACTAATCTAGTCCTTCTCTCAGGTCCTCCTCGACCACGGCCTCTACGTCTCCATAACTCCCAAATTACGCCACGAGATCGCCCTCTTCTGGCGCTCCCTCCTCACGTTCGACAAGACGACGCTTCTGCAAATCGCTGAGGCCTGGGGGTTTGGGAACATCGAGATCTTATCTAAATCCCTTACGCTAGAATCTATACGAAATGCTCGAAAGAACCTGACAGATGCTGCAGAGAAGAGCGAAAAGAATGGTAGGATTTTGCCATTCTTCCAGTCTACCAAGTCGTTCGAGAGAGCACCTACATAGATCCCAGCTAACACTACGATAGAAGGACCCCGAGATGCGGACTCGGACTCCCCACCCACCCAATTCGGCAAGCCGCCAACCCACGATATGGACCCTGCAGATTTCTTCGCGGACGCCGATAGAATTCCAAAAGAGCTCATCTTCATCGCTCGCAACTTCCGCATCGTGCAAGGAAACAACAGGCTACTAGGCTCACCTATCGACCGCCTCAAAGTCATCGGTCGCTGGGCACAAGCCTCTTTGCAGAGAGACGAGGATGGGAGCAGGGAGAGAGGGGTTTGGGGAAGCATGAAGAGGGCGTGGGCAGAGGGGGTTTTCAAGGCGGCTTTATGGGGGTGGGGGTTTGTGGGGTGGGTTGGAGGGTTGAGGGGGGTTGGGAGAGGGGAGGGGAGGGAGTCTGGGGGAGGATAGGCATGGGTCTAGATGAAGGATTGTAAATCTTAGATATTGAGTATGATTGGTAGACATCACAACAAACGCCACTCAACAACTACTGGGTAGCTTCATTCACTAACATCTACCAACTTCTCCTACACTCTCATAAATTCCTTCTTGTCCTTCAACCCGTTCAAGACTGCCTTCTCATCCTGCTGCCTTCTCCAAATATAACCCTGCACCTCAACGTTGCCAGTATACCGCGCTGGAACGTACTCGTCGGCATCTAACCATTTGACGCCCAAAACCATAATACCACATACAGAAATCAGCTTCCATGTGGATGAAGACCACCCCGTCGATCATAGTCCTCATGGCGGACTTCCGTTGTTCTTGCCACTGGGCCTACCTGGGTACGCTTTGGTGCCACAGACTATGCCATGCTGAGACTCGCTCAGTAACCAATCTTTGACTTGTTATGTTACCAAATGCAAAGACTTATTCGGGAATTGGTATATTGGTTACGTAGGTACGCTGTCGATCTTTGAGAAATGTTCGTAGGGCGAAGAGAACGAAGGACAAAGGCTACTGAGATGAGGTTGTTCGTTGTGTATGTGGTCGAATTTGAGTTTCCCGCTTCGATTGGTATCAGGATCGCTCCGCAATTGAGTGCTAAATTGTCCATCGCCCGAAAGTTATCATTTTGCGTCCTTACTAGATGCGTGGAGACTCGTGCCCTAACGTTCGCGACAGCATAATCGATATCTTAGGCGTCCTCAGGATGATCGGTTCCGGAAAATTGTGGGCCTGTAGCTTGGGGGCCAGTACCCGTTTCATCTATAGCAACCATGAGCATCCCCCTTTTGCTCATTCTGGTCTTAATTGAAGATGGAAGGACATGTCTGAAGATATAGGACTCAGCCTTGTGACAGCCCAAGAAGTATGAGAAACTAAGCTAGCCCCTTTCCCGAAGTTGTAGAGCAGGATTCTAAGTAAGCTTCGCATAAGCCAAAGAGCAGACCGTACTTCTTAGGGCGGGAGAGTGAAGCGAGGAGACAAGGCTCACGTTACGAGTGCGAAGCGTAGATTCTGTGTAAGCCATATGAAGAGCTGCCCAAGATGAAGCGACTGCCAGCAAGCATGAAAGTCATTCCGATGGGTAACCCTGGGCGGAAACGTGTCGCTATTGATGCTGCCTCAGATGCTAGGCCTCTCCAGCGCGCCAACTCTGACCAGTGGTTTAAATTATTTCAAGTACGGTCATGCTGTGTTCTTAAACTAGGGCTTACGGAATTGCGGTAACGAAAACACATTACGCAACGATGACTTATTATTAATGATGAACGCGCAGAAACGAAGATATAATGAGAAGATGTGAGAATTAATTTGACTGAGAGAAACATTAAACGAAGTGGTGATGTAAGAAAAAGGACTGAGAGATTGAAAGTCGAGACAAGAAGATTGTTTCGTCGAATGAAGTTGAAAATTTTCAGTCATCGAATCTTCTAATCTGATAAGAGTCAGCTTCGTATGCATATAAGAATAACAGTGAGAGATACACTATATTTGCGACTTGCTATTCGTCTCTTCATCTTTTTTCTTATCTTCGAGTTCTCAGTCTTGCTCAGGTCATTATAAGCTGCTACATAAGACAGCGGAACGAACTCTGAGAGACGAGTGTCAATGACAGGGGCGAATTCCGGGATTGAACAGATAGGCGCGGGGATTGAGGGAAGAAACGTGGAGACTGAAAGGCGAGGCGTGGGAAGGAGAAAGAGGTCCGCGTCAATAAATTTGAGTCCAGTCTTCCATAAATTGCTGAGGAAGGGCGATAGTCATATCATGGGGTTCTAGGACATAGTGAATCTATTCCGTGACTTGCTGAGGGCCGGGTAGCCACAGCTTGTTGATCTGGGACAGGGGTGGAAAGGCCGATTTAAATCCACGTTATCTGGAATACTAAGAACATTGTCAATAGATGGTAAGTAGAGGTTCTTCGGGATAAGCTCGTCGTCCACAAACAACGGTAAGCGTTGGCTTGTACGAACCATAACAGTCTAGAACAGCTTGGATTATCAAACCAACAAAGATGATTGCCAGGATGGTTTCTACGCCGAAACCAGTATACGGCGTCGACATACTCGACTAGGCCAGGTCTGTGGAGATGCCGTCATACATATTCTACCCAGACTCTCCAGAGCATGTCTTCCAGTTCCACCTAGTCGCAGACTCGAACGCCGTACGGTGAGGGGACTACATTACTGTCAATGGCGACTTGACCGTTGAGGAACCAAGGAAGCGATTCCATTCATAACCTGACTGGACCTAGGGGCTTGCTAAGTATTATCAAGAACTTGTACGAAACGCACGCCAGAGAATTCAGATTCATCAATGCTTTTAGCAAGACAGCACCGGCAGAGAATAGTGAAGAGAGCAGGTCATCCTGTAAGTATGCACCGGAGGACTCTTGCTCGGTTCTTCCGGAGCTCTGTCGGGCTTGACGGTTACAACGCATCATCGGGCCCTGGACATACCCTGCAACGTCTACCAGGACGCGTCGCAGGGGGTGGAAGGGACCAGGAGGGTCAAAGTTGTCGGCAAGCGAGGGGTTGATGGTGGACTGAATGCTGCAGCAATTAGAGTCTCACAGTCGGAGGTATAAGCTGTGGCCTGGATGGAAGCTTGTAGTCTACTTTGGATGATTTGGATCATCATGTCCGTTCAAGCAGCGGAATTTGTCCGCAGAGTATCCAACTATGAGTGGAGGCACAAATGAGCCTGTCTAGCGATGTAAATTTAGAACCGGAAGCAGACTCATTTCACGATCAAGGGGGGTGATTCGGATACGGATAAAATTTTAACCGTCTAGACTACGGTGTCCTCAGAGATCGATTTCCCATTCTCGACAACTCAAAACACCTTAGTCGCCTCTCACGTCTTCTACATACGTTGTTCCTGTAACTTTGGGGCTTGGAGAATTTTCCAGTCCACTCCTTCTACACTTGGGCAACTTAAAACATAACTATTGCCTTATCATGGCTCGGCTTAGCTATCTTCTTCTCTCCTCCCTTGCCATCCTCGGCGTGAATGCTGCTTCTTCTGTCCTCGATCTAATCCCCGAAAATTTTGACAATGTAGTTTTGAAATCAGGCAAACCTGCTCTCGTCGAGTTCTTTGCCCCTTGGTGCGGCCACTGCAAGAACCTTGCCCCCATCTTTGAAGAGCTAGGGGCAAAGTTCGCTAGCGAGGATAAGGTCTCTATCGCCAAGGTAGATGCAGACGAGCACAAAGACCTAGGCCGAAGATTTGGCGTACAGGGCTTCCCCACTTTGATGTGGTTCGATGGCAAAAGTGACAAACCGGAAGATTACAACGGTGGAAGAGACTTGGATAGTCTGACAAGCTTCATATCAGAGAAGACGGGAATAAAGGTCAAGGCAAAGAAGACAGCGCCAAGTGCAGTTACGATGCTTACGGATTCGACATTCAATAAAGAAATAGGGAGTGACAAGGATGTCTTGGTAGCCTTTACAGCACCATGGTGTGGACGTACGAAACTGATTTGACAACCAAAAGGCCGAATCCTTTACTGATTGCGTTACAGATTGCAAAACCTTGGCACCAACATGGGAAGCTTTAGCCTCAGACTTTTCCGCCGAGCCGTCAGTTCTTATCGCCAAAGTAGACGCTGAGGCAGAGAACTCCAAGTCAACCGCAGAAAGCCAAGGTGTCAAGTCGTATCCTACACTTAAATACTTCCCTAAAGGATCAACCACACCTGTGCCTTATGAAGGGGGTCGTTCACAGAAGGACCTTGTCGACTTTATGAATGAGCAAGCCGGTACCCACCGTGTTATAGGAGGAGGCCTAGACGCAAAAGCCGGCACCATTGCAGCTCTGGACACAATTGTTGGGAAGTTCACCGGTCGCGGTAACATGGCTACTATCTCAGAAGAGGTTACCAAGGCTGCGGAGGGTTTGCAGGACAAGTACGCCGAATATTATGTAAAAGTACTTGAGAAGCTCGGCAAGAACCAAGGCTATGCAGAGAAGGAGCTAGCTAGGTTGCAAGGATTGATCAGGAAGGGTGGGCTCGCTCCGGAGAAACTCGATGACTTGACTTCGCGGTCAAATGTTTTGCAGTCATTCTTGGGCAAGACAGGGGAGATCAAGGAAGAATTGTAGGCTTCCTTTTGCAGATGATTGCAAGTTCGTAAGATACCGATTGAGGTTAGAATTGCGACAAATGACGCATGTTTGGATGGTTTCAGAGTTTTGGTATGTTGTCTCACATATGTTCATGTGGTTCAAACTTTTGCTGTGGTAGATCCTTTGCATGCGCTTGACTCAGTAACCTGTAGCAATCCACCAACGTCTCAAACCTGCTGAACCTGCTAACTTGAAGAACTGCTCTAGTGGGTATCCCCGCAAAGATCATTAATCCAGAAACGCCTGAGACTATCTCGCACGCCGCCTCTTAGCCCCCTTACTGGTTGCCCTCATGGTTGTCTGCGCCGGCTTTAATTGATGCTTCTAGTTCATCCAATCGTTGAGCCATATCATCAACTATGACATTAGCTACACCTTTGAATAGAAGATTAGATAGAACCTACGCTTCGCGAAGATTTCGCCAGTAACTTTGGAGAACTTTTCGGTGATGAAGTCGATGAGGTTGTCTACGGCCACGACCAATTCGTTAGATGCTTCGTCACCATTGGCCACTGTCTTTATTGAAGTCAGTCAACTGCTTCAAATCTATTAGACGGATTCTTACGGTGGGTGTTTTCAAGTGTCCATCCGCTGACACGTGTTCCTGGTCTGGGACTGACATGGTCGTTGATCTGGAGTCGATGCGTTTCCACAAAGTACCGTCGATAGTAAAATAGTACCTTGACTTTGGGCGATTAGCGCGTTTAACGCTTGGTGAGTCCATTGCTGTGATGTATTGATTGGTGAGGGCGGTCGTGGAAGAAGTATAATCCGATTAGATCCGAAAGCACCACGACCTTATCAGATTGTCGATTAATATTAGCGGGCAGTCAAACCAGAAAAATTAGAGCAACCAAGCAAAACACAACACTACGCGCAATACGACAGAATCTTCTCTTCTCATAATGACTAGAACTAGTAAGCTATTAGCGGCGCTTGAGGCACATAAAGGCCGAGATTATAAGCTCGAGAGGCAGAAAAAGTTGCAAAAGCAAGCGATAAGGAAAAAGAAGTCGAATCCTCAAGTGCAAACCGTAGACACTGAAGACGGACCGATTGGTGGAGCGCCGGTTGATGGCAAAAGGCTAGAGATTGAGGCATATAGTGACGGTTGGGAGAGTGACGAGAGTGGGAACGCAGTCGCTGCAGTTGTAGGTTGGCACATTGGCATGGAAAGTCTACTGCCTCTTACTAATTGATTTAATCAGATTGACACCTCACGGATAGATGACAGCGATATCTCTAGCGATAGCAGCCTCGAAGATCCCAATCTGCAGGTTTCCGGAAGTGACACCCTTCAAATGGCACCTTTAGAACCAGAGATCGAGGAAGAAGATGGAGATGAGGAGGGAATCCCCCTGTCAGATATTGACACCCTCCTCTCCTCAGAACTCGCCGACGTCATCCCCCATCAACGCCTCACAATCAATAAAACCACCGCCCTCCTCAAAGCTCAAAAATCTATAGCGCTGCCCCTCTCCACCCTCTCCTTCTCCGAGCACCAAATTATTACCACCTCATCGCCCGTTTCCATTCCGGATATCAACGACGACCTTACTCGCGAACTTACCTTCTACAAACAATGTCTCGACGCCGCCAACGAAGCCAGAAAGCTATTAAAGAAAGAAGGTATGCCATTTTCAAGGCCAAATGACTATTTCGCTGAGATGGTGAAGAGCGATGAGCATATGGGCAAGGTCAAGCAGAAGATTACAGAGGAGGCTACGAATAAAAAGGCCGCGACGGAAGCCAGGAAGCAAAGGGATTTGAAGAAGTTTGGCAAGCAGGTGCAGATTGCGAAGCTGCAGGAGAGGGATAAAGCGAAGAGGGAGACATTGGGAAAGATTGATCTTTTGAAAAGAAGTATGACATCTTTGAACCCCTGTCGTAGTCAGTTAAGGTTCTTGCGATGGCTACCATAGGGTTTGGGATGAGATCAGTTACAATCATCACCAAAGTCGCGTGGTGACAGTCTCAATCATGATACCAGATCTCACAGGATTGCCTCTTAGCTGACGTGCCTGAATCCTCTAGAGCGTAAAAACGCCGAGACCGTAGGCCCGGCCAACGAAGAAGATCTCTTCGACGTCGCCCTCGAAGACGCCTCAAAACCCGAAAAATCCTCTAGACTCTCTCGAGATAGCCATGCCTCAGCTAGTGCAAGACCGACCAAACGCCACAAAAAGGACGAGAAATTTGGATTTGGTGGGAAAAAGCGGTTCTCGAAGAGTGGGGACGCGATGTCGAGTGGGGACTTGAAGGGTTTCTCGGCTAAAAACATGAAGAGGGGGAAGCCGGGCGCGAAGAGGTTGGGGAAGAGTAGGAGGAGTAAGGCGTAGATAGTGATGGTTAGCTGGAATAAGGAAAAGATACCCATTGGCAGGAGAAATCCGACATTCCTGCTTTCGCTTGTCTCTCACAGGGGTCCCCAGGATCATCCTCTGCCAGTTCTTGAGGGAATCTTGATCTTGAGTGATGTCCGTTGGGTGTCCTAGGAACTACTAGAACGATAACAGCATGGGTAGTTGCACTGTTAGCAATATCTGGAACTTGGTCTACATCCACCATAATAACACTCCATAATAGTCATAGGGTTAAGCCGAATCACTCTAGGTACCTAAGTATGTGTGTGTGTGTGTGTGTGTGTGTGTGTTCTTCCTACTCGGAGGGGGCCTTCACCCTCTGATAGGAGCCCCACTCGGCCTTCCAGCCATGTCCTGTTAAGTACATATGTGTAACTAGAGATTCTTTCACGTTAAATTACTCATTGATGAGCTCATCTGAAAATTCTGTATACATAACATTGATCAATTTCCAACTATCGTAACGTAAGAAGAAGAAAAGTGACATTTGTCAGACTGAATCTATGGGCTAATTCAGTCCTTCCAGAATAACGACTTCTTGAATCTTCACGCACGTCGAGTTGCTGAGAAAGCAGTGAATGATTATAATCAATGAGCAAGGCAGGCAAGAAGGTTATACCCGAGCACATAAGTCTGTTCTTTTGTCTGATCCTTCTTGTTGGGACCGTGCCTAGATCATCCAACCAAAGGGGCTCGGGGCTGGTATGTATGTATTGTTCTTTAGAGGTAGCTATAACAAGACATTAAGAATACAGAAGAGAAAGAGTGCGAGCTCTTCTATAAATAATGGCTTGAGGCTGCGCTAGGCCCGATACAGATGTGATGTAATAGGCCAGATGTGTTTGCCTAAAAGGATGATGAAAGGGGTGAATGAAGAAAGTGCTGAACAACGGGAAGAAGTGCTGGGGATGGCTCAAAGGGGTGCGCTAGGTCCAAACTAGGCATAGCGCCATGGCTTGCCCTAATCAAATTGATTAGGGTTAGATCTGAACCCTGGCCGGTTCAGGCATGTTCGTAACACTTCTCCTATAAAGAACCTCGTGTCCGAGATTTAGAACTCGTATGGCGTTGTGTCTAGGAAAGAAAAGATAGATTCGTTGATTCAGGAAAGTAGTCGACGTCGTTGAGTCGTATGAGAGAGGAAGACTCGTCATCGATACTGCTCGTTGTCGTTACTAACGATGTCTTTCGATTGGAACACGTTATCTTCGAGTCAATGCGTTCTATTCCCGTATTCATTTCGAACACGTCATAAGGTAGAATCGAATGCTGATCTAATTGACACCGTTTGTACATCTAATCGAAATGCATGTTTCCCTGAATGGATCTTTGCTTCCCATATTGACATGATATGATCCGTCGCAGGATACCTAAGTATGTAAAATGGCTTGTTCGAAACTTAACATTTTTGAACATATGTTTTAATCTGAATCACTACCTCCCATGGGGTATGTTTTCGGGCCTAGCCCTAAAAAACTAGAACGATGGCTAGACGCGCGCGCCCTCGCCCATACTACTACGCCTCTTCCTTCCGGAAGAAGACGCCTATCCACCCCTGAACACCCGCCATCCGCACTCGCCCACAAATCGAGTTTCCCCAGTATCAATAGAGTCAAAGCGCTCCACCATGCAGACTTTTCAGCCGGGGATATCAGTAGGAAGGAAGATGTACCAACATACACAATCGCGATCGACTTTCGCGGTAAGGCTTTTTGTGTCACCCGCGTGAGTGGGAAGAACTACGCGATGCGTCCAACTTAAGTTGTGTATGGGAGACTATACGGAGTACTACGAACGCCGCTGGGTAAGTGCCGTGCTTGCTAATATTGGTGGATTGACTCAGACCAAGCCGCACGACGTAATCGCTTTAGCGACGAGCATAAGCATTGGCAAGACTGGAGGATGAAGCAAGTGCATTGGTTGGATGAGTGTCACTTCCTCCAGAACTCTCGTTATAGGTACTGAATTTGTAACCCGAAAAGATAAAGAGCGATATTGCCCTGACTTCACCCAGAAGCGGTGTCATGTCACTGCACCATCTTATACCAGTGTTGTCTCTATTTTGTGAGGGAGAAATCGATGGGAGTCGGGCTGGGGGCTAGGCCGGATTTGGTGTGCTATATTCCGATTTACCGACCCTTGGCCGTGGCTAAATACTGTAAAAGTAAATACTACTGTTATCATATTCATTACTCAAGACGAGTGGATGCTCGCGCTCAGCTTATCATGATGATGGGATCATTCCCACCATCTACCATGAGGGCATGGCAGTACTCGAGTACTAAAGGCGGCCTTGAAAGAAACCTCAAGATCAACCTCTCTGTGAAACTTCCAAAGCCGAAGCCGGACCAGCACCTGGTTCAGATCATTGCTACGGCACTAAATCCCATTGACTATAAACCAGCCGAGATCCCTGGTGTCGCCCGTTTCGTAATCACCAAACCAGCAACACCTGGTATCGACTTCGCTGGCTCCATTGTCAGACCAGCACCAGGCTCTCCCTTCATGCCCGGCTAACTTGTGTTTGGCTTGTCCGGCAGTTCACCTTTAGCTGGCGGCGCTCTCTCCGAGTTCTCTGTCTCCGGAACCAACAGCACAGTCACTCTCCCTGATAATGTGGACCCTGTCGATGCGGCAACTGTCGGCGTAGCAGGATTGACGGCATATCAGTCCATCGTGCCGCGAGTCAAGAAGGGAGACAAGATCTTCATCAATGGCGGTTCAGATGGGACAGGTGTATTTAGCATCCAGTTTGCCAAGGCTATGGGATGTCATGTAACGACGACTTGCTCAACAACGAATGTAGAATTCTGTAAGAGCCTGGGCGCAGACAAGGTTGTGGATTACAAGAAAGAGAGCGTTATCGAAGCATTAAAAGCTAGTGGGCACAAATTCGATCATGCTGTCGATAATGTGGGGACTAATAAGGAGCTGTTATGGCATTGTCATGAGTTCATGCAGTCTGGAGCTGTCTACGTTGTGGTCGGAGGAGACGCCTCACTTGGGGGTTTGGCTGATAATCTGAAACGCAAGCTCTGGCCTGGCTTTCTCGGCGGTATAAAGGGCAAGCTGGTGGGTTTTTGGCCCCAGCAGAAGTCTGAAGACTTGCAGCAGATCGGGGAATGGATGAGTACCGGCAAAATCAGACCAGTAATTGATCAGAAGTTCTTGTTTGAGCAAGCGCCGCAGGCATTCGAGAAATTGAGAACCGGGAGGGCAAAAGGAAAGATCGTGATCGATGTTGCCTCCGAGACGTACACGAAGGCGTCTATATAGGTAACTCTACGTTAGCATCGTCGCAGTATCGTAAGTACCGAATGTTGGACATCAATCTGTATTACTTCTGTAATCATCCTTGTTGTTTGGCTTAGAGCGCTGCGTTTATAATAAAATTGGAAGCTCTTTACGAGAAGCTAGAGGATTGTCGCGGCCGCAGCAAGGTAATCTGAGCTTCTATGTGCGGTGCTCAAGTCCAAAGAGACGGGAGTCGTAACCGAAGGTCAAAGCATAGACCAGCGCATTGCGTGAAGAGGTAGCGGCTAACTTGAGGTTTGGTTTATGCTCGAGATATATGGGAACATAATAACAAAGCAATGTGTCTGTGTTGGGATCTTTTAACATGGCAGATCCCCCGAGGAACCAGACTCTCATACCGAATGGCTGGTAATTCGCTCAATTGCCATGGAGGGCCGCAGCAGGACCGGCAGTATCTTTCGAACTGCTCACGTCCCGGGAGTCACATGACTCCGGGCTCATTTTAAGTCTTACAATTGCGAGCCAGTCTTTCATATCAGTGTGAATGTCATTAATTAATCCCATTATCATAATCGACTTGGAAGAAAACGATGAATTTGATCAAGTCTTCGTTAAATCTTCTTGTGCAACTTTCGCTCTAATCGTAGCCACCACTATGCGACGCGGGGCCCCCTAATCGAGAACGATGCCTTTCTTTTTCTGTTTCGGCACGTGTAATGAGTATAGACAGACTGAATGGAGTCTCCGGACTTGGCTCATCAGCTTGGCTCGTTTAGCTTACTATATAAACTGAGCTTTCGCACAGAAAGAAATCTCATCCGGTCACCACATTCCCTTACTGTTCCTATGTTTTCATAATAACAGACGAAGAACCTTTATGAGCATGTGCATGTGATTGTTAAAGCTCTTAAGCAATTAAGATAAGTGCAGGCAAAAATCAGCAGAAGATGTTTGAAGTTTGAAGATTTTACTCCGTACGGACAAGCCATTTACATGTGTAACAACGCCGAAACTCCATGTTATTTCACAGTTGGTCAATGTCAAGAATATCGAAGTTAGTTTCCTGACTTTAGACCTCGACCTATAACTATAATTTATAAATTTACAAGAGAGCGATATACAAAAGGGCACAAGGTCAAGATGTAGGGTGGTTCACGATGAGAGTCAGGTCCTGTTCGGAATTCTGAAGAACAACATCGATTTTGAATTATCCTAGGAGCACACGACCTGAACGTATCCAGCCACCATGACTTTGCTAGCGATGCAGGCCTTCCTAAAATATAATCGCCGTGACACTTTCCAACATTTCCAGACGCCTTCATCCGGCATGAGCCTATTATGCGTCTTACCATAACCCCCTTCCAGATGCGTCTGCAATAGTCCCTTCCTTGCTACCATGGGTATCACGAAATCAGAAACCCCAAAGGAAACGTCGTCGCCAACAAACATCGCTCCAACGGTGCAGTAAATCATGAGAGGGAAGCCGTCCGCAGCATCTGCGCCTGATCGGCGCGAATGTCGTAGGGAAGAGGCTATGCCTAATACTTTCGCCTAATTGGTGCTAGAAACTTCTTTTCGGGGTTGGCAGCTGCGGCCTTTTCGGGCAAAGTACGAGGCGGCTTGTCCGAATCTGGACTATGAGCGAAACCCTGGAGACGGCGTACGAGGTTGCTTGGGAATGTTAGATACATAATTTCACACTCTCCAAGGACAAGGTCGAACTTACTCAACAGGCAGATAGGGTCTCCTTTCATTCATCACCAGATCAATCTTCTCCTTCGCACTTGCCTCATGCTCCTGGAAATGCTCCTTGATCTTCTGCTTCCCCTCCTTTGTACTCCCCTCATAGACTCTCTTCGTGCAACCTTCAAACTCACATGACCAGAGATCACCAGGGCCCTGGGGGAGATTAGTTGGTAGATCGTAGTGGACGAGTTTGACTTCGATGTATGGGTTGGGAAGGTATTCATGGTAGGGTACTTCCGAAATGGCTGCATCTGAGCGAGGTTGGTGCTTGTTGTGGTTCTGGGTGGCGGCTACGGTTGTAGCTATGGCAATTGGGGAGACATCTTCCATAGTTTCATCGTCCTGGCTTCGAGCGGCGCGGAGGCTGTTGCGACGCCCAGCGGCTTTTCTGGAAAATTTGCTGCCTTTGGGTTGGAGAATGGATTTGCGTTTGCGACCTCTCTGATTTGGCAGAGCAGGTCCATCGTCATCATCTTCGTCTACCTCATCTGAGCTGTCTGTCCCATGACCGTGTGACTTGATCGGGGTACATGGGTTCACTCGCTCTTCTGTTTGTGTCTTACTTGATGTGGCGGTTGCATCCGCTGCCTGGCTTTCCATTGTTTGAGCATCTCCTGCTCCGAAGCGTAATACCCTTGATTCGATTCCCGCGAATTCAACCTGGAGCATGGTTAGGTCACATCTTCAAGTACGCCTGAAAACAATACTGGGTAGTAATGCTTATAGTAACGTAACATTGGTGCCCTCGCCCAATCATGTCCAAGCTCTTGACCTTCCAAAATTGACGTGATAAAGAATTGTCGGTGATCATCGAAGCCGTCTTGTACCTCACTTGTCCCCGTCCGGTTGAGGTAGTTTTTCCCGCTTGAGACATACTGGATATCATTAGCATAGGGGTAAATGAGACGAAGGGCCTTCAGTATAGTAGTATACATCTTTCGCCAGACCAGTAGCGTATTTATCAAGATCTTTGACGCTCATTCTTGACGGATCTCTACGACCTCTCCTAGTCTTATCAGCCATAATGTAGAACATAGAAGCTGCCTCATTCATCTCGGCGAGGGTTTGCTGGTACAGCCCTAAGGCGTCCGTGATCTCAAACCAACCCGCTTTTCCTGCCGCCCAGAATCCGAAGGTACCGTCATCGTACTCGGCAAACGCGTATTTAGTGACATTGTAGAGCTCGATTGTTTTCATCTTGTACTTTTCATTTTTAACTAGCATAGTCGAGTCAGCTTGGCCACGGTGGGAGTGGGATGGATCATATACCCAGATGGAGCTCGTCCTTGCTAATCGTCTCCAGCTGCCCTGACACTTTCACCGGATTATCTTGATGCGCTTCAAGCAAGCTCATAGTCTGGCCATTTCTCATCGAGACTATGTTGACCTTGCGCAGAGAGAATGAGGGCCACTTGTCCGTGTCCGTAATATTAGGATCTTTCGCCTCGAGGATGCTCTCTTCGGGGATAGCCATGATTGTTTCGTCCACAATTCCTTCTAGTTCTGAGGTGATGAGGTCGACGAAGCTTGAAGGAACGCGTGAGATGCGCGATGCAAGGTGGGCGAGATAATGTAGCTGCGTCAGGTTCAGAGGACGGCTCCATCTCTTCAGCTTCAGGTTTCAAGTTCAACACTGGTCCTGTAACATTAGCAAAGCGGGCGCTAACGGGATCGTGATATCTACCCGTATATGACGACATGATCGACAGGGGGCTGTTGTTGTTGTCTACCGTAATTTTCCCTGGTGTATGTATGTGTGCATGTAGGTAGCTGAGCTGTGAGTTGTGGACTGATATATCAATCCGAACAGGTCTAGGGTTCGGAAACCGATTACTTCACTCATCTTTTCATCCATCATCGTCAACACTATCATTTCTGCACATGCCACCTTCATATAGCTTCAAGCCCATCATGTCCAAAATTGTGGAGGGCGTCTTCGGTAAGTTCATTCTCCGTCAAATACCGCAAGTCCATGTCAACGCCAATGGCATGTTTGGAGTCTGCATCTTGTAGCGAGGGTGTTATCCATTTCTCCGAATGTCCGTAAAGGAAAGGCGGCTAACACCCCAATTTCCTTTCCCCAAGCAATCAACAAGCCGCCCCACATCTCCTCCTTCCAAGTTCTCCGCGATCTTCAAACCGCCTTCAACCCCTCTACCATGTTTGCTCCTTGGCTCTCCGCCGAAGAATCTTATCGGGACTCCCTCAATCAAACCCAGCGGAATCGCCGGAAGGATAAGCGCCTCAAAGTCAAACTCGGTCATGGAGGCACCCTTGATCCAATGGCTACGGGGGTTCTTATAGTGGGTGTGGGCAAAGGGACAAAACAGCTGCGGGGGTTCTTGGAATGTACGAAGAGTTATGAGGCGACAGTGTTGTTCGGTGTGGCGACGGATACCTATGATGTAGTGGGGAAGGTGCTGAGTAAAGCACCATACTCCCATATCACAAGAGTAGGAGTGGACAAGGCGCTAGAGACATTTAGGGGGAAGATCATGCAGAGGCCACCAATATATTCCGCGCTGAGGGTACAGGGGAAGAGGTTGTATGAGTACGCGAGGGAGGGGAAGGAGGTTCCAGTGGAGATCCAGGAGAGACCTGTTGAGGTCAAGGAATTGAATATTATAGAGTGGCTGCCATCAGGCAGCCATATTTACAAGTGGCCCGCCGAAGAGGCGCCGACAGAAGAGAAGGAAGTTGCCGAGAAAGTGCTGCGTATCCGAAATATCGATGAGTCTACCGCAGCGATTACTGTGGAGACGGATGAGCTGCGGGCAGGGACTGCCAGTAGCGGAACCAAGCGGAAGAGGCTGGACGACGAGGATGATGTTTTCGTCTCAGAAAGGAATCCGGCATTGAAACGACAGCAAGAAGACTCGGAGCACTGCATGTCCGGTGGCCTACTTCCCCCAGCGAGCACCAAAACCTCAACACCAGAAGTCACAATCCATCCATCTTCATCAAAGATTCCGAACGAAGACTTTTCGTCGCAATCTGAGCCTGGACCACCAGCAGTCAAACTCCGCATGACCGTGACCTCCGGCTTCTACGTCCGCTCTCTAAGCCACGACATGGGCGTCGCGGTCGACTCTCTAGCTGTCATGAGTGCACTTGTCAGGACAAGGCAGGGAGAATTCGAGTTGGGCAGAAATGTATTGGAGTATGAGGACTTGATGAAAGGGGAGGAGGTATGGGGACCAAAGGTGGAGACGATGCTTGATCAGTGGAACGAGAGGAAAGTGGAGAGGGATCGTAATACTAGTTCGGACGATGGGTAAAGGATGAGCGTAAATGAGGGCGGGACAAGGCTAGTGAGTGGAGTGGTCGAAGTAGGAGTGGAAGACGGAAAGAGATCATGAAAAGGGGACGTAGAAGCGGTCGACAGAAATGCAGTAGCATCTTTCGATTGGCCCAGAAGGTCCGCTTGCCAATCTCGAGGTTCATCCTTATCATAGGCTTCTAAGTCCTCCAAGAGGTTGTGGAGTCGTGCACTGACCGGGCCGTCAAGTCACCAAGTCAACGAACAGTCAGTCACTTCGTTGCTACTACAATCTGGTATAGATATTGCCTTCTCCACCTGTTGTTTCAAAAATACGTACCCTCTATCGTGAAACAAGCTTTGCAAAAGCCAAGTTGCTCGGAAACTGGGGCGCCATACAAAACGCTCACAACAACATGTACTGGTGAGCTACACAGTCAAAAATCCCTGTTAAGAACCCCTGTTGTAGCAAGTTTAGAAGAGTAGTGTAGTTCACATTCGACCTTTAATATGGTCAACGATCGTCCAGTGTTCTGCTCTGGAAAAGCCCTCTAGACTGGCTCGAAACTCAACTCTGGAGACAAGAATACAGCAATGCACCGTTTCTAATATACCCAAAGAACACCACAATGCATCCAAGGAGATTCGTGATGCCGCACGATCCCCTTCACGGTTAGTTTCCAGCTCATCTGTGACACCTTACTCTACTTCCCGATTTATCTACTCCTCCTCGTCTTTACTCTCATGATTGATAAAGACGAACGACAGGAACACGATTCCAGCTCCGATCCAGTATGCTGCGCTGGAATTCTGGGCATTCAAGATCATCTGGCCGATAAGTGACAGCGGTATGGTCAAGCTGAGCCCCACAGTGACAACAAGTGGCGAGGTCAACAACATTGCATACGCCCAGCAGAGATCTGAGATGAGGGATGTAGCCGAGTTTACCAAGACTATGGTCAGTATACGTCCTGTCGGTGGTAGTTCGAACATCTCCACTCCAGTATAATGCAGGATGAGAAATCCAGGTAACAGCGTGATCACATTAAACAGCCCCACTAATCCAAAGAACAGCGTCATTTCGACTCTAGCTTCGTTTCCCATTCTTTTCTTCATAAGGGTCGTGTAAATGCCGTATAATATAGCGCTAACGAAGGCAAGTGCGTCACCGATAGCGACTTGGCCCTGGGATTTATGCGGGAAAGAACCCCGGTTTTTGTCGTTATCGCCAGATAGATCGACGCCTGAGATTAGAACGATGCCAGCTAGGGAGGCAAGGACACCGATGAATTTCTTGAGCGTGAACCTTTCCACGCTGAGCAGAGCTCCGAACACTAAAGTCCAGACGCCTGTAGGTGTTAGCTTTAATCCAGTTTGCCAGGCTCGTAATGGATTCTTACTACTAGTGGAGGTCAGTATTGTAGAGCTAGCTACGGTTGTGTATTCCAGGCAGGCCGCAGTGCCATAGTTGGCCTTGATTGAGATTAGTACTGGAAGAGCACACCTGTGGAGAAGTATGCATACAACAAACTGTCCAGTGATTAACAAACCTGATGGCCTGATTTGACGAGTTGGATTCATACCCATAGAAAACAGAACTCAAAGCTCAGCCTAGCCGTTTCCCGGAAATCCATCATTTCCTTGACCGCATTTCCATCAGCACCTGCTCGAACCCCTGAGACCGTCATTGGATGCTCTGGTGATAATTGAGCGCTCGACAACCTGCTGAGCCCCTCGAATCCATCTTCCATACTCGATTTCGGTAAAGCCCGGCACTCGCCTTCAACAATGGGGGAATACCGCGTCAGGTTGGAATACTTCCCAAGAGCTTTTCGAAAGGAGGCGTTATTAGCCAGCAAGCGTTTGATACCAACAACAGGAAGTAGAATAGTAAAGAATGACGAATTAGCATAAGTGACAAAATAAGGTTTTGAGTAGGTATTGTCTGCAAATATCGTCTGAATGAATGAGTTTTCAGTCGTGCGAACTCGTAACTCTAACACGCAACTTACACTAGCCAAAAAATTCGACGCAGTCCATAATATCACTGTAGCCAAGAGCAAGATGATTCCAAGCGTATGCCGTGCAACCCCTGCGAATGGTGGCTTCGCCAGCAATGCCACCTTGGAAAGTCTTGATTGTGGCCTGAGAGCTGAGTAAGACGTTCTACCACTTTGAGAAACGCTCCGATCGGACTCTGATTCCAGCAGGGGAATTGAGTAATCCTCTGAGAGGGCGCCAGCGCTGTTCATGGCGAGCAACTACGGAAATATAGATACAAGCCGGTAGTAAGAGAAAACGCCGTGCTTGTGAAATGGCATGGATATGACTGAACTTATCCGTCGCTTTCTCATGAACAATTGTGTTTTGACATCACACATCTCTATGCCGAACAAAGATGGTCCTAATTGGAACAAGTTGCAGTTGTGGCAGACTGGCAGTGAAATGATAAGCATGGCTAGTGGTTTAGGGTATCAAATCAAGATTACAGTACAGTAAGGTATTACGAGTAACGTCGATTACACATGCACAGCAATACAGAACTTCAATTACGGGGAGTTTCACTGTTGGTCTTTGAAGGATTAGACACTATCCCTAGAAACTGTTCGTATGTGCTTGCGTTATTTCAAGTAGGAAGATTGATTTTAGCTGCACGCATAACCATATACATGTTTAGTGTTTGCCCTTGAAGGCACCTTAACTCCGGACCCGAGACATGCCCTCCCTGCAAGCCTTTGGATGTCTTGAGACTGGGAACGGGAATAATATTTGCCCTCGCTATCAACACGCACATCCGTCACTCTCCCTATCCAAATGGATGTCTATCGGATCTGAAAAATCCCCACTGTATTCTTCTGACTCCTCTTGCGCCAGTGCATTCCTGGCAATCACTGTGAAATCGGTTAGTCTGCACCACAATACCATCGTTGTCCAAGATAATGCTGGCACACCTTCAAAAGCTTGTTCGACATTCACCGCTTCCTTGGCACTAGTTTCGAAATATGGTATACCACCTTTCGACTGACAGAATGTCATTGCTTTTTTCGAAGAGATCATTCTTTTGTTCTCCTCAACATCAATTTTATTACCTAGCACGACCTTCCCAATCTTATCAGTCGTGTTTGACACTTCGCAAAGGAGGTACCCACAAAGGGGAAATTCTCAGGGTCTCGCGGACTGGCTTGTATCAGGAATTCGTCTCTCCAGCTATCCAGAGTGTCGAAACTCTTCGGAGTATTGACGTCATAGACTAGTACGCAGCAGTCGGCACCTCTGTAGAAGGCAACGCCCAGTGACTGAAACCGTTCTTGGCCCGCGGTATCCCACAACTGTTTGGATGTCAGCAGCATCCACAGGTTCCAGGAACTAAGGCTTCCAACCTGCATTGTTACCAGTCGATCGTCTACCAGGACTTCTTTGGTCAGAAAGTCTGCGCCGATAGTTGCCTTGTAACTCGCACTAAATTTCTTGTTGACCTGTCGAGTAACAGGTCAGCGCGTCGAGATATTTGCATAGGCACTCATACATATTGGTTCATCAAGCTCGTCTTCCCGACTCCACTGTCGCCTAAGATGATTACCTAGAATTCGAGTTCCATTAGCTCTAGTGGGGCAACGAGTGGGACTATTCATCGGTGTGCATACTTTGAGAAGGATCTTCTTTCTCGAGGCCATTTTCCAGGAAGGCGAGATAGTAGAGATAGCTCGTTATGAAGACGAGTATCCTGTCGTCTCTATGCCTTTGACCAGCACTTAGACAGTTCTGTTTTGACTTAGACACAACAGCCTCGGCTCTGTTATGAATATATAACGTAGTCCAAGGTCGAAAGAGCAAGCGTAAGGCTTCCAACGATGAGAGATTTGATAGCAAGTTTATCGTCGTCAGTCTGTGAGAGAAATGTGTCTTTTCTGGGGTCAAAATATACTCATTGCATGCTATGATGCTGTTGAGGTACGTAAGATAGGACGAGCTTGTTTCGATCATGAGGTAGCATGTTACAGGGCGTCCCTGCTTACTGGTGATTCAGACCACGCTAATTATTCCCTGTCAATCTTACAATACAGGTTCCGATAGCAGCATATCATTGTTTGATATCAACGTCTGGCATGACAGACTATCGATATGCACCAAGGCTGAATTGGAATAGCTGTTCGTCACCACATGGGAAACATCAGTGGATCTGGATATTACCGATGAATACAGAAGCCATGAGTTCATGGCATAAGGAGTACTTAGCTGCACTCTACGAGCGAGACAAGAAAGAAAGAGCAAATCAATATGTATTCAATAATTGTCTGTATCTATCTCAACCTTTTCGAGAATTTCGATTAACACCCTATCTCCTAGATACTAAATTAGCAGATCGAATCGCCAAACTTGATAGCACTACAGCCTCAAATACAGGCCAGGCACCAGAGGTCGAACCAACCTCGAAGCCCGCTCAGAATGCTGGAGTCGCCGGACTAAAGCCTCCATTGTCCGGGAGTTCCGAGGCTATATCGAGAATTCGACAGGATCTCTCCAAAGCCCAGCGCAGTAAAGGCGAAATGCAAGCCCAGCTGCAGCAGTTAAGCGAAGACTTGCGAGATCTCAAGGCACAATCTAAAGCTGACAGCAAACGTATCAACGAACTGACGACAGAGAGGAATGCTTTGGTCACTAGAACCAGGGACAGGGATGAGGAGCTTAGAGGGAAAGCTAAATTGCTTATGGTTAGTTCTCTCCGTGGTCTTAACGGTTGGCTGGCCTCTTAAGGGGTTTACTGATTGTCTTCATAGGATGTCCAAGATGAGACTGTGGCGTTGAATTTACAGCTTCACATGGCTGAACAAGAGTCGGAGAAGCTGAAGCGAGAGAACAAGGAATTGGTAGATCGTTGGATGGCACGTATGGGCGAAGAAGCAGATGCTATGAATAACGCCTCGAAATTTTCGTGATGATTTTCAACTAATGCGGCTATCTTATTGAGCCTACAACTCCGGGTATCTTATGCAAGGAAGCAACTCCAAGACGAGTCTGGCAAGCGCTGTACAACTCCGCTCTTGAAAACCATGGCAATCTGCAAGCAGAACCGGCCTTCTTCGCTATCCACCTTTACTTCTCCTCTTTAAAGAACGATTTAAGCCGGGAACTATCTTTCTTTGCCAAATAGTAAGATCCTGGGGCATCCGTCCAGCTTACACACGCCGAATAATAGCGCTTTTCCATCACGTCCAGTACGTTACAGGCATGGTTGATATTGCGCGAGGTGATCTTGTGGCCAGCAGGCACAAACGACTTCAATGACACGATCTGGCATCCCTCTTTCAAATCTAGAAAAAGGCTGACCAGCCGGTCATTGAGTTCTGGCGTAAATGCTTGATTATTGACCATTACGACGTCAGCCTTCTTCAAAGCGTGTCCAATTGCAGCGTTCTCGAGGAAATCGCCCCTCTGCAGATTAATGTCTCCGATTGCAAGACCCCACAGCCGGCAACGTGCTTTGAATTCCTGTTCTTGGAGTTGCGCAAGGTGGCAAGCGTGCTCCATCACTTCGCACCCCCAGCTTTCACAGCCGATTTCTAGCGCAGCTTGCAGTACGACATTGCCTACGCCAGATCCTAGATCGACGAAAATTTGGTCTGACTTTATTTTGGTATCCTTCCTCAGGATGTCAGAGATGAACTTAGGAAGCAGCTCGCCATAGACATTATCCGTGCCATTCTCGTATTGCCGCAGTAAACCCACACGGGGTGATACAGTGCGGGAATATGTCTGCGTCAAGATCCGCTCTATGAGCCTTAGGTCTAGGCTTTTGAGCTCATCGAGAGTTCTAGCAATAGTACCATTCCGCCTGAACTTGGTCAGAGTCTCGTTCCACTCTTTTATGGATGCCATGTAGTCATCCCCTGCCCGCCTGTTTGTTGCTCGCCTTAGTCTGATTAAGAGCCCATGGCTGTCGTTTTTCAGAGCCGAAGCCTCCGGTTCTGGTAGATAGTGATTTGTGATTACCTCTAGAATCTCTCGGATATCTTCTAGGGCGGTAAAGTCGTCCTTTTGAATCGGCTCGACCAGCTCATACCTGTCAGAATTAGCCTTGAAGATGCAGCCATTAGCCGACATCTGCGTACTTTTCTCTTTGAGACGCGGACGGATATTGCAGCAATATTTCTGTTGCGTGAGGAAACTCAGGAAAGACCGCCCTGTACTTTGTAGGCTTACTCAACGATGCAATATCAGCTGCGTGAACCATGGGAAACAATCCACCATCTTTATCGGAAAACGCCTTTCTACAGCGGACCAGCCGCTTCGTGTCCACCTCCGCATCCGTGCTCGTCCGAACACGCTTTCTCGACTCCTCGAGAGCTCCATCCATAGAGCTCTCATCGCTATCGGATTCAAGCCGTGGCTGCGCCGAGGATGGCCGTTTCCTCGACTTTTGGGCCCGCGGTCTTGAGGCTTGCTGTACAGCAACAGGTTTTTGCTTCACATTGAAAGTGCGTGGTGTAATTCGGCCGTTTCTGGGCTGCAGATTCGCATTTAAAGTCTTGCGTGTGTGTGCTGGAGCTGTCACAATCTCTTTCCTGACCTGAGCTGGTTGCGCTTTAATGGCTGTTGAGCCCTTTCTTTGGATGTGGTCAAAGAAACCCATGCCGGTCTGTTTACACGATTTAAGTACAAGCTAGATCCAAAAGAATGTGGAAAGCGTAGCTACATTGTTAGATATGTGTACGGAGTATGAGCTAGAAGAACTGAATGTGTCTTCGAGGTTTGCCCCCCTTCCGCATTATCGTTCACAATTCTCCCTCCTGTCTCTTGCCTCAGAATCTCAAACTCTACCCCGAAAAGGCTAGACACAACCCTTAGAAGGGTTCACCTAGCACTGGGCTAAACCTAGCAGTGGGACAGCCCTATAGGGCTGAAAATTCACATTTCATTTTTTATCGCTTTAACGATTCGTTTTAGGTGAACTACGTAGCTAATAGGACCT